>Ga0209555_10000402_pt1 | contig 37305 bp, 53 predicted proteins | sample SaaInl85LU_5_DNA_FD_184643 | JGI IMG/M metagenome (GOLD analysis project Ga0209555, IMG submission 184643) | Marine microbial communities from expanding oxygen minimum zones in the Saanich Inlet - ESP_85LU_5_DNA (SPAdes) (version 2) | ecosystem: Environmental > Aquatic > Marine > Intertidal... | reverse complement strand
TTTCTGCTGTTGGCATATGTGCTTACTTCATATATTGGCTCGTAACAACTAAAGGCACTTAGTATGTGGATGCTCTTTGCAATTATCATTACCGCTGAAGGCTACGGTACAATGCCTCAAGGCCCATATCAAACAATGGCAGAGTGTTTTGAAGCACGTGAGTATTTCTTGGAAACAGCACCACAGCCTAAGATTAACTATGAAGCGGTGTGTATACAAACAGATCAACTCAGTAATGCATCATGATTGGTATTATTTCTAAAATACTAGGCTCAGGCGATGTCATTAAGAAAGGCTTAGACCTTATTGATGATATGCATACTTCTACAGAAGAAGAGATTGCCGCTAAGTCTAAGGCTAAGATTGATTTAATGAATGCCTATGCTCCGTTTAAAATAGCACAACGATACATTGCTTTGATGTTTACCGCAGTGTTCTTAAGTATGTTTGTTCTTGTACTTGCAATGACTCTTGCAGGAGAAGGTGACATTCAAGCAGTCAAACAAATCATTGGTGACTTCTGGATTGGAGAAATCATGTTAATGATTGTTGGCTTTTATTTTGGCGGCGGTTTAGCCGAATCAGTAAGGAAGAAGTAATTATGATGTACGGTAAGAAGAAGACAGCAACAAAGAAAGCATTCAAAACCTGTGCAGGTTGTAAAAGCAAAGCTAAGTGTAAAGCTGCAGGTAAGTGCTTAGGTAAGGCTAAGAAGTAATGCCAAAGGCTAAGAAGAAGCTAGACGCTTGTGCTAAGACAGCCATGAAGAAGAAGACATCTTCTAAGCGTGTGAGTTGGAGTAAGAAGAAATGATTCGTAAAAGCTACGGCAAAGTTTTAACAGGCACATCACAAACACTTTACACAGTCCCTGCCGGTAAAAGTGCTCAATGGGTGTTGATGTACATTACCAACACTAGTGGCTCTAACGGCAATGTAGAAGTAGACTATTACAACGCAGAGCAAGACAGCACGTTTTCTATACTAGAAGGCTACACAATCACCTCTAAAGCGTTCTTCCAAATTGGTGGAGAGGTTAATGCTTTCATTATGATGCGTGAAGGCGACAGTATTTCTGCATTTGCTACACAACAGATGACGATGCTTATATCGTTAATTGAAGAAAACAACATTATCCAAGGGGGCTAATGTGGCTGAGAAAAAGAAAGACTCACGTTTAACACGAGCAGGTGTCTCAGGGTATAACAAGCCTAAGCGCACCCCTAATCACCCTAAGAAATCTCATGTTGTTGTTGCTAAAGAAGGCGACAAAGTAAAAACTATTCGTTTTGGTGAGCAAGGTGCTAAGACAGCAGGTAAGCCTAAAACAGGTGAAAGTGATCGTATGAAGAAGAAACGTGCATCATTCAAAGCTCGTCATGGTAAGAACATTGCTAAGGGCAAGATGTCTGCGGCATACTGGGCTAATAAGGTGAAGTGGTAATGGCAATATCTCAACAAGACATACAAGCACGTATTGCACAGATTCAACAAGCAGGTGGTGGTGACACTGCCGCTACTCGTGCTCAGATTGCTCAAGAAGCACAACAGTACGGTGTAACAGCTGAGCAAATTGGGCGAGCTACAAACTTAACAGGCACTCAAGTACGCTCTATGGCTGAAGAGGCAGGACAGGCGTTTGAGCCTTTGAAGCTCGCAGGTGGTGGTATGCTAGGTGGTACGTCTGTAGATGCACCAACAGCCACTACAGTGACACCTCGTACTGGTATGTTGGAAGGTACAACATTAGACACTCCAAAACCTTTCTTACAGTCTGAAGAGTTTTTAGGAGATTTTTCTAGCCGCCTACAACAAACACCACAGCAACAAGTTTCACAAGCGGCTCAAACGGGAAGTATTGCTGATTTAGGTTGGTTATATTATAACACTCGTAAAGCAGGAGAAAAACTCCCTGTAGATTTAGTGCAAGCCATTGGGTATTCATTTGCCCCCGGAGATAAAACAACTGCATACAATACCAGTGTTGGTGGGCAAGCATATTCTGAAGGTCTTGATGCCCTTGAAAAAGCTATTCAAGATAATGACGTAGCAAAAGCTACAGAGTTGCGTAATGCTTTAAATAATCCGACTACGTTTTTTAATTACTACAATGAGAACTTAGCTGAATTTGAAGGAGAAGCCCATAAAAATCTCCGCAGAGAAACGGCTGAAGGAGACGTATTTGGTATTGGCGATCCGGGTAAGTATGTAACTACTTGGCTTGACCAACTTGGCGATGCTTTTATGGACACTGTTAAAAATCCATATGTACAAGCATTAGTAGCTTTTGTGCCTGTAGTAGGTGCTCCTATTAGTTCTGTTATGCAAGTTGCAGGTACACTGGATTCAGGAGATGACCCATCAGTAGCACAATGGGCGGCGGCTATTGCAGGTGTTTCTGAATTATCAGGTTCGTCAAATATCAACTGGAAAGATTACGTTCCTAAAGAGCTTCAACCTGCAGTAGAATCTGTTGAGAACTTTTTAGATAGCGGGTTAGATGAAGCTACAGCCGCCCTTAAAGGTATTCAAAATGACCTTGGGTTGTCCAATGAACAGTTAGCCGCATTTGAAGATGGTGCAAAACAAGTCTTAGGTGAAGAAAACGTACAAGCCTTTTCTGAAGGACTAGCAGGTATTGAAGATTTCGGACGAGACTTGTTTGAAGGTGATTTTGCAGAACTTGGAGGTCGTTTAGGAGGTCTTGAAGAAACGCTTGCAAAACTTGAACAAGCATCTTTAAACAGAGGCGGTGGATTTGCACCTCAACGTAGTTATCAACCCGGACTGCCTGTAGATACAACATTTCAACAAGATGAACCGTCAACAGTAATTCCAATATTACTTGGACAAAGATAAACATCTTGACATTTAACAAAAAATGTGATATACTGAGATAGATATGACCTACTTAGAACTTGTAAATAAAACACTACTACGGCTCCGTGAGGAAGAAGTAGCTTCTGTGAATGACACAGACTATTCTAAGCTCATTGGTATCTTTGTTAATGACGCTATCCGGTATGTTGAGTCTTCGTGGGATTGGTCTGTATTACGTACAACATTTCCTATCACAACAGTAGCAGGAACACGTTTGTATCCTTTGACGGACTTTGGTGTTCGTTCAGAAGTGCTATACGTACATGACGAAACAAACAACCGTGTCGTTCCTCAAGAGTCCCTTCAGCGTATCCGTGAGTTGTCTTTAGGAACAGATAATGCTCAAGGCACTATTCAGTATTATGCACTGGAAGGTGTTGACAGCAACGGTGACGTACAGATTCGTTTCTACCAAACACCTAACGCAGTGACATCAATCAATGTCTATGGTGTCAAGCGTGATAACGTACTTGTTAACGACACAGACACAACAGACCTACCAGATGCAATCATCGCACAGTTTGCTTTTGCTTATGCTCTACGTGAGCGTGGTGAAACAGGTGGACAATCAGCAGGAGAACAGGTAGCACTCGCACAAGCAGACCTTACCAATGCAGTGGCACTAGAAGCCAATCTGCGTCCTGAAGAAGTCAACTGGAATGTAACCTAATGGCTAAACAACTTCAAAGTATTGCCATCCAAGCACCGGGCTTCTTTGGGTTAAACACTCAGGACAGCCCTACGTCACTCTCTGAGCAGTTTGCTCTGGTTGCTGATAATTGCGTTATTGACCAATTTGGACGTATTGGTGCACGTAAGGGATGGGACTATCTAACAACATCTGGTGGTGACGACATCGTTCACATCAGTGAGTATATTAAATCTGATGGAACAACAGAAGTGATTAGTGCTTCTGCTACTGCAATCTACGAAGGAACCACAACGCTTACTGACATCACTCCTGCTAGTTACACCGTTAGTGATGGCAACTTTGACAGTGCCAACCTTAACGGGGTGATTTATTTATTTAGAGAGGGGTCTGATCCAGTATACTATGATGGTACAACGTGCGACGAAATTAAAGATAATACTTCAGAGTATTCTGGTACAGTACCTAAAGGTGATATTGTTCAGTCTGGCTTTGGTAGACTCTGGGTTGCCAAAACGTCAACCAATAACACCACAGTATACTGGTCAGATCTACTCACAGGATTCAAATGGGACACAGGTAGCTCTGGAAGTATAGATGTTTCTAAAGTGTGGCCTAATGGTGCTGATGAGATCACTGCAATTAAAATACACAACAACTTCCTAATCATCTTTGGTAAAACTCAGATACTTGTGTACAGCGGTGCTGATGATCCTGCAACAATGCAACTATCAGACACTGTTGTTGGTGTTGGTTGTATTGCTCGTGACAGTGTTCAAGTGACAGGTAAGGATGTTATCTTCTTGTCTGATGATGGCTTGCAGAGCTTAGGACGTACTATCCAAGAGAAGTCTGCTCCAATGCGTGACATCTCTAAGAATGTGCGTACAGAGATGATGGCTTTGGTGTTAGGTGAAACAGGACGTATTTATTCTGTGTATTCTCCTGAAGAAGCATTTTACTTGTTGCAGTTGGAAGACAGCGGTGTTACATACGCTTTTGATATGCGTAGTCCATTAGAAGACGGATCAGCACGAGTAACGAAATGGACACTAATTACCCCTCAGGCTCTCTGTAGGCTCCGTGACGGGACTTTGTTGCTTGGTAAGAGTCAGGGTATTGCAGACTATGAAGGATTCACTGACAACGGCTCTACATACTTGATGTCGTACTTTACCAACTACATTGACTTTGGTGCTCCATCTAACCTCAAGCTCCTCAAGAATCTTAAGATAACAATCATCGGTGGTAGTGACACTCAGGCAACACTCAACTGGGGCTATGACTATGCATTTAGTTATCGGAAGAAAACATTTACTCTTGCGGAACAAATCATTGCTGAATACAACATTGCAGAATATAACATCGGTGAGTTTAACGCAGGGGTCTTGGTGAACCGTCCATCAGTACAGGCTTCCGGTGGTGGTCAAGTTGTACAGCTAGGTATTCAATCAGAAATTAACGGGTCTGCTGTATCTGTTCAGCGACTAACCGCACAGGCTATTATAGGAAGGACTATCTAATGGCAGATTATGTAAAAGGTACAAACTTTGCAATTAAGGACGGGTACACTTCTGGTAACCCTGATAAAATTATTAAAGGTGCAGAAATTGATGCTGAGTTTACTCAGATTGCAACAAAGATGGCAACTAAGGCAAACACCGCAGATCCTACATTCACAGGAACTGTAACAATACCAACGCTATCTGTCTCAGGTACTGCGACTATTGGTACTATTGACGGAGGAACATACTAATGGCATTAACCGATTATACAGGGCTGCTCACGGGAGTGGGTGAGATCGGCACTGCTGTTTTACCTTACGTATTATCAGAGGGCGAGATAGGAGAGCTACGTAACTTAGGTACTACATCCCAAGCACAGGCACAAACTATTGCTGAACAGGCTTCGGGGGCTGCTGCTTTTCAGCCTTTTGCGGTGAAGACTGCAACGGGAGGTGGAACTACTATCCAAGCCCCTACAGAACCCGGTGGGCTTCCTACGTTACAATACCAACTATCGCCTGAAGAGCAAGCATTACAGACCTCTTTATTATCAGGAGCTACCTCTGTAGCAGGGGCAGGGCCTACAACTGCTTCTAGTTTATATGAGCAAATACGTGGGCTACAAACACCTGAAGAGCAGCGTCAAGCTTTAGCGTTAGAGAATCGTTTAGCCGCACAAGGACGCTTAGGTGTACAAACAGCAGCTTACGGCGGTACACCAGAACAACTGGCGTATCAGAAGGCTGTACAAGAAGCACAAAACCAAGCAGCATTCCAAGCAGCACAGATGGCTCCACAGTTACAACAGCAAAACATTGCTAACATCACTGGTATGTTGGGGGCTGCGTATTTACCGCAGCAGCAAGCAATGGCGGGATTAATGCCTGCTATAGACATCTCCCGTATTTCTCAGGCGGCTCGTCAAGGGCAGGCAGAAGCATTGTACCGTGGCGGTATTGCAGGTCTTGAAGCTCAAGCAGCAGCAGGAACAGCCGCAGCTAATGTGGAAGCAGCAAGGACTCAGGCATTAGCTAACGCATTGTCGGGTATGTTTGCAAGACCTGATAGTGGCGGTGCTTCTGGAGGTGAAAGCTTCATTAGTAATTTATTAGGATACTTTGAACCTGCTACAACATTCTTAGATAGTTCAGGAATTACAGGCACTATATCAGATAATGGTATGTTGACTTCCGACAATTTAACAGATACCGATAGGTATTCCCCATTTTAAGGAGTAGACAATGGCATCAGAAACTACATTGATGGGGCTATTGAAGACTCCTTCACAGATCCGTAAAGAATCTCAAGAACGTCTTATGCAAGAATCTTTAGCACGTAGTCAGCAAATGATTTCAGGAGGGGGCACAACCGCCCTACCGGGCATTATTTCACGTTACGGTGCTCAAGCGGCACAACGAGGTGCTCAGGCAGGTGCAGGACTTTTACGTGGTGTTTCCGGCGGTGTGGGCTCTATGGTGGGTGGTGACTTAGGACGTAGCATTCAAGATTTAGGTGTCACTGCAGAGGAGCGACAGGCACGAGAAGGACAAGAAGTCCTTGCAGGAATAAAAGGGGATGATCCTGCATCTATAAAATCTGCAGCGCAACGTTTACGTCAATTAGGGCTTACGGGGGAAGCTGCTGCCTTAGACCAAAGAGCAAACCAATTAGAAGTACAACAGACAGAAATTGGATTTAAGAAGAAAGAGCAGGCCAGAGCAGACGAAAGAATCAACCTTGAAAAGGAACGTCTTACTTTAGCGAAAGAACAAGCAGCCACTGCAAAAGAAAAAGCAGAGCTAGATAAACAGCTCACTCAACTTAATATCAATCAAAATTCATTTAAGATGAACCAACTCCTCTCAGCCCAAAATGATAGAGAGCTTTTAAAAACTAAAATATCTGAGATGCTTCCTACAATTGATGATTCCGTTATGTCTTCAGAGTTAAAGGAGACAGTGGCTATGCTATCGCCTGAAGAGGGATTTAACTTTATTTCAAAAGCCTTAGCTGAGGATAAGAAAAAAGCACAGAAGACTCAGCTTATGAACACTATCACAAATGTCCTCAGACCTTCTCAAAACGTAGAAGGGAGCGTAGCAGTAGATGATAGTATTGAAGCTACTAACAACCGCTACAACGCTGCTATTAAACTAGCAGAGCAAGCAGGAGATACCACAACAGCGCAGATGCTTAAGGACGAACGTAAAGTTCTTGTAGATGAAAAGGGAAAGGTACGTGACATTGAAGAGTCAAGACGTAAAGATTTCCGCAATGACGCTACAGCAAAAGTGCAACGAAAAGTTATAGAAGAATCTAAAAAGGGATTGGCTTTCTTAGAATCTGGAACAGGTGCAGGCGATGTTGCAGGTATTATTCAGTTTATGAAAGGTCTTGATCCAAACTCTGTTGTACGTGAATCAGAATTTGCTGTAGCTAGTAGTATTGGTAGTTACTTTGAGACATTTAAAGGGGCGTTTAAAAAATATACAGCAGGGGATCGCTTAACAGACTCTCAGAGAGACGCTCTTGCAGATGTCCTTGTGATTGCCTCTCAATCTGCCGCCCAAGATTATAACTCTTGGAGGTCTAATGAAATGGCGGCCTTTTCAGGAAGGGGCTATGATGCGGAATACATTGTTGGCAATGCACTAACGGCTCCTAAATATACGAGTTCAGCAGAAACAAACGCAGAGCCTACACAAGAAGAAATGGCACGTGCAGGAGAAGGTTTCTAACAATGAAAAACTTAGAAAGTATTTTTAAGCAAATAGACCAAATGAAAGAAGCCGGAGAAGAGGCTGCTGAAGTGGGCCGTTTTGCTTATTCTACAGGTTATGACGTACCTGCATTACAAACTGCCTACAAAGACTACAAGGCCACAGGGGAAATCAATGAAGCGGGCGTAGGCACAGGACTTCTACAGGGTTTAACTTTTGGGTTTAGTGAAGAGATTGGAGGTGCTTTAGCGGAAGTAGGTTTAAATCCTTTTGCTGATGCAGGGGATGACTACGACTCTTACGTTAAAAAGCAACGGGCTAAATACAAACTCTTTCAACAAGAAAATCCAATACTATCCTCAGGTTCTGAAATCTTAGGTTCCCTTCCTACACTTATGTTACCCGGTGGAGCTATTGCCAAAACTGCACAGGCGTCTGGAAAGCTTGCTACAGTGGCTAAAGGAGCTGCTATCGCAGGTGGTGAAGGGGCTTTGTACGGAGCAGGTACGGCTGAAGGAGGTCTGCAGCAACGAGTGGAAGGAGCTTTACAAGAAGGAGCTATCAGTGCCGCTGTAGGCGGTCCTCTATCCTTGGTAGGTAGAGGTGTTTCTGGAGCTTCTAGGATGGCTAAAATGGCTCCTGAAGATAGAGCTGTAGCTCAAGTATCAGAACGTATTAGTAAGTTGTCTCCAGAAGCTCAAGAAGCTATTCAATCCCCATCCTTAATGCAGGAGGGTATGAGTATTGCTGACGCAGGAGGAGAAGAGCTTCAGCGGCAGTTAAGGGGGATTCGCACAGTAGATGCTGAAGCGGGTAAATTTATGAATGAGGTGTTGAGTGAAAGACATCTCAATCAGTTTGAAAGAATCACTTCTCAAGTTAATAAAGCATTTGAGACATCTCCAGAGCTTGTAAAGGCTATCAAGGGAGACATAGAAGATTTACAGAAGCTGTCTAGATCAGCCTATACTGAAGCCTACTTAAAACACGACGACTTAAAAAGTGGACAGATAGCGGGCATTGTGAAATCTGACAAGGACATGGGTAAGTTGTATGACCAAACTGTAAAGTTGATGGCGGATGAAGCAGCTTCTGATGGTAATGAGGAGCTTGCTAATGCTCTACGTCAATTAGATAAATCTAGTGCTCTAACAGATGAGTCAACAATCCCCCTTCGTGTACTAGACACAATGAAGAAGAATATGGATGAGTCAATCAACTCCTTTTATAGAGCACCCGGAGTTAATGCAGTATTTAAGCGGAAGACGTTAAAGAATAAACAAACAGAATTAATCAACTCTATAAACAAAGCCACTAACGATGACTACGGAAGACTTCGGAGTAACTTTGCTGAGTCCGCTAAGATAGAAGAAGCATTAGAGCTTGGTCGTAAGTTTGAGGATAAGAATATGGGGGTGTTAGAACTAAAAGAAACAGTCAACTCCTTTAGCCCCTTGGAGTCTAAAGCGTACACAGCAGGTGTTCTTCAATCTCTTTACAATAAAATTGATAAAACTCCTTATGGTCAAGACACCTTAAAAGCTCTTCTGAAATCCCCTCTCATGGAGAAGCAATTAAAAGCAATCTTCCCAAATGATAATTCTTGGAATCGCTTTAAAGCTGCTATGGTTAATGAAGCTAAAATGGCACGTACAAAGAATCTTGTAACGGGTGGTAGTAACACTGCGGATAAGTTAAAAGAGGCAGACTTAGAAGAAAGCTTGTTGGCTGACGCTGTAGTAATTATGGGTGATCCATCAGGGTTGTTATCTGGTAATGCCATCATGCGACAGATTCAGAAGTTTGCGGAAAACTTGTCAGCCCGTCTTAGGACCAGATCGTCTACACGTGGGCTACAGTCTAAAATACTTCTTGAAACAGATCCTAAGAAGAAGGCTGACTTACTTCAACAGATGCAAGAGGCTAAGGCTACCTTGGCAAAAGAAGCAGCAGGAGCTGAAGCTACAGGGATGTTGACAGGGCGTATAGCAGGACGTGCTGCAGCTATGGCGGGTGATGAGGAATAAAAAAGCCCCCGGTTAAGGGGGCAATGAGGGAATCGGTATTTAAGGGCGGCTAGCTAGCCACATTTCACGCTCATGGTCAAAGCGTTCTACAGCTTCTAATAAGCAGTCAAAGTGTGAATCTTCAAACTGCTTATGAGTAGGACGGCCAAAGTAATCCATGTAAACATCAGCATAGAGATAACCGATACGCCATACCTGCTTTTCAGACAAGCCAGAAGAAACATTATGGTGTTCCCAGTTAGCTTCCAAGTGATCTTTAGTAGCTTTAGCGATTTGAGCGTGTGTCATTAAAGGCATATCATTCTCCTTATGTTCAACTTTTGCAACGCCATCGTACATCTTTTCTTCCCAACCCTCAGTAATAACCTTGATGTCAGCGTGGCTAATTAAGCAAGCATCATAACGAGCCTTAGCTTTAAGGAACATATCATTGCAATGTCTAGTCCAACCACACGCAGGTTTGTACATAGGATTGTGACAAGCCTTGAGCCATTCATTCTTCCAAGAAACGTAGCAGTCCCATGCAGTTTTAGCTTTTTCAAATTCAGTCATTTCAATATCTCCAGTAGTTGATGGGTTCATCATAACCTTTTGAGTGACAGCGGCAATTATACTTTAGTCTAATACAGATAAAAAAAGCCCTCCGTAGAGGGCTGCAAAGCTCACTGGAGAGAGCTACTCAAGAAATCCCCATACATCCCCTATCATAATTTTAACAAAGGGGATGTTAAGGATATAACCATCAAAGAAATAAATAGTAGCATCTGCTACGTCCTCTTCTGGTGTGTGTCCGTACACAGGCTGAGCCTCAACAGACTCAATAGACAGTCCAAATACGTGCCAAAAGCTAACTTGCACTACCATCCAAAATCTCCCACCATCCCGTATGAATTGTAATCTGTCACTCTTTTCTCAAAGAAGTTGCTAAGACTACTTCCTCCCAAAAGCTCCTCCATCCACGGTAGGGGATTTTCTTTGACTTTCCAATTTGACTTGAGGCCCAACTGGATGAGCCGCCTATCGGCCAAGTATCGGATATATTGCTTAACTTCCTCTGCCGACAAACCTTCCAAGTCACCCATCTCATATGCCAAATCAATAACTTTGTCTTCAAGTTTGACCGCAGTGCGGAACATCTCGTATATTTCTTTCTTAAAATCATCATTCACAATCCGTGGGTGTTCGTCACAAAACTCCCTAAATAACTTAGCCATGCCTTCAGCGTGTTGGCTCTCATCACGTACAGACCACTCCACCACTGTACACATCCCCGGCATCTTACCGAATCTCTGGTAGTTGAGTAGCATAGCGAATGCACTGAACAGGCTCATGCCTTCATTCATCACAGATCGTGCGATAGAGAGTCCTGTACCACGTACACTGTTTACGTCAATATCGGACATGAACTCCACTTTTGCAGACATTTGCTGATACTCAAGGAATGTACTGAACTCTTCCTCAGGAAGTCCTAAGGTGTCATTCAAGAGAGCGTAGGCCCTTTGGTGAATAAACTCACGAGAAGCAAAAGCCGTAAGCATTGCTCTAATCTCATTATTCTTAAACTTAGGAATGTAATACTCTAAGTAGTTTGTACCAACGGCAACATCGCTCTGAGTAAACAGTCTCAGAATCTGTGTAATATGGTTCTTCTCAGTTTCTGAAAGAACACCAGACTTCCAATGATTAACATCTGTTTGTAATTCAAGTTCATCTTCAATCCAATGAATCCTTTCATGGCTAACTGCATACTCAACAGCCCAAGGATGATGGAATGGCTTATAACTTTTGTTCGTTTCCAGTAAGCTCATATAGTTGTTTCTCCAGAATTTCTACTTTGATTTGCAATTCTTGAATAATTCCATAGCAATCATTCAATATTTGTTTATTAAACGGATCAGAGTCTTTAATCAATTCCAATCGCTTAATGATTGTTTTGTCATATATTGATAAGGGGCTTTTCATTAGTATTCCCCTGAAGTGCCGTGCCTATCGTAGTAGGCTTTAGCTAATTTATTATACACCTCCTCAGCCTCCTGACGAGACTTTATTTTGTCTGCTGCATCTTGCTTTATTATTTCCATGAAGATAGGTCTGAAACGCACTGAAGCTGTATTTATCATCAGTGTATTACATATGGCTAAGTATTTCTCTTTAATTGTTACGTCCATTAGAGTTCTCCAGTATTCTAAGCTCCAACTCTAAACTAATTATCTTAGCGTGTAAATCCCTAGCCTTGTCCCACTTCCTCTTGCACTGAGCCTTCAGTAGCTTCAGCCAAGTCTTCTTTAGTTTCAGATGTAAACCCATACTCCTTGTTCTCCTCATCTACAGCCATCTCAAGCAACCGCCTAAGCCCCACCTCAACTAGAAGTCTGGTAGCGTCCTTGTCTGTATCGACAACCAATGTGGCAGAGCCATCTTCATGCTCTACGTAGTCTGTGACGTTAATTGTTCCTGCTTTTTTCATGAGTCATTATCCTCAGTATGCTGAGTATTTTGTAACCACTCCTTGTATTCAGAAGGAACCATATAATACTCTAACACAGTCTGTAAGGCTGTCATAGTCTCTTCATCATCATACTCACGACACAGGTCATATGATATCATTAAATCCTTTACAACAATGTCGGTGAGAGTATCTTGAGATAATTCAATCTTCATATGTTCTCCCTAGCCTTGACAACTCAAACAGACATCATCGTCTAGAAAGTCCTTCAGCGCATTACGTTCTACTTGCATCCCAACCTTCTCTGCTGTAACGCCCGAAGTGGTGCGTAGGTAATATAGTCCTTTAAGGCCTTCTTTCCAAGCCTTGAGATGGACATGATTAACGACAGCCGCATACGAGCCCGATGGGAAGAATACGTTGACGCTCTGTCCTTGGCAGATAAACTCTTGTCGCATGGAGGCGTGTTCCACAACCCAGTTCTGGTCAATTTCAAACGCTGTCTTAAACGTATCTCTCTCACTGTCGGATAACCACTCCAAGTGCTGTACAGAGCCTTCATTCTCAATAATGCTTTTCCATGTGGCTTTCGTGTTCTTACCGTGCTCATCTAACACTGCCTCCAAGTACGGATTACGAATCGTATGAGATCCGGCCCTCGTCCGATGCACGTAGCAATTACTAATGCGAGGCTCAATAGAGGCAGAGCAACCGCATAAGATGCTACTGTTAGCGTTAGGAGCAATAGCCAGAAGATGCATATTTCTAACACCCGTACCCCTTCCATCAGGACATTCACCACGCTCAATAGCCAACTGGTATGTTGCGTACTGAGCTTGTTGTTTAATGTCTTGGAAGATTTTGTAGTTTTCACCAGTAGCCTGCCATGATTCCCAAGCTATGCCTTTGCCTTGGAGGTATCCGTGCCACCCCATTGCTCCAAGACCGACTGAACGCTCTCTATATGCTGAGTAGACAGCTTTTCCAAGTTCTTCTGGTGCGTTGTCAATAAAGTATTGAATGATGTTGTCCAAGAATCGGATAAGGTCCCCAACCATTCCGCTTGTTCGCCACTCATCGTATGCTTCAAGGTTGACTGAGGAGAGGCAGCAGACTGCTGTGCGTTCTTCATTTGTAGCGAGATGGATTTCATTGCAGAGGTTGCTACCGTTAATTGACAATCCAAGTTTCTTTTGAGCTTCCGGCATAGCTCGTCTGGCTGTGTCGATAAAGTTAAGGTAAGGGCTGCCAGTTCTGAAGCGAGCTTCCAATATTCGCTCCCAAAGTCCTTGAGCTTCAACTGTATCTCTAACAATTCCTGTATTTGGGTCGATGAGATTCCATTGCTTTCCATTGATTACGGCCTCCATATATTCATCGGTGATGTTTACAGCGTTAAACAAGTTGTAGTTTTTGCGATTGATGTCGCCACCAGTAGGTACTTTAAACGATATAAATTCTTCAATGTCAGGATGGCTTACGTCTAGGTAGGCGGCGTAGCTTCCCTTCCGTGTCTTCCCCTGTTTGTACGCAGTCATCTGACTGTCCACTACTTTCATGAACGGTATCGGACCGGGAGACTTGTCGCTGATACCTCTCACGTCCCCCCAGTGACCACCCACACCGCCGCCCTTTACGGAAAGCCATGCTACCTCAGAGTTATGCTCAATAAGGCTATCAAGACTGTCACCCACGTAAGTAAGGAAACAACTAATAGGCAAGCCCCTATTGCCTCTGCCATGTTCAGGTGCGTTCGACAACACAGGCGACGCAAACATAAACCAACCTTTTGAAGAATAGTCGTAAATCCTCTGTGCAAGGTCGAGGTCATCAGCGCAATAGGCCACTGCAGCACGAGCAAAAGCCTGTTGAGGGCTTGTTTCATGCTCAAGCATATAGTATTCAGACATAAGCGTAAGGGCTTGGTCACTAAGGCGAGAGTCTCTTTCATAGTCAATCGTTATCCCAAGGTGTTGGCTCATCAAATTCTCCAGAAAGGCTTGAGTAATTGTTTTCAATAAGATCAGCGCAGCGATCAACGATGTCAGAAGAGGTAAGTTCTAGTAACTCTAGAAGTGTCACCTCTTCCAATTGTTTCAGCTTTTGTTTAAGTTCTTCAAGCGTTATCATTGGTTGTGCGAACCTACTATTATACTACAGTTTCTTGAAATTGTCAACACTGAGTTTACGCATACGATGCCTTAAACGATCAATATAGAACTTAGATTTTGCAATATCTTCTAAACCGTTCTTAAACGGTGCTCTAATTAGATACTCTAAAGCCCTGTCCCAGTCTGAGTAATCTAGATGGGTCATGGAGGTAGTAGCTCCTATCTTAGATGCTAAAGCCTCTCTGATATCCATAACCTCCAACCCGTTTGGAAACTTGTCACAGTCTGTGTAGAGGATGTAATGCTTTGGAGAGTTTACATTATCAGTCATTGTTGTTCTTTCCCTTGTAGTAGATGCCCATGTCACCTTCAAGGTCAAAAGAATAACCCCATGCGGCTTCAATCTGTTTAACCACATCACTTACCACTTCAGACCAATGCACCTCATAATCATATTCACAACGAATAATCTGCTCTTTGCCATGCCCACGGAGTTCAAAGGTCATGCAAATATTGTCTTCATCGTCAAATGGATTCATTTCTTCCTTTCCTCTTTTGTCTTAACATCATGGCAAGCCTTACATAACACTTGAAGATTATCTTCTTCACAGAACAATGTCTTCACAAACATAGGCAGATCTTTGTAATCCTTCAAAGTACCTGCGGGTTTGATGTGGTCAACGTTCACCTCCGTAGACTTGTAGAGGCTGTTACAGCTTGCACATTCATACACCCATTTAGTGCGCTTATCCTTACCGCTGTAGGGCTTTTTTGCTTTGTCCATCACTTGATAACGGACAGGGTACTTAGTCCAAGCCCTGCGTAGTGCGGAGCGAATAAAACTAAAGTACCTTGCCGTTGTCCAAGTGTTTCCGGCTTTGTTCTTAACGCCTCTGGTCAAACCACTGCTTCCATAGGAGGTTTGAACTCATCCTGAGTGCTGCGTAACATATACAATAAGCGGCCATTCTCCATAGCCCTGTCATTACCTAGCTTCTCTACAACAACCTCCCACATTTCAGATTCGGTTTTCCCTTCCAAAAGTTTTAAAGCTTTCTTAGGACCGATACCTTTAACACCTTTGATATTATCTACAGTGTCTCCTGTAAGGAACTGCATATAGAAATTAAGAAGTCCTTGTTCTTCAGAGATGTGGTATAAATTGCTCTTGACAAAGTTGTAGTGCCATCCCGGTACTTGATCTAAGTCTTTATCAAGGGACACAATCACTCCCTTTTCTCCTAACTCCGTAGCCTCAATAGCTACAGCGTCATCTGCTTCCATGCCATTCCAGATAACAGCCTCCCAAGAATGACAGAGGTAATCTCTCAACGCTTGGTAATGCACCGGACGTTGGTTGTTTTTGCGATTACCTTTGTACTCTTGTGTAATTGCTACATCATCTCTGAAGTTACCTTTACCCGTTAAGTGAAGACTCCAAGTCTTACATTGCGGAAGGTCAAACAACAGCAGCTCTTCTAAGAAACCCGCCATCGTCCTGACAGCGGTTTCCTCAGTCTCTTCATTGGACGCAAACCCTATACGATATACTAAGATGTCACTATCTATAATCGCATGGGTAAACTTCATTACAGGCTCTCTTCTTCTACGTCTTCTAAAAGTTCATCAATAGAATTTTCAGCTTCGTATTTAATGAGATCCGTAATCACCATCTTAACCATTGTAGGGAAACGCCCATAGGAGTTCTCGTAATAGCTCATCATAGCACGTGCTTTAGAACCATTACCTACTTCATCCCCTTCTACAGGGCTTCCGTCTGTGAAATATACCTGCATAGGTAGTTTAGATTTACAATGGATAAACTTACCCTTGTCATCTTTGAAGTTTACCTTGAGTCCAAGGTCTTCAAGTGCCTTGACAGAATCCGCATCCAAGTTTGTTAGGTCTACGTGATACATATCGTCAGCATACTTTCCTGTTGTGCGAGGCTTTACCAGATTGCCTGCCCACATAATTTCTGCTTCAATCTTTACCGATGGGTTTTTAGCCATAAGTCATTCTCCTTAGTTGGTGACTTAAATAGTATATTACATTGTGATACAATTGTCAATGTGTCTCATACCAGTTATGCCCTATCTTTGATTCAGCTTCTATCGGGCATAAGAAGCCTAAGGTGTTCCCTGCTTTGAGAGCAGAAGACACCATAATATCTGCTACTTCTTGACTGAATCTCTCCTCCGTTTCTATCTGTATTTCATCATGTACAAAGGCTACTTGCTTGACAGGTATGCGACGTTTCTTAAACGTTTGATGTGCCTCCACACACCACTGCTTAGCTATAATAGCCCCACAACCTTGTAGAAGTGAATTAAGTGCAGCGTAGTCGTTTCTTACAAAGATGCGTCTACCGTCCAAACCAATAACATATCCTTGGTCTGCTTCCGCCCTCACTCTATCCATTAAATCTTTTAAGCTAGGGGTGTTGTCAAAGAATCTTGTTAATATTTCTTGACCTTCCCTAGCTCCGCCTCCAACAATGCTACCAACCTTCGCAGGACCTGCTCCATAAAGAACCGCATACTGCATAGTCTTTGCCTGTGCTCTAGTTTCTAGCCCTGCAGCTTGTTGGTTCTTCGTATGAATGTCCCCGTTAAGGAGTTCCTTTGTCCATTCTGCATCGGCCATATAATGAGCAAGACAGCGTAGCTCAATACCAGACAGATCACTACCGACTAAACAATTACCTTTGTCAACAGTAAACAAACTACGGCAGTCAATTCCATAAGGTTTAGATACAGAAGGTACTTGTCCTAAGTTGGGATTGCGATGAGCCATACGCCCTGTAATGGTTCCTATGGTGATGATTCCTCCATGAATACGATCTTCAGATGTTGCGTTCTTTAACCAACTATCTAACAGACCTACACGTTTTTGAATCATTAAGTATTCACCAATGAGCTGAGCCTCTTCCATCTCAATCCCTGATAGGATCGTTTCATCTACCTTCGGCTGCCCAGTTTCTGTAAATTGTTTGGGCTTCCATCCTAGACCCTGTAGACGTTCAGAGATCTGCTGACGACTTCCGGGATTAAACACTGTCACCTTGTCCTTTAAACGTTTCCCTGTCTTCTCAGACCAACGCTCTTCAACAATAGGCGAAAACACTTCCTGCATTTGATCTTCAATAGTTGCCATTCTGTCAACAAGTTTAGCGTGTAATATTTCCGCTTCAGCACTATTAAATTTAAAGCCGTTACGCTCTTGTTTAGCACATATAATCGCCACTTGATGCTCAAGATCAATAGCTTTCTCAGGCTGCTTCCATTCTGCGAGGCGTTTTGTAAGTATAGAATAGAGTCGCACTGTGACTGCAACGTCCTTCTTGCAGTATGTAAGCATCTCATCTGTCAAGCCTCCATCATAATCATCAAAGTCTAATTTATGTTCGCTAAGTTCTATACCCCAACTCCTAAGACTGTGGCCTCCTTCACGGACAGGGTTTAGAAGTCGGGAAAGCACTAACGTATCGACAGCTTTAGATGCAGGAACAGCAACGCCCCACAGCTCAGATAATTTAGGGCCATCAAATCCAATGATGTTATGTCCTATAATCTTGTCATAGCTTTTAAACAGATCACTTAAGCCTTCGGAGGAAGTGTACACCCACACCTCACCTGACGTAACGTCTTGACAGACACAACACCAGATATGGTTTAGTGCGCTGTTTGTTTCTATGTCAATTACGAGTTGTTTCATGCTTTTCCAAATACTCAACGGCTTTCCTTACACGATCAACATTATCGTTGAAAGCTCCCAAGCCTACATTGCAATGATGACATACCCAACCCCTAAATGTTTCAGTCGTGTGGCAGTGATCTAGCACCCAGTTTTGCAGCCTAGTCTGTCCATGCTGCGCTATCTCTTCTAACTCACGTTGGCATATAGGGCAATTGTAATTATCATTAGGATAAGGATGTGCTTCACGTAGTTCTTTAATCAATCTTGACTGATTCCTAGCACAACTTCTGCACTTCCTTTTGATTTCACCTGAAGCCATCTGTTGAAACTGCTCCGTTGGCTGAACAACACCACAGTTTTTACACATGATACCATCCTCAAACTTAGGCACTTCTAAGTCAAATAGCTCCTTCTGCTTCAAATGAGGTCCTCGTTCAGTTCTCTCATACGTCCTGTGTCGTGATTATAAAGCAATGCACAGGCTTTACCAGTGATACCACTGAAGCGATTCTTCAACACCCTGATGTAAGTGGTGTTACGTTCACTGTCATCGTCATGCTGTCCGTTACGCTCCAAGCCTATGACGATATTGCTGAGGTGTGCAATAGAACCTGTCCCTCTAAGTTGGGCTAAAGAGGTGACAGCACCTTCCTCATGCCCTTTACCTTCAGGACGTTTGAGATGTGATACAGCAATCAAGGCTATGCCTGTCTCCTGTACAACTTCTACAAGCTCGTGCATTAAGTGGTCTAAGGCGTGACGTTCATTATCCTTCTCCTTACCAACAACGATAGATACGTGGTCAAGGAAAATGTACTCACACTGAGCCACCTTAGCCATGTAACGTATTGTTGAGATGATGGAGTCAACATCTGACGCACCGTAGTGATCAAACATATAAAACCTATCAGTGCCTAATGTAGCGTCGTAGGCTTTCTTCTTCTCAGCTTCAGTGTGCTCTGTGTCAGGTAAGTGTAATGGCTTATTGGCTGCAATAGACATTAAGGATAAGCCTGTATTACGTGTAGGCTCTTCCATAAACAACAGCCCGATATTGGACTCTGTACTCTGCAGTACATGATAGATGATCTCTCTGAGGAACTGGCTCTTACCTAAGCCAGAGCCTGCTGTCACCATTACCATCTCACCTTTACGGATGCCATAAGAAAGCTTGTTTAGGCCCTCATACGGATAATAACAGTCTGCCTTGTTCAAGGGCTTCATCACATCATCATATAACGTAGAGCCTGCTACAACACCCTTCGGTGTCCAACGGGATGCCCTAAAGAAGTTGGTGGTAAATGTCTCACGCTCGTTAGAGCTTAAATAATCACAAGCATCTTTAAGATTGGCAGGATGATGCATTATATGTGCTTTGTGGCTGAAGATCTCTGCACATCGTTCTTGGGCTGCATGGCCTGCTTCGTCGTTGTCAAAGCAGAACACCACCTTCTTAAACGTATCTAGATACTTGAAGTTGTGCTCAATGTCTTTGACTGCCGACTGCGCTCCAGACCTCACAGAGACTACGGCTTTACGCCCTCCTAGCATTTGATGTGCAGCTAAAGCATCTAGCTCACCTTCAACAATCAGGATTTCGTGCTGCCCTCCTGAGAACCTGCTCTGACCAAACAATTCCTTATCTGCACTGAAGACACCCTCAATCGTAAACTCCTTCTTCCCAGACTTACGTATCTTGTTGGCTGTAGCATATGGGAACACGAGGTCATCGCCTCTATATCCAACACCATAATGCTTACAGGTGGCGGCATTGATCTTACGCTCTGCAATATCCTTGAATGATAGCCCCTCAGAGCCACTGTAAGGCCCTGTATCAGACGATCTCATAGGAAGGGATACAACGGTATTATTTCGTGTATCTCCTACGGCTACAGCGTTGCTTTGTTCAATCTTCTCTGGAGGGATGTTGCGTCCACAACTAAAGCACTTCCCCCATCCCTTATCATCTATACTCATTGCATCACTGCTGTCACAGACGACACAAGGTAAATGTTGCTCTACGAAGGCCATTACTGGTTGTCTCCTAGTTTGTTGATAGACTTGACAAGTAGGTCTAAGTCCTTTTCCTCTACATATTCACATAGCTTGCTTAAGTATTCGTACAAGCCCCAACTACGAATGTATTCAGCATTAATACACATTGCTGTGTGCAATGCAATCTCTTGAGCTGTCACGTCTAACAATTCGTAGTCGTCTTCTTCAAAGTCTTCTCTGTTCATCATAATTCCTTTGTAGTTCTTTAACAGTCTAAAAGGGTCTAAAGAGTATTCGTAGTGTATTCATAGAACCTTTACTATAACGTTATTGAAGACTTTATAGAGGTCTATATAATATACTATATAGTAACTACCACGGATCATCTTCAAAGTCAATCACATCTTGTATATTTATATTGTCAGCGTTATCAATGACTTGTACATCGTCTTTAATATGTTTGTAACAGTCATTACACAGGTCTACATACTCATTAGTCTGTACTGACTTCCGTGTACTTTCGTAGTCTGTCAATGTAATGTCACAAGCCCTACAACGCATACCAATACCTATCCAAGAACAAATAAACTATTTTATCACAACCAAGTGATGTTGTCTACTTCCAAGGTTTTGTGATAGACCAGTGTAAGTATGGGACAGCACCATTGTAGCTGCTAATAAAGCCTGAATCGGCTTGATTACGTCTTTTAACCTTTATCCCAAACCTATCTCCATAACGTTGTATGAAGTTGTTGACTGCTCCATAGTTTCTTCCAACAGCCTCTGCTATGTCCTTTAAAGGTACATCAGCAGCTCGCAAACGCTTCACTGTTTCAATATCTTCATCGGACCACGATACAGATCCCTTACCCCATCTTGCCATTACGCTTCTCCTTCTCTTTAGTGTATTTATCGTTGTTGGACCTTAACCAACACTTAGCACATGAATAGAAACTATCCTGCTCTACGACATCTGCTTTACTATTGCAATAGCTACATTGCTTCTTACTTGTCATTGCAACTATCTCCTTTACGTTCTTTTGCAGTGCTTAACAAATCGTACAGCTCAGCAAAGTCAAACATCATATCACGAGCAAATTCAAAGTCGGGACTGTTAGTGTCATCTCCTAGTCTCATAAACTCCTCTTCGTAATACTTAAATTGATTACTAACCATTCTATATAGTTTATTAAACCTTTTCTTTTTTATGACTAAAGTGTACATCAACGTCCTCCTCATCTTCATAATACTCTGGTTCATTTAGACGAAACCCTAACAACTTAGCACAGGCTGCTCCAATTAATAGAGCGACTAACCCGGCTAACACGATGATGATGCTGTACATCACAAACACTTCTAAGCCCATAACAATGCTCCTGTATGTCAATGAACCTTTATAGTAGTTGTATGTGTGACTGAGACAATGCGACATAAGTATTATTGACATCCTGTCCGTATTATGTATAGAGCATCGTAATAACTGTTTAGAACTTTAGAGGGACCTTCACAGGTATACACACTTGTCAAGTTCTCCATAGGTCTAAGAAGATCTGTGCAGTGCACCATAGCTATTATACTTTGGTATATTAGACTAAAGTATAACTTGACAGGTCGATATAGATGTGCCATAATACTTAGGTGGGGTCGATATAGGGCCGGGGGAGGGGGTCTGTAGCGTAGGAATAATTGTAGCACCTTCACAGACTTGCAAAAGAGTAAAAATCACTAATAATCGGTATAATTACTGTATAGATTTACAGTGTTTATAGAGGTTTTATTGGTTGATTTTTAAGAAAAACTTAATAATTAGCAGCCCTCGTTGGATTTTAGTAAAAAAGGCTTGACAATTAGACTAAAGTATGATAGACTATTACGCATCTGGGTAAACTATGCAGTTCCATGTCAAGCACTAAAGAAAATCCACTGAAGACAGTGGTAGTTCCTACTGAATCTGAGAAGTCACCACCTGTAAAGAAACGTGGAAGACCTCGTAAATCCGCTATAGAAGCTAAAAAGGCCGGGAATAGGGGTAAAGTAGGTAGACCTGCAGGCGATGCAGCCCGTATTAATGAATTTAAAGCACGGTTGTTGGCTACATCAGGCGATAAAGTAATCAATAAGATTATTGACATAGCCCTAGATGACGATCACCAAGGGCAAATGGCAGCCCTGAAGATGTGTATGGATCGTGTCCTTCCTGTTTCTTATTTTGAAAAAGATAAAACAACAGGAGGACGTAATAGTGTCTCTATAACAATTACAGGTATTGGTGGAGAAACACAGGTTGTTGGTGAACCCAACGAAGACGTTATGGAAGCTGAATACACCGAAGTGAGGAAGGATGAAGCCTGAGCTGTTAGAGATTATTAAAGAAGACTTAATCAAGCATGAAGGCTATAGGGATACGATTTATCTCTGCTCCGAAGGAATACCGACATTCGGTATAGGTCACGCAGTAAAGGAGAATGATCCTGAACACGCTTGGCCCGTTGGAACTTTCGTAGAGAAAGAAAGAATTGACAATGCTTTTAAAGCTGATTTGAAGGATGCTGTAGAAGATGTTGAACGCCTTGTTAGTGATTTGTATAGCCATCCTGACCAGTGTATCCGTGTACTTGCTAATATGGCATTTAATCTTGGGCGAACCCGTCTTTCAAAGTTTAAAAGAATGCTTAAAGCAGTTGATGAAAAAGATTACAAAGAGGCTGCCAATCAAATGGTAGATTCTCGTTGGTACAGTCAAGTAGGTGGGCGTTCGGTTGAGTTGGAAAACTGGATGCGTAACGCTTAACAATGTCTGATTTAAATGTAGAGCTTCTACCTTGGCAACAAGATGTAATGAATGCATCTGAAAGATTTAAGGTGGTGGCTGCAGGCAGACGTTGTGGAAAGAGTCGCCTAGCTGCTTGGATGTTAATTATTAATGCTCTACAGAGTAAATCTGGACACGTCTTTTACGTAGCTCCTACACAGGGACAGGCAAGGGATATTATGTGGGGCGTGTTAATGGAACTAGCTCACCCTATCGTATCTAGTAGCCATGTCAACAATATGCAAATCAAGCTCATTAATGGAGCTACGATTTCGTTAAAAGGGGCTGACAGACCTGACACAATGCGTGGTGTTAGTCTGAAGTTTCTTGTTCTTGATGAATATGCAGATATGAAGCCTTCTGTGTGGGAAGAAGTGTTACGTCCTGCTTTGGCTGACCAAAAGGGAACAGCCTTGTTTATCGGAACGCCAAAAGGACGTAATCATTTCTATGAGTTGTACAAGTATGCAGAGTTGAGTGAAGACACGACGTACAAAGCTTGGCACTTTACATCCTATGACAATCCTCTTTTAGACCCAGAAGAGATTGATACGGCTAAACAGAGTATGTCTAGCTATGCCTTTAGGCAGGAATTTATGGCTAGTTTTGAAGCCTTAGGTTCTGAGATCTTTAAAGAAGACTGGGTATCTTTTTCCAACGAAGAGCCTGACGACGGTGATTATTATATTGCTGTTGACTTAGCAGGGTTTGCAGATGTTGCTAACGCTCGTTCCGCTAAAAGTAGAAAGTTAGATACTACAGCTATTGCCATTGTTAAAGCAAATACAGACGGGTGGTGGGTAGCAGATATTATTTATGGCCGTTGGGATATTAAAAAGACAGCTAGGAAAATATTTGAAGCTGTAGATGCCTACAAGCCTGTTGCCGTTGGAATTGAAAAAGGGGCATTGCGTAATGCAGTGATTCCTTATCTCACAGACTTAATGAAAAGTGGACAGAGGTTCTTCAGAGTAGAAGAGCTTACACACGGGAATAAAAAGAAAACTGATCGTGTTGTATGGGCCTTACAGGGGCGTTTTGAGCACGGACAGATAAAACTATCAGAAGGCGAATGGAACACTGAGTTTATGGATCAGTTGTTTCAGTTTCCAAATCCATTAGTTCACGATGATTTAGTGGATGCCTTGTCGTATATAGATCAGCTTGCCAAAGTTAGTTACTACTATGACTTTGAAGAAGATGACTATGAAATCCTTGACCCTATAAGTGGATACTAATATGCAAGACGATTACAAAGGGCTCTATGAGGCCGATGCAGCCGGATGGATTATGCAGAAGTGTGACCAATGGCGTGACCATTATGAGTCTAACTATGCGGAGAAGTTTGAAGAATACTATCGCCTATGGCGTGGTATCTGGTCCGCTGAAGACTCTATGCGTAATTCAGAGCGTTCACGGATTATTTCTCCTGCACTGCAACAGGCTGTTGAGTCTAGCGTTGCTGAGGTTGAAGAGGCGACGTTTGGACGTGGACGTTTCTTTGATATCCGTGATGACATTGCAGATCAAAACAAGAATGATATTGTCATCCTACGCACCCAACTAGAGGAAGACTTTAAAAGGACAAAGATCAGAAAGGCTGTTTCTGAAGCTCTTATTAATTCGGCTGTGTTCGGTACAGGCGTTGCTGAATTAGTCATTGAAGAGCAAAAGGAGATGGCCCCGGCTACCCGTCCTATTATGGAGGGAGCTATGGAGGCAGTAGGCGTTGAAATGCGTGAACGCTTTGTGGTTAAGCTAAAACCTGTTCTTCCTCAGAACTTCTTAATTGATCCTGTTGCGACAACGATAGAAGAGGCCTTAGGCGTAGCTATTGATGAGTTTGTCCCTAAACATCAAGTGGAGCAATTAATAAGCAGCGGCATCTATCGTGACGTTGTACTAGAAACAACCTATCCAGACGTTGATTTAGAGCCAGATCAAGATCTAACAATCTATGATGACGATAAGGTACGCCTAACTAAATACTATGGTTTGATTCCTCGTTACATCTTTGATGCAGCTATGAAAGAAGAGCTAGACGAAGATGAAGTGATTGCTGAATTAGTTGAAGAAGACGAAGTAGAAGACACTGAAGGTTATGTTGAGGTGGTTGCTGTCATTGCCAACGGCGGTCAGCTTCTAAAGATTGAAGAAAACCCCTACATGATGCAAGATCGTCCTGTTGTAGCATTCCCTTGGGATGTTGTTCCCGGACGCTTCTGGGGCCGTGGTGTATGTGAGAAGGGCTACAACAGTCAGAAAGCTCTCGACACAGAGCTACGTGCTCGTATTGATGCCTTGGCACTCACTGTGCATCCTATGCTCGCTGTGGACGCCTCACGGCTTCCTAGAGGGGCTAAGATGGAAGTACGTCCCGGCAAAACTATTCTCACTAACGGAAACCCTGCAGAAATTTTACAGCCATTCAACTTTGGTCAGGTTAATCAAATTACGTTTGCACAAGCAGGTGAACTACAGAAGATGGTTCAGATGGCTACTGGTGCTATTGATGCCGCAGGTATCCCCGGCTCTATCAACGGTGAAGCCACTGCCGCAGGTGTGTCGATGTCTCTAGGAGCGATTATCAAGCGTCACAAGCGGACATTGATTAACTTCCAAGAGAACTTCCTCATTCCAATGATTGAGAAGTCTGCATGGCGTTATATGCAGTTTGATCCAGACTTGTATCCTGTTCAGGACTTCAAGTTTATTCCTTCTACGTCACTTGGGATCATTGCACGAGAGTATGAGGTGACACAACTTGTACAACTCTTGCAGACAATGGATAAGCAATCCCCGATGTACCCTCTTCTTCTTGAAGCCATCATTGACCATATGAATGTATCCAACCGTGAGCAATTGATTGGGACACTGCGTCAAGCAGGGCAGCCTAATCCACAGCAACAACAGGCTGCACAGCAACAAGCACAAATGCAGATGGCACAGCTACAGGCTCAGATAGAAGCATTTGCGGGTCAGGCCGCTGAAGCTAGAGCAAGGGCTGAAAAGTATGCGACAGAAAATTCATTAGCAGAATATGAAGCAATGACTGATCGTATCAGAGCGTTGTCAACAAACCTCTCTGAAGGAACTGACGACGAGAAAGAGTTTGAGAGACGAGCTAAAACAGCAGAGCTAGTTCTCAAAGAGCAAGCAATTAAAAACCAAGCATCACGAGGAGTGACAAATGCTAACACAAACGGAAATGCAACGAATCTTGGATCAGGTCAACAGCAGGTTCGACTACCTGAACAACAAAATAGAGAAGTTGGAGGCCCGGCTCAACCAACAGCCGAAGGCCAGAACAATGTCCAATAAGAAAGTTGAAGAAAAGGCTTGACTTTTCAGAATTTATATGCTATACTATATCTATATAGTAGTAGTCAAAGCACCTATTAGGAGAATGGTTTGACAAAAGAAGAACAAACATACTACGAGAACTACTTTACCTTGTTTCTTGATGAAGGATGGAAACAGTTCATCGACGAGATCAAAGGTTCTTTAGAGTTATATAAAATAGAAGATATAAAAAATCAAGAGCATCTTAATACCGTTAAAGGAGAAATTAAGATGCTTCAGCGTGTAGCCACTTTTGAAGATGGTATACGCAATGCTTATAAAGTATTTACGGAGGATGAAGATGATTCGTAGATATGATTATAAGTGCACAGTATGTTCACACATTGAAGAGCAATGGGTAGATTCTTCAGAGGATCTTTCTACTTGTCTTGAATGTGGTGAAACAGCACAGCGGATAATCTCTCCAGTCTCTACGAAGTTCAAAGGTTTCGGTTGGCCCGATGCCGATGATAAGTGGGCAAGAGATCACGAGAGAGCCGCTAGTAAATAACTATCCATAATGCTATCTTAGCACGGAGTAATGATAATGGCAACATTTATAGATCAGCGTGAAGACGAAGAAGTCGAAGGCGAAGAAACAACTTCTCTTGATGAGACTCCTGAAGAGGAACAACCTCAACAAGAACCACAATCAGATATACCTGATAAATACCGGGGCAAGAGCCTTGAAGAAATTGTCAGGATGCATCAAGAAGCTGAAAAGCTTTTGGGCAGGCAAAGTTCTGAAGTGGGTGAGTTGCGTAAAACCGTTGACACTATTGTCCAAGCACAACTGGCAGAAAAAGAACAAGCCCACGCTAGTACGGTAGAAGAGATTGACTTCTTTGACGATCCTAAACGTGCTGTAGAACAAGCAATTGCTAACCACCCGAAGCTTAAAGAAGCCGAAGCTGTCACAGCACAGATGAGGCAGTCAGAGGCTTTGTCACGGCTAAAGAGCGTTCATCCAGACTTTGATACAATTGTAACTGACCAGAACTTTTTAAACTGGGTAGAAAAATCAAAGATAAGGACCAAGCTTCTTCACGACGCTGACAAAAAATATGACTTTGACGCTGCGGATGAGCTACTGAGTTTGTGGAAGGAGCGACAGAATATTGTTGCAGAAGCTGCTAATACAGAAACAGAAGCTCGTAAGAAATCGGTTAGGAATGCATCTACAGGGAACACAAAGGGAAGCGCAGAATCTCCATCTCGTAAAGTTTATCGCCGTGCTGACATCATTAAACTCATGCAAACTGACCCTGACAGGTATATGTCATTAGCAGAAGAGATTCGCACTGCATATGCTGAGGGTCGTGTAAGATAACATTTTAGGAGCTTATCATGGCTAAAGTCGCATTCCCCGGAGGAGCCTCCTCCATTGTCAATACTACCGCCGCCGCTACGTTCATCCCAGAACTCTGGTCTGATGAAATTGTAGCCGCATACAAGAAGAACCTCGTTCTTGCTAACATCGTCAACAAGATGTCTATGGTTGGTAAGAAGGGTGACACTCTGCACATTCCTAAGCCTACTCGTGGTTCTGCCACAGCTAAGGCGGCGAACACTGCAGTAACCATCCAAGCTGACACTGAATCAGAAGTACAGATCAGCATTGACCAGCACTTTGAATACTCACGTATGATTGAAGATATCGTCGGTGTTCAGGCTCTTGACTCAATGCGTCGTTTCTACACTGATGATGCAGGTTATGCTCTTGCTACTCAACTTGACAACGACTTGTTTGCACTTGGTAAGTCATTCGGTGACGGAGACGGTTCTGACTGGACTCACGCAAACTCTTACTACGTCAACGCTTCATCAGGTATTGCGGCTTACGCTGTAGACACTGTTGCTACTGGTGACGACTTCTCTGACCTTGCTTTCCGTCAGCTTATCAAGCTCATGGATGACCAAGACACGCCAATGGACGGACGTTTCCTCGTGATTCCTCCTTCAGCACGTCGTGACATCTTGGGCATTGATCGTTACAACTCATCTGACTTTGTAGATGGTCGTGGCGTGAACAATGGTCAAATCGGTACGTTGTACGGTGTAGACATCTACGTTTCTTCTAACGTACCTGTCATTGAAACTGATGCAGACAACACTGCAGGTGGTGATGTCCGTGGTGCTATCCTTGCTCACAAGGACACTATGGTATTGGCAGAGCAGATGAATGTTCGTACTCAGACTCAGTACAAGCAGGAATATCTTGCTGACCTTATGACTGCAGACACGCTCTACGGTGTTAAGGAACTGCGTCCTGAAACTGGTTTTGTTTTAGCTCTCAACGGCTAAGCAACCACTGGATTGCCCCTCTTCGGAGGGGTTTTCCTCTTTACATTGACCCCTCCACAGCAGGACTAGGTAATGGCATCTAAAATCCTCCTCAAGAAATCTACAACAGCTTCTCAAGTACCTACGACATCTGACGTAGATGTGGGCGAGGTAGCAGTCAACACAGAAGACAAACGACTGTTTACACAAGACAACGGCGGATCTGTTGTCGAACTAGGTACTACCCCTTCTTCTATTACTACTTCAGGCACAGTACAGTTTGGTAACTTGTCTGATGGTACAATTACAGTGACAGCGTTTGCAGATGAAGATACTATGTCTTCAGACTCCGCTACACTGGTTCCAACACAACAGTCTGTTAAAGCCTACGTTGATACACAAGACGCAACAAAACTCAACCTCTCTGGTGGCACTATGTCTGGTGCTATTGCGATGGGTACAAGTAAGATTACAGGTCTTGGTACACCAACAGTATCTACTGATGCGGCTACTAAAGGCTATGTAGACTCAGAAGTGAGTGCTGTGATTGACAGCGCACCCGGTGCTTTAGACACGCTTAATGAATTAGCGGCGGCACTAGGCGATGATGCTAACTTTTCTACAACAGTGACAAACAGTCTTGCACTCAAGGCTCCACTAGCATCTCCTGCGCTTACAGGCACTCCTACAGCCCCTACAGCGGCGGCTGATACCAACACCACTCAAGTAGCTACAACAGCCTATGTGCAGACTGAGCTAGGTGACTACGCTGTTACAGCTTCTCCTGCGCTTACAGGCACTCCTACGGCTCCTACAGCAACCGCAGACACCAACACCACACAGATTGCTACAACGGCTTACGTACAGACAGAGGTTGCTGATTATCTGCCGTTAGCAGGTGGTACGATGACTGGCGACATTACGCTAGGTGCAAATGCAATTACATCTACAGCAACACCTGCAACAGATGATGACTTAACACGTAAGGCATATGTAGACTCTATCCTTGGTAGTGCTACTGATGCGGCTACATCAGCGGCTAATGCGGCTACATCAGAAACCAATGCCGCTACAAGTGAATCTAATGCCGCTACATCAGCTTCTAATGCGGCTACTTCTGCAACGAATGCGGCGGCATCGTATGATAGTTTTGATGATCGTTACCTTGGAGCTAAAGCAACTGCTCCTGCATTAGACAACGATGGCGATGCACTGATTACAGGTGCTTTGTATTTTGACACCTCTGCAGAACTTATGTACGTCTACACAGGATCATCGTGGGTAGCGGCAGGTAGTGCTGTCAATGGCACATCAGAACGTCAAACATATACAGCGACAGCAAGTCAAACAACATTTGCTATTACATACGACATTGGTTTTGTAGACGTATACCTCAACGGTGTAAAGCTCCTTGCAGGTACAGACTTCACAGCAACTAACGGAACCAGTGTTGTACTAAGCACAGGGGCTACTGCAGGTGACATTGTAGACATCGTAGCTTACGGTTCTTTTGAACTTGCCAATACATACACGCAAGCCGCCGCAGATGCTAAGTTTGCTCAGGTTGCAAATAACCTATCTGATTTAGCGGACGCACCTACTGCATTAACCAACCTAGGCTTAACAGCCACAGCCGCAGAGCTAAACACTCTTGATGGATACACAGGAGATGTCACAGATCTTAACAGACTGGATGTCACCACTGAAGGTGAATCAGAGGCTTCTAAGGTTGTTACAGCAAACTCTAGTGGAGCTGTTGTAATTAACTCAGGTTATCTTCTTGTTAGTGGCGGCCCTCTTTATACATCAAGTGCGTTTTCTGGAGATGTAGACTCACTGACTAGCTCAGGAGGTACGTTAAGTATCAATGTGCAAAGTGCAAATACGTTTACACACACGCTCACTGAAAACACAACTATATCTCTAACAGGCACAGCAACAGGCTATACCAACACGATTGTTCTCTACGTTGTACAAGACGCTAGTGCTTCTGGGTACACCCTCTCGTTTCCTAGTGGCACAAGGTATGTCGGAGCCACAGCACCTACACTCACTGCCACAGCTTCTGCGGTAGATGTCCTTGTGTTGCATTGGCACTCTAATGTTCTCCATGTGTATGTTGCAGGACAGGACGTTAAAGCATGAGCAATGAGTTATTCCTAGCTGTTGCAGGTAACGCCGCAGGTGCAGGTGAAGCTACTTATGTAGAGGATGTGTTCTCAACGTATTTGTATACAGGGAATGGATCTACTCAACGTATTGAGAATGGTATTGCCATTGGCGACAGCTTTAGCAGTGGATCAGTACGATTAGACGGAGATAATGATAATTTAAATATAGCGTCTGATACGACTTTAGATTTCGGCACTGGTGACTTCACAGTAGAAGGTTGGTTTTATATGGACTCCGCTACTGGCGGTGATGGAAACCTGCAAACATTTTTCAGTGTTGGAGCATATAACAGTAATGGTATTCTGTGGCGTTATAAATATTTTCAGTTTGGAGGTTACACAAGTGATTTGTCTGTATATACGGCGGCAGGTCAATGGAACCACTTAGCTGTTGTCAGAAATGGTTCTGGTGCTTCTAATGTAAAAATTTATGTAAACGGAACAGCAGTTGCATCAACAACACAAACTGTAAGTCATAGTTCTGCTTCAGATGTTTACATTGGAACATCTGCCCACGCACCGTCTACAGAGTGTTTACAGGGAAATGTTTCTAACTTTAGAATGGTTAAAGGAACGCCTGTATATACATCTAATTTTACTCCGCCTACATCTGCTCTAACTGCAGTATCAGGAACATCCCTGCTCACTTGTCAGTCTTCAGATTTTTTTGTAGATAATTCAACTAACGCTCATACAGTTAATACTACTGGTGATGCAGTAGCACAAACATTCGGCCCATTCACATCAGACACTCCGGGTAAAGGTGGTTTGGTTTGGGCTAGAACTCGTGGTACTAACTCTAGTCATGCGTTATACGACACAGAAAGAGGCGTAACTAATAATATATTCACTAATTCAACGGCCGCAGAAGCCTCTTATTCTGGCTCATTAACATCTTTTAACTCCGATGGATTTACTTTAGGTTCTGATACAGTAGGCGGCCTTGTAAACTATGTAATAGGAGAAGATCACGCCTCATGGACATTCGCCAAGCAAGAGAAGTTCTTTGATGTGGTGACGTATACAGGGACGGGTTCTGCACAAAACATTAGCCATAATCTTGGCTCTACTCCGGGCATGATTATCATTAAAGATACTAGCGGAACTAACCATTGGATTGTAGGCCATAGAAGCCTTGATTACACCACAGGAAAATACTTGATATTGAGCAGTACAGCCGCCGCAGGTACTACTACTGCTGTGTGGAATAGTACAGCACCTACTTCTTCTGTCTTTACAGTAGGGACAAGTTCTACAGTTAATACAAGTGGAAACACCTACGTTGCCTACCTATTCGCCCACAACGATGGTGATGGTGGCTTTGGTGAGAATGGCGATCAGGACATTATTAAGTGTGGGAGTTATGAGGGTTCGGATCATCGTAGCGAAGAAGTTGTAGAACTTGGATTTGAACCCCAATTTGTTTTGATTAAAAATATTGATGGTACTAGGAACTGGCAGATTTGTGACATTATGCGAGGTATGTCGTACGGCAGTAATTCAGCCGCCTTAGAACCAAATACAGCAACTGCGGAGGCTCTAGATGCCGCCGCCCCTAACCCAACCGCAACTGGATTTTTCTTTCCTACTAGACAAGGAGAATACAACGAAGCGGGTAGTACATTCATCTACATCGCCATCCGCCGTGGCCCAATGAAGACTCCTGAGAGCGGGACTGAGGTGTTTGCTACTGACATTACTTATAGTAGTACCTCTCCTCAATATTATTCAGGATTTCCAGTAGATTTTTGGTTGCGGCGTTATAACAGGTACAGCACCGACTATTTCATTGCTATGGATAGATTAAGAGCTAATGGAAATTTGTACCTTGCTACAACCACTACGGCGGCTGAGTCACTATTTAGTGGCACAGGATTAGCTCAAATGGATGGTGCGGATTTAAACGGCACGAATAAATCGTATGCATACATGTTCCGCCGTGCCCCCGGATTCCTTGATGTGGTGGCTTATACGGGGACAGGTTCTGCCACCACGATAAACCATAACTTAGGCGTTGCTCCAGAGTTGATGATTATCAAGAGTAGGGATGTGACTAGAAATTGGGCAGTGTACGCAGGTGATGAAACAGATTATTTGGTTCTAAATAAAACCGATAGCTCTACCGATAATGATAACTATTGGAATGATACTGCCCCTACATCTAGTGTATTTACAGTAGGTGCAGATACGGTTGTTAACAACAGTGGTGAAAACTACATCGCCTACCTATTCGCTACAGTACCCGGTGTGTCCAAAGTGGGGAGTTTCGTAGGTGATGCTACAAACGGACGAGTTATTGATTGTGGATTTACCAATGGTGCTAGATTCGTAATGATGAAAAAGGCATCTACAACAGGCAACTGGATTGTTTATGACACAGAGCGTGGGATTGCCTCAGTAACTGAACCATATTTATTTATTAACACCACTGGTGCAGAAGTAACAGGTACAGATTACATAGATCCCGCATCTAGTGGGTTTGCTGTCAACTCTCCACTAAATACGACAGATACTTGGATATTCCTAGCAATCGCTTAACGGAGAATCAACATGAGCGAATATAGAGTACGAGCAACTGGTGAGGTCAAATCTCAAGGCCAAATCAGGAGAGACAATCCAAACATTTCACTCCCACGAGTGTGGAACGCTAACGTCTGTGAGGTACTGGGCATTGACCCTGTACTAGCATCACCAAAGCCAAGCACCACAGGTGACTACAAAGTCGTAGTACGCAACGGTGTAGAGCAGGATGCGAACAACAACTGGGTGTATGCGTGGACAGAGCGTGACATGTTCTCTGAATACACAGACGAGGACGATGTTGTACACACTAAGGCAGAACAAGAGACTGCCTACCAGACCAAGCTAGACGATGAAGCGGCAGAGCGTGTACGCACAGAGCGTGACAGACTCCTTACTGAGACTGACTGGACTGGCTTATCTGATGTGACCATGAGCGCAGAGATGACGACATACCGTCAAGCTCTCAGGGATATTACAGCACACGCAAACTTCCCATACTTGGAAGACGCTGACTGGCCTACAAAACCGGAGTAACACATGAGCAAAGCAAGAGACTTAGCAGACTTTGCAGTTAGCACTGCTGTCACAGAAACACACACAGGTGATGTTGATATTACTGGTGAGTTGCTTGTAGATAGCTACAATGAAACTGTCGGTACAATTACCTCATCTGATTTAGATTTAGAAACAGGTAATGTGTTTAACGATACTATATCAGCAGATACAACATACACATTCAGTAATCCTCCTGCATCTGGTACAGCCTATGGTTTTACGTTAAAGGTAGCATCTACAGGTACTAACACAATTACATGGCCTACGTCAGTAGACTGGGCAGGTGGTACGGCTCCTGATTCTCCTGCTGATGGAGAAACTGATGTGTATGGTTTTTACACTACTGATGGCGGTACAACGTATTACGGATTTCAAGCCGGAGATGCAATGGCATGAGTATCAATCGTATTTTACTAGCAGGAGCCGCAGGAGTTAGTGGTAGTGACACACGTAACTATTCATTGTATGAGTCTGTAGACGCTTCTAATATATTTTTACGCTACGGGACTATAGACGTTAATACGGGAACTTCTTCAGAAGAAGGTTTTATTAACATAGCCACTCCAATTACAGGCTATACACTAAGAACAGATACGTGTCGCCACAATGGATATTTAGGTTACCAATCTCGTTATGGATTTTTTATTTTTAATGAATCTACTGGTAGTGAAGTAGGTAGTAAAAAAAATAGTTCGTACCTAATTCAAAATACTGGTGTAACAATGTGCGTTGTTGATGATTTTATTATTGGCATAGAACCATATAACACCAATAATTTTAGAGTATGGAAATTTAATACTACAGATGAAACTTTTACTACGGTTTATTCTGGATATTCTCCGTCATTAAAAGTTTTTGGTGTTTCTAATTTTAACTCTGGTCATTTTGGTCTAACTTATATCAATTCAAGTAACTACGATCAAATAGATAAATTTAATGTTAGCACCAACGCAAGAACAAGTTTACATACTGGTTCGTTTACTTTTACTACTTCATACCCACATTCTGTTAGAGTTGCACCGTTAAATGATACGGACTATATAATTGCTTATAAACAAAATGTAACCAATTACTATTTAGTAGCTAAAGATTTTGCAACAAACACGTTTAAAAAATCTGCAACAATAACTGCTCAATATGGTACGTCTGGTAAATTAAACTACGGCACACAATTTGATAGGGGAGATAGTAGCTCGTACTTATCTTTTGGTTGGAATACACTACCTACTGTTAATATGTCTTCTATTGTACAACGGGATACTACATTAACTAATTTTAGAGTGTTTCAAGGTTTAATAGGGTATAGCGGAGGATTTCCGTATAATTCAGGAATATACCCCGGTGCTACTATTGGGCCTAGCCATTTGTATAACAATATTTTTATTAACACTTTTGGTGCAATTTTTGATGCGTCTACATTGGAAAGTATTGGCACACTAAATACTAACTCTTCAAGCCCTAATGGTATTTTTATAAGTAAGGTGTAAATGGAAAAGTACATGGCAACAGAAGGCACTAAGACATTAGTTGATGCGGTTAGTGTAGTGACAGTGGTAGGAACCATTGGAGAAGTGTTACCTCCTTTGGCGGCCTTATTCACCCTTGTGTGGACAGCAATCCGCATTTATGAAACAAAGACAGTACAGAGGCTTCTAGGAAGGAATCCTCCGGATGATAGCTGAGCTTGCCGCCGCTAATGCCGCCTTTGGTGTTATTAAGGAAGCCATAGCAAACGGTAAGCAACTTTATGAAGCGGGTGATGCACTAGCAGACTACTTTGGCCTTAAGGCTGAGATACAGAAGAAGGCACATGAGCATGGATACAAGTCTGATATGCAAGCCTTCCAAGCAACAGAGCAACTTAGAGAATATGAAGATGCTTTGAAACAAATGATGATATGGCAGGGCAGAGCAAATCTTTGGACAGACTGGCTTGCATTCCAAAAACAGATGAAGGACAGCCGTGAAGCGGCAGAGAATGAAGAACGAAAAAAGAAAGCCCGTAGACGTAAACTCATTAAAGACTGGTGTATTGGTATCGTTGTTACCGTGGCCACCCTTTCTGCTGTTGGCATATGTGCTTACTTCATATATTGGCTCGTAACAACTAAAGGCACTTAGTATGTGGATGCTCTTTGCAATTATCATTACCGCTGAAGGCTACGGTACAATGCCACAAGGACCATTCGCAACAATGGCTGAGTGTTTTGAAGCACGTGAGTATTTCATGGCAACAGCACCACAGCCTAAGATCAACTACGAGGCTGTGTGTATACAGACAGATCAAGTGAGTAGCGGTATATGATTGGTATCATCTCTAAGATACTTGGCTCAGGTGATGTCATCAAGAAAGGTATGGAACTGATTGATGATATGCACACCTCAGATGAAGAGGCTATTGCCGCTAAGTCTAAGGCCAAGATTGATTTGATGAATGCCTATGCACCATTTAAGATAGCACAGCGTTACATTGCTCTTATGTTTACAGCAGTGTTTTTAAGTATGTTTGTTCTTGTCCTTGCAATGACGCTTGCAGGAGAAGGTGACATTAACGCAGTCAAGCAGATCATTGGTGATTTCTGGATAGGAGAGATTATGCTAATGATCGTTGGCTTTTATTTTGGCGGCGGTTTAGCCGAATCAGTAAGGAAGAAGTAATTATGATGTACGGTAAGAAAAAGCCTATGTACGCAAACGAAACAAACAAGAAAAAGAAGAAGGCCATGAGCAACCCTAACAAGGACTCAGGCACAATGTCATGTTCGTCTAAGGGTATTCGGAGCTACAAGTAATGCCGGGTAAACCAAAGGGACTCTACGAAAACATTAACGCTAAACGTAAGCGTATTGCCGCAGGATCTAAGGAGCGTATGCGTAAGCCCGGCTCCAAAGGTGCTCCTACGGCTAAAGCATTCAAACAAGCGGCTAAGACAGCGAAGAAAAAGAAATGATTAAGAAGAGCTTTGGTGGGTCTTTAACAGGCACATCACAAACAATCTACGAAGTCCCTGCAGGTAAACGTGCTCATTGGGTATTGATGTATGTTAGCAACACTAGCGGTTCTAACGGCAACTGTGATGTTGATTTTTATGATGCATCAGCAACAGCAACTCTACCTGTTCTTGATACTTATACAGTGACAGCAAAGCAATACTTTCAGATTGGTGGGGATTATAATTCCTTCATTACTATGGAAGAGGGTGATAAAATCTCAGCTTCAGCAACACAAACAATGACACTCTTGTTATCCGTCATTGAAGAAAACGCAGTAATTCAGGGAGGCTAAGATGCCTAAGTCAAAAGACCCTAAGTTAGCACGAGCAGGTGTATCAGCGTATAACAAACCTAAGCGTACTCCGGGTGGCTCTAAGAAGTTTGTTGTTGTTGCCAAAGAAGGCGATAAAACTAAAACTATTCGCTTTGGTGATCCCAACATGACAATTAAGAAAGATCAACCTGCACGGCGTAAGAGCTTTAGGGCTAGGCACAAGTGTGACACGAGTCCTCCTAGTAAATTAACAGCCCGTTATTGGTCTTGTAAGAAGTGGTGAAATAGATGGCAGTATCAGACGAAGCAGTCAAAGCGTGG
>Ga0209555_10000400_pt1 | contig 37507 bp, 32 predicted proteins | sample SaaInl85LU_5_DNA_FD_184643 | JGI IMG/M metagenome (GOLD analysis project Ga0209555, IMG submission 184643) | Marine microbial communities from expanding oxygen minimum zones in the Saanich Inlet - ESP_85LU_5_DNA (SPAdes) (version 2) | ecosystem: Environmental > Aquatic > Marine > Intertidal... | reverse complement strand
CATGAAATTAGTGTCAGCCGTTATCAAGCCCTTCAAGCTCGACGACGTGCGTGAAGCACTGTCAGAGATTGGTGTGCAGGGCATCACCGTCACAGAAGTTAAAGGCTTCGGCCGCCAGAAGGGCCACACCGAGCTCTACCGTGGCGCCGAGTATGTTGTCGACTTCCTCCCTAAAGTTCGTTTAGACGCTGCTGTCTCTGACGAGCTGGTAGATCAGGTTGTCGAGGCGATCACTAAAGCAGCTCACACCGGCAAGATCGGCGACGGCAAGATCTTTGTCTCTGAGCTGGAACAGGTTATCCGCATCCGTACCGGCGAAGCCGGCAACGACGCACTTTAATTTTGCTGCCATTGGAGGACTGAACAATGGAAGAGATGCTTAACACAACCGCTGGGGATGTAACTCAGCTCAAGTATGCACTAGACACCTTTTATTTCTTGGTGTGTGGTGCCTTAGTCATGTGGATGGCTGCTGGCTTCGCGATGCTCGAAGCAGGTCTTGTCCGCTCTAAAAACACAACTGAAATTCTAACTAAGAACATCGCGCTCTACGCGATCGCTTCTATCATGTACTTCGTCAGCGGCTACGCAATCATGTACGGCGGCGAGTACTTCCTTTCAGGGATTACTGGCGATGGCTTCTCGGGTGACGAGCCAGCTACCTATGCGCCGTCAGCTGACTTCTTCTTCCAGGTGGTATTCGTAGCAACGGCTATGTCTATCGTATCGGGGGCGGTTGCTGAGCGTATGAAACTTTGGGCATTCTTGGTATTCGCAGTTGTGATGACGGGCTTCATCTACCCAATGGAAGGTTCATGGACTTGGGGCGGTAACGCTGTCTTCGGCATGTACACTCTGGGTGACCTCGGATTCTCTGACTTCGCAGGTTCAGGCATCGTACACATGTCTGGCGCAGCTGCTGCTCTGGCGGGCGTTCTGGTACTGGGTGCTCGTAAAGGCAAGTACGGCAAGAACGGTGAGATCAATGCGATCCCCGGTGCTAACCTGCCGCTGGCTACCCTGGGTACATTTATCCTGTGGTTGGGTTGGTTCGGCTTCAACGGCGGTTCGGTTCTGGCGACTTCTGATGTTGCGAACTCAAACGCTGTAGCAGTTGTCTTCATGAACACTAACGCGGCTGCCGCAGGCGGTGCTGTCGCTGCCCTGATCGTAGCTCGCATGCTGTTCGGCAAAGCTGACCTGACAATGGCACTTAACGGTGCGCTTGCTGGTCTGGTGGCTATCACAGCTGAACCTTCTACTCCCTCTGCACTTCAGGCTCACCTCTTCGGTGCTCTGGGTGGCGTGCTAGTAGTCTTCTCTATCCTGACTCTGGATAAGATGAAAATTGATGATCCAGTCGGTGCGATCTCTGTACACGGTGTTGTGGGTCTTCTGGGTCTGCTGCTGGTACCAGTAACTAACGATGGCTCTAGCTTCTCTGGTCAGCTGATCGGCGCAGGCACCATCTTCGTCTGGGTATTTGTAGTCAGCCTGATCGTTTGGATGGCAATCAAAGCGGTAATGGGCGTACGTGTCAGCGAAGAGGAAGAGTACGAAGGTGTCGATATCTCGGAATGTGGTATGGAAGCATACCCAGAGTTCACCACCACTCGTAAGTAAGTTGTTACACGGCGGCTGAAGGACTCAGCCGCACTCTCCACCCCAGCCTCCCAGCTGGGGTTTTTTTATGTACATGGATGTACTGTATCCCGGCAGTGCAGGAGCATACTGCCGGGGTTCGTGAGCCACCGTTTAGGGCTCGGCTTTTTACGAGCGCTATACGCAAAGCGTATTGCCAGATCGGGTAAATAGTCGAAAGGAAACCCGTCGTGAAGTCGCGCCGCGCGCTATATCACTCCTACCTAGGCTCCTACTTGAGCTCGACAGATTTAGCATCCATAATGCGGTTATAAGTTTTTGTTTTCTTAATAACTCAAGGTGAGATCAACGCGATTCCGGGTGAACGTGCTCACATAAGGAGAAAAAGAATGAAGCTGGTATCGGCAGTTATCAAACCTTTTAAACTGGACGATGTACGTGAAGCACTCTCAGATATTGGTATCCAAGGTGTCACCGTAACTGAAGTTAAAGGTTTTGGTCGCCAGAAGGGTCACACCGAACTCTACCGTGGCGCAGAGTACGTTGTAGACTTCCTTCCTAAAGTAAAAATCGAAGTCGCTATCGACGACGATATGGTCGATCAAGTGATTGAAGCGATCACTAAGACTGCGAACACCGGCAAGATTGGCGACGGCAAGATCTTCGTTATGCCAGTTGAGCAGGTTATTCGTATCCGTACCGGTGAGACCGGTTCAGACGCGTTGTAATAGCGGTAAGATTATCAAAAAGGAGCCTCGTGGCTCCTTTTTTGGCTGAAGTTTGTCTCCACTTAGGTTTTCGCCAGCTTTTCAGGATGGCTACTACGACAACGGCAGAGTCAAAGTAGCACTGAAGCCGCCAGAGTCCCGATTGGCAAAGCGAACCTCACCGCCGACTTGACGGGCCGCACGCTGACAGATAGACAAGCCTAGGCCATACCCACTGGAATTAGCGCCACGTTTGAACGGCTGACCCAGCTGAGCAAGCAGTTCCCCGGGCACGCCAACGCCATCGTCAAACACCTCTACTTTAAGCTCATCACTGGTACTAGTCGCTTTTAAACCCACTTTAGCGCTATCACCTGCGTGCTTAACGGCGTTAGCCAATAGATTGTTCACGATTCGACTAAGCGGCTCAGCAGCACATCGTACCGATTCACCCAGTGCATTGAGGTCAGCACTAATTTCACGCTCTGGATCCAACAGTCGCGCATCCTCAACCAGCTCGTGTAGAAGTGGTTTGAGAACAACCGGCTTTTGATTCGCCTGAGCAACCTGCTGGCGCGAGAGTAAGAGCAGTTCACTAATCAACTTCTCGAGGCGGGCGCACTCGGTATTGATACGCACCACTAACTTGTCGTCTTCACCCAACTTTTGCTCGGCTAGACCCGCAGAGGCTTGTAAGCGCGCCAGCGGAGCACGCAGCTCATGTGAGACATCACGCAGGAGATTCTCTTGGGCGTTGAGCGTCTCTTCTACATAGCGAGCAGCCTGATTCATCTCGCGTGCGAGTTCACCAAGTTCATCTTGGCGATCTTGGAGCGCAAAACTGCTCTTAGGGCGCCAGTCATCACTACGATAAACCTCCCGCACTTGCGCACGCAGAGTATTGATCGGGCGCACAATGAGCCATGCAAGCAGTAGACTGCTAATCAACGAGACAATCAGCAGCCAGAGCACCTGAAAAGAGAGCACAAAGTGGAACATACGCTCCAACATCCGTGAATCAGGCGCCTTAGGAAAGAAGACCTGGTACTCATTGCCCTGCTGAGATTCGACTTCGAAACGCAACGCATCTCTCGAAGGCTGGCGTTTACCACCGAAGATCTGGCGACCTGACTCCTCTTCGATTACCCAGATAGGTAAGCGACGAGACTGACGGGAGTCTAGCTCTAACCCAGATTCATAACGTTCGATCACCTGCTCGGCATAGAGTTGAGCACGCTCTTGTTGCAGGCCATGGCGCTCCTGTTCTTGCGCCAACTCTTGGTAGACGCCCACACTGATGAGGATGCCGAGTATACTGACAAGCCAGATCGCGCCAAAAATTCGCCAGAACAACTTTTGATACCAGCGCATTAGCTCGACTCCCTAAGCGCCAGTTGATAACCCTGACCGCGAACAGTTTTTATGCTCTCTGCTAACACTGTGGACACCTGCGCGAGCTTTGTACGGACGCGGCTTACGTGGACATCTATAGAGCGGTCATACGCAGTGAGCTTTCGATGTAACACCTGCTCAGTGAGTCGCTCTTTAGTTACAAGTTGACCAGCTGACTGCATCAAATAGGCAAGCACACAGAACTCTGCGTTCGTCAGACTCAGAGGTTCGCCAGCTACTCGCACCTCGCGCAGCTGAGGGTCGAGGCTCAAATCACCGAGATGCATTTGCTGTTGAGGGAACCCATCAGCAGTTTCGGCTGGATGCGACTGGGCACGGCGCAACACAGCTTTAATGCGAGCCAACAGTTCACGAGGATTTGCAGGCTTGGGCAGGTAGTCATCTGCCCCCATCTCCAAACCCAAAATACGATCGATATCATCACCGCGGCCGGTCAGCATAATTACTGGGGTCTGCATGCGCGGGCGTACTTGCTGCAAAAGCTCCAAGCCCGATAGGCCCGGCATCATGATGTCAAAGACACAGATATCGTAGGCTCTGCCCGAATCGAAGTACTCAATGGCAATCTCAGCGCTGGCGGCAGTCTCAACTTCATAACCCTCATTACCAAGATACTCAGCCAAGAGCTCAGACAGTTCAGTATCGTCATCTACCAGAAGTATGCGTTTGCTCATTCGAGGCCTGCAGTTAAAAAAGTTGAGTTACTTTAGTTTACGGCGAATCGAGGGAGCTTACACATCAGCATGCGCAATCTTTACCCTTCTTTACGCTTTCGCAACCCAACTTAGCATTGCGCCCCGCCATAATGGACTCATCGAAACAGAGACATTGATGAGCCCTCAACGGAGAGACAACCATGAAAAAGACCCTGATCGCTACATTGACTGCTGTAAGCCTGACTGCCGCTGCTATCTCTGGCGTAGCACTCGCCCACAAAGGAGGCAAAGGCCCTGAGGGTGCTGTTGAACGCTTAACTGAACGTCTTAAACTGACCGAAGAGCAGCAGGTGCAGATGAAAGAGATCTTCGACCAGAAGATCCTTGATCGTAAAAACATGATGGAGAGCACCACCGCACAGCAACGTAAAAATCTTCGCGAGAATGCGCGTGACGCGATGAAAGCTCAGACTGAGTCACAGATTAAAGCGCTGCTAACACCTGAACAGGTCGCCCTGTTTGATCAGATGCATGCCGAAAAAGAGGCACGCGGTGATCGCGAGCATAAAGGTAAAAAGGGTCACGGCGAGGGCAAGGGCTGGGGCAAACGCAGCGGTCAGGGTGAAGAGAAGTGTGACGACTAGTCACGCGTCTACAGCAGATAAAAAAACTGAGTTTGATCCAATGCCCAACACTTTTGGTTGACGGCTTGATGTATCGAGGGGGGAGAAATAAGCAGCCCTCCTCGCACCTCAACCAGAACTTACACATCATTTTTTGGTGAAGAGCGAGTGACTGCCATTCTCACATAGCGATCTTAAGATCGATTAGATCAAACCCGCACAATAAACATCTTGTTCCATATATGTCCGTCCTCTGATGAATACTATGACACTTCAAAGTTAACTATGAACGATGCCCACGGTCTGGCGCTCAATCAGTTTAGCGCTAACTTCTATTGATTCCAGCGGTGCGTTTGGATCCCTCAGGCGCTTTAATAGGGTCTCTGCTAGACGTTTACCTATGTTATAGGGACATATACTCATAGTCGTTAACGCAGGCGTAGAGGCTGCTGCATCCTGAATGTCATCGAATCCAATGACAGAAATATCCTTACCAGCGCAGAGTCCCAGTCGTTGCAGACCGAGAACTGCCCCGAGGGCGACCATATCACCATTGCATACCACTGCCGTAATTTGCGGGTGTTCATTTAGAAGAGTCGATACAGCCTCCACGCCAGCCATCTTATTGTCGTCACAGTCCCAAACAATTGGGGTTGATTCAGAAGCAGATAGCAAAGCTGTCTCATACCCGGCGATCCTTGCTTGGCGAACACTGGTCATCGTTGTACCACCTAAATAGGCGATTTTTCGATGCCCGTGGTTTAAAAGATGATGTGTCGCTACTAAGGTTGCTTCCTGATTCGCAACGCCTACGTGGTCAAAAATATTTAAATCAAGTTTTCTTAGAAATGTGACCGTTGGGACGCGATGTGACCGCAACAGCGCTTCATCATCAGGCCGGGTGCCAAATGCAGGTACCCAGAGCAATCCGGCTCGACCGCTTCTGATGAACGACTTGAGGTGTCGATGCTGGCGCTCAGGGTCGTCCCTCGCATCAAGAATCGATACCAAGTACCCCTCAGCCTCAAGCAGATCGCTTACGCCACTTATTACCTCGGCGTTAAACGGGTTCGCTATCTGGTTGATGACAAATCCAATCTCACGGTTGCTACCTGATCTCATTGACGCAGCTTTCTCATTGCCTACGTAATGGAGTTTCGCAGCAGCCTTAAGAACCCTATTAGTGGTCAGTTCGGAAATGCGGCCTGCACCGCGAAGTACTTGACTTGCGGTTGTTACCGAGACTCCAGCGAGCTGGGCTACATCACTTAATTTAGGTTTTCTACTCATGTTTCTAGACTATATGATTTAACGATGTATCACAATCCAAATATAAAAACCCTATATAAAACAGTATTATAGATATGTATAAAAATATTAGTAGATCTAAATCGGTATTTTTATTTGACATTAGGTGTATCGTTATACCAATATAATTCGCATCGCACGCGGCAATTCGCCGAATGTGATTTTCGATCTTAAGGCGTCCAGCCGACATACGATCTTTTACTAATGGAGATAATCATGAGAAGAATAAAGTCAAAGTTAGCTCTGGCTATTGCACTACCCGCAGCACTTGTCATTAATTCGGCCGCGGCCGACGTTCTGTTCTGGTCAACTCAGGCGAAGCCGGTTCAAGAGCAGCAAGCTATGCGCGAGCAAGTGCTTGCAGGCACCTCAGGCGTCGATTATCAGGCTAACGACGGCGGGCCTTGGATGACACGTCTTGCCGCTGAACTCGAAGCGAATTCAGGCTCAATCGGTGTCCTCGGGGCTCTACACGGAGACTTCGCAGCTATGGATCCGGCTGATCTGGTAGATCTGGGTGATCTTGGTGTAGCCTCCAACAGCGCAACCTTTAACAGCCTGGCTACGCTCGGTGAAGCTGAAGCTCAGTACATCCCATGGATGCAGGCAAGCTACATCATGGCTGCAAACAAAGAGGCACTGCAGTACCTGCCGGCAGGTGCAGATATCGACGCTCTCAACTACGATCAGCTAATAGAGTGGGCCGCTAACGTTCATGAAGCGACTGGTGAAGCAAAATTCGGATTCCCAGCCGGCCCCAAAGGTCTAAAACATAGATTCTTTCAGGGCTACCTCTACCCATCTTTCACAGATGGTGTGGTACGTACCTTTGCCTCTGATAAAGCAGTTGCAGCCTGGGAAAAGTTCCTTGAGCTTTGGGAGCATACTAACCCAGCTTCAACTAATTTCTCCTTTTTACAAGAGCAACTTCTGAGCGGCGACGCCTGGATCGCATTCGATCACACATCACGTCTGGCACAAGCATTTAACGAGCGACCAGATGACTTCGTTGCCTTCCCTGCACCAGCCGGCCCAGAAGGCCGCGGTTTCATGCCCGTTCTAGCAGGCGTAGCAATTCCACGTACAGCACCGGACATGGATGCAGCGAAAAATTTGGTGAAGCATATGCTCAAGCCTGAGACTCAGATAGCAACCCTGCGTGCGACTAACTTCTTCCCAGTGGTTGATGTAGAGCTGCCTTCGGATCTACCTCCAGCAGTCAAAGCGGCGGGCGATGCAGTAGCTAAAATGAGTGGTTCTGCCGACGCCAACCCTGGTCTGCTGCCCGCCGGTCTCGGTGCGAAAGGAGGTGACTTCAGCAAGGTTTACAGCGATACCTTCGAACGTATTGTTCTGGCCGGACAGGACATCCGTACCGTGCTTAACGATCAGAAGGGCAAGCTTGAAGCGATTATGCAGGAAACTGGTGCACCCTGCTGGGCACCTGACGCTCCTTCCAAAGGCGCTTGTCCAGTCGAGTAACTGATAACAGGCCTGAGTGTCCGGGTGACTGCTCGGACACCATTACCTCTAACTTTGACCGATCTTTCGGCAGGGTTTACCTATGAATACGAACCGACTGCCTTACCTGCTAATTCTGCCGGTAACGCTCTTCCTATTGCTATTTTTTGTCTACCCCTTTATTCAGGTGGCCGGCCAGGCGTTTACCACCGAGCAGGGGTTCACTCTGGCCAACTTTGAGCGCGTATTTAACGACTGGAAGTTTCCGATCTCACTGAAGAATACTCTGCTGCTGGCGGCCGCCGTAGTTCCAGTGCAACTGGCATTAGCACTACTGATGGCAACCATGGTCAGTCGCATGCAAAAAGGGCGCGACTTGGTGCTCTACATCTGGACGATTCCACTCGGCATCTCCGATCTGGCTGCTGGTATTATATGGCTGGCGATCTTCGAACAGTCCGGCTTCCTCAACTCTATGATGCACAGCCTGGGGTTCATCGACCGCCCAACAAGTCTGCTTTCCTATAAGAACATGGGGCTGGTATTCCTGGCGATAGCGCTGGCGGAAATCTGGCGTGCGACGGCGATCATGCTGGTGATACTGGTCGCCGGTATCGGTCTGATTCCAAAGGAATATTACGAAGCGGCCGAAGTTTTCGGTGCATCACCGTGGAAACGCTTCCTGCGTATCACCCTGCCATTACTCCGCCCCTCACTGCAGACCGCGCTAGTACTGCGAGTCATTCTGGCATTTGAGATCTTCGCGGTGGTCGCAGCCCTCGGCGGCACCCTCTTCCCGGTATTGATGGGTGAAACCTACGCCTACCAGTTTGACCTACTCGATAGTGGCGCAGCAGCGGCAATCGCACTGGTAATTTTGGGGATCTCAATCGCCTTTACGCTAGTAATCCTTCGTGCCCTTCGAGTGCCCAAAGGAGCGCAGATATGAGCAACTCAGTTGTCAATCAGGATACCCGCAAAGCCGGGCGTATACTCTATGCGGCATCGGTGGCGCTGCTGTGCGCCTGGGTACTGGTGCCCATCTATCTTTTGCTTGTGAATACGCTATCCTCGCCCGAAGCGGTATCGACCTTTCCCAAGTCGTTTCTCCCGGAGTTTAATACAGAGAGCCTAGAGTTCTTTGCCGGTTTCAGCGGAATGCTCAATGCACTCGCTAACTCCATCTATGTTGCAGCGATCACCATGGTACTGTCGATTCTGATTGGCGCCCCGGCCGGTTACGCCCTGTCGCGCTTCGATTTTCGTGGCAAAGAGCTGTTCCGTATGCTGATACTTTTGACGCGTGCGTTTCCGCTACCTCTACTGGCGCTTCCACTGGCCGTAATGTTCATTAAGGTCGGCCTGGATGACAGTATCCTAGGGCTGGCACTAGTGCATACTACCCTAGCAATTCCCTTTGCTGTGCTGATCACCTTCTCTCTCTTCTCCGGCATTCCGGTTGAGCTGGAGGAGGCCTCCTGGACGCTGGGATGTACCCGTCTGAGCGGTTTCCGGCATGTGGTCTTCCCGCTGATTCTACCCGGCATTACAGCGTCGGCAATCTTCGCCTTCGTGATCTCTTGGAACGAGGTCTTCGCGGCAGCGGTTCTGACCATCGAGAATCGCACTCTGACCGCGTTTCTGCTGCAGAACTTGGACACATCCCCCCTACATCTTAAGTTTGCAGGCGGCTTTATTCTCGTTGTACCTGCGCTGATCTTTATCTTCGCCGTACGCAAGTACCTGTTTGCAATGTGGGGTATCGCCAACCGCTAAAGGTGATTGGCGATCAATAGGAATTATAGAAATGGCTGAAATACAGATAAAAAACGTCGCAAAGAAGTGGGCTTCATATCAGGCGCTCAATGATATCAACCTTACTATCAGCGATCGTGAATTCATGGTGCTTCTTGGTGCATCCGGCTGCGGCAAGACAACCTTATTGCGAATCATTGCTGGTCTAGAGACAGCTACCAGTGGCGAGGTATGGATTGGTGGCAAGCGTATTGACCACTTGCCGCCGAAAGATCGTGGGATAGCGATGGTGTTCCAAAACTACGCCGTGTTCCCGCATATGACCGTGTTTGAGAACATCGGATTTGGTCTGCGCATGCAGAAGCAGCCAGAGGCGGTGATACAGGAGCGTGTTAAGCGTACGGCGTCACTGATGCACATAGAACAGTTACTGGGACGTTACTCCGGAGAGCTCTCCGGCGGTCAGCGCCAGCGTGTGGCCGTAGCCCGTGCACTGGCGATGGAGCCTGATGTGATCCTGATGGATGAGCCACTCTCCAACCTGGATGCGCTGCTGCGCCTGGAGATGCGCGCCGAGCTAAAGGGTGTACTGGCTGAAAGCCAAACGACGGCGATCTATGTCACCCACGACCAGGTTGAAGCGATGAGTCTGGCCGACCGTATCAGCGTAATGAACCGAGGCGAGATCGTGCAGGCCGCATCACCCATAGAGGTCTACCGTAACCCTGCCGCCGAGTTCGTTGCCGGCTTTATCGGTAACCCGCCGATGAACTTCCTCAACGCAAAACGCTCTGCTAACGGCTGGAACGTCGCCGGAGAGGAGTTTGCAGGACCCGCCGCTCAGAGTAATGAGATCCGCTTCGCTATACGCCCAGAAGATCTGAGCGTTGCCACTAGCGGCCTGCCAGCGCGGGTGCGTCTGGTAGAGCCACTGGGCTCACACCTACAGGTGACCTGTGAAGTCGACGGTGAGATGTTCCGCGTGTTACTCGATTCAGATCTGCAGATTAAAGCTGGCGAATCGCTGTGTCTGGCCCCCCAGGCTGATCGGATCCGTTGGTTCGACAAAACAACAACCAAGGCGCTATGAGGGTTTAGAGAATGAACAGACAAGACGATATCGCTAAAGCTGAAGCGATTATGCGCAACAATGATCGTGGCAACTACACTGTGCCTACGCACGGTCTCTACCCCTTCCAGTGGAACTGGGATAGCTGCCTGAGCGCGCTGGGCTTTTCACATTTCGACCTTGATCGCGGTCTAGTTGAGTTGGAGACTCTTTTTGCCAGCCAGTGGCAAGATGGCATGGTGCCACATATCATTTTCCATGAATATGATGATGGCTACTTCCCCAATGCGGATGTATGGCAGACCAACCAACTGGTACCCACCTCCGGAATTACTCAGCCTCCGGTCGCTGGCTACGCTCTGGCGGAACTCTACAAGCGCGCCAATGACAAGGAAGCGATAGAGGGGCGGACACGCCAACTGCTGCAGCAGGTGCACAAGTGGCATCAGTGGTTCTACCGCTACCGTGCTGATCAGAGCGGCCTGGTTGCCATCGTTCACCCCTGGGAGTCTGGGCGCGACAACTCCGTGGATTGGGACGCAGCATTTGAGCGTGTTCCAACCGAAGGGGTCTCACCCTTTGTGCGGCGCGACACCTCTCACGCCAATCCAAAGCACCGCCCAACTGACGAACAGTACAAGCGCTACATCTGGCTGGTGCAGAAATTCCGGTCACTGGGTTGGGACAACGCTGAGATCGCAAGGCAGTCGCCCTTCCAAATTGTCGACCCGGGATTCAATGCAATTCTGATTCGCTCTTCGCTCGCGCTGGCTGAACTGGCGGATACACTGGGTGAGGCGCAGGTTGCCGCTGAGTCTCGTGTATTTGCCGACAAGGCACAGACTTCGTTAGAGGGTCTGTGGTCCGACGCCTTTGGTCAGTACCTTTGTTACGACCGTGTGACTAAAACGCTGGTGCAGAGTCCTTCAGTTAGCGGTGTGTTAGCAGTATTCGCGCCTATTCCCCGGCAAAGGGTAGAGCAGATTGCGCAGACTATCCGTAAGCTGGCAGAGCAGAGCAACTATCTGGTGGCTAGCCATCCACCAAGTGCCCCTGAGTTTGATGAGCTGCGCTACTGGCGCGGTCCGGTTTGGCTGATCGTCAACTACATGATAGCGGTGGGCCTGCGCGATGCCGGCCAGACAGATCTGGTGCAGCGTATCGTCGACGATAGCATTGCACTGATCGAAAAGAGTGGTTTCGCCGAGTACTACGGCCCCATCCGTGCAACTCCCTGTGGAGGTGATGCGTTTACCTGGACAGCGGCAATGGTTCTTGAATTTTTTAGCACTTTTGACCCGCGGGTGGAAACAGAATCCCTGATTGAACTCAATAACGTCCATCAGGGCATGTCTTAAATCATGAGAGTCTTGATTGCACCCGACTCATTCAAGGAGAGTTTGAGCTCGAACCAAGCTGCTACTGCTATAGCGAGTGGCCTGCGTTCGGTGATTCCGGATATCGAGACCATAGAGTTCGCCATTGGCGATGGTGGAGAAGGAACCACCGAAGTGCTCGTTAACGCACTCCACGGTACTCTCGTGAGTGAAGAGGTAAGCGACGCGCAGGGAAGGAGCATCAAAGCTCAGTACGGCCTGCTTCCAGCACAGGGCGAAACACCGGCGAGAGCGGTTATCGAGATCGCTGCTGCCTCTGGCCTTGAGCACCTGCCACTGGCCCAGCGCTGTCCATTGACTGCCAGCAGCTTTGGTACTGGCCAGCTAGTGCTGGCAGCGTTGGATCAGGGTGTGCGTGAGTTCATAATCGCTCTAGGGGGTAGTGCTACCAATGATGGTGCCGCCGGTATCCTGCAGGCCCTAGGGTGTCGTTTCTTTACCGCCACCGGCGAAGTGAAAAAACGTATAAGTCCACGGCAGTTTCCCCAGCTCACACGAATTGATCTGACGGGATTAGATCCGCGTCTGTCTCAGTGCCGCTTTGCCGTCGCCTGTGATGTCAATAACCCATTGCTCGGAGAGAGAGGTGCCAGCACAGTCTTCGGTCCACAAAAAGGTGCATCTGCAGCTGATGTCGCGTGGCTGGACAAAGCGCTTGCCAACTATGCCGATCTGCTGGAGCAGGCTTGTGGGTCATTTGAGCGTGACCGCCCAGGCGCCGGTGCCGCTGGCGGCGCTGGTTTTGGCCTGATGCTCGCGCTCAATGCTCAGTTCTCGGGCGGTGTTGATCTAGTGCTGGATAGCCTGGCGATCGACGAACTGCTCAGCGAAGTTGATCTGGTAATCAGCGGCGAGGGTTGCCTCGATTCTCAGAGTTTTGCTGGCAAAGCACCTTTTGGCGTAGCGCGCCGGGCTGAAGCACAAGGCAAGCCAATAATACTGATCACCGGTATCTTGGGCGAACACTACACCGAGCTGAATTTGCCGGGTGTTAATGCCGCATTCCCGTCTATTGCTAAGCTGGCACCGATGAAACAGACACTGGAGACTGCAGCTACCAACCTTCGGCGCACCGCCGCTGAAATTGCCAAAACTCTGCAACTGGGGCGAAGGTTGGCAACTACAACAAGCAAAAGCTAACTTGTTGCCGGCGCTATTACGTGTGCCGGTTGCAAGCCACTAGCCCTTCTGAACTATCTCTATCAATGCCATCTAGGGCATCTGGGATCGGCGTTGGATTTTTGCCGGAATATCGTGCCACATCAGCTAAAAGGCAAAGCTGACCACGGTATCCCCGCTATCCGCGCTCACTGCCAGCACCGGAAACCGCTGCGGCATCTGCGCTGCTTCATTGAGTTCCGCGTCGCTCGTCGGCAGCAGGTTGGCCTGCAAAAAGTAGGTAATCAGTGCCTTACGAATCTTGAATGGTTCAAGCTGATTGAGATCGTAGTCATCACTGATCAGCGTTTGTTGCTCCGTGGAGAGCGCCGGGTTGGGCACTAGCCGTACCTCCAAGCTCTCCTCCCAGGCACTATCCTCAGGCAGTAGATCGGGCTCCCCAAACAGAAGTTCAGGGGTGCCGCGAAAACGGTTGAGAACAAAATCACGAAAACCCTGGCGTTCCCAGCAGTAAGCGCGCACGTGCAGACGGTTACTCGCGCTAATAATGGCGCAGGGTGTAAGGCTGCGGCGGGTACCACCTGGATTCTGCATAGAGACGTAGGTCGTTTCAAAGCGGATACGGTGCTCAATCGCTGTGAGTATCGCAGCAAGAGTGCCCGGCGCGGTACTGCGACTGAGTACCGGTACTGAATGAAAGTCAGGGTTGCTCGGCACAGCAAGACGCGAAATCGTAATGAGCGAGTCTGCTGAGTCGGGAATCAATTTGGGTTTGAATTCGGAAGTCGGCTTGTAACTGCGATCGGATGGCTCGTAAGGACGCACATTCTCCGGTGCCAATTCGATATAGGTATGTATGGATTCGAGTGCTTGCGGACGCAGAATACCGAAGGCTCCAGTTAGCATGGTGGGCGTCACCTCGCGCTCCCACAGCAACTGGCGCTCGATAAAGCGCAACCGCTGCAACTGCGGCCAGGAGGTCTCATTAATCGTTACGGCCATCTTTCCATTCCTTTGTATCGGGCTAGCCATTCTCTGCATTCCAGTCTAGCAGTTAAACCCCTTTATACCTCAAGGAAAAGTAGATCTTAGCCGTTAACTTATACGTAGAGTCAAGAGAAGCTCACGCACTCAGGGACTGAAGAGTAAGACGTGACACACCAGTAGAGTGTTTTTGCACTCGAGGGGTCAATATGGGCTATGTCCTAGTATTCGTAAGCCTGCTGGGTACAGGCGAAGTCGCAGCCACATCAGAGGGTCATTACCTGCAGATGAGCACCTGTTTTGAAAAGCGCGAGTTGCTGCTCAAAGAGCTAAAACGCGAGGCTGATCCGGCTGAGCAGACAGTTCAGGCGGTCTGCCTTGCAGCGCCCGATGCACTTGAACTAGCGATGATAGACTGAACGCCCAATCTAAATTTCTGATAGGCTTAAACGACAATAAAACCCGTCTCATTCGGAGCGCCCCACATTGCGCCATTCTCGTTCGGCTGACAGTGCCGCCGACGATCGTAAACCAGCTGGTTGGTCCGAGGCTTTTGATGTCATTAAGATGATCTGGCCCTATCTGTGGGAGTTCCGCACTCGCCTCGGGTTTGCCTTTGTGCTGCTTGTGCTCGCGAAGGTGGCTACGGTCACTATGCCTTGGGTGCTCAAACAGATCGTTGATGGTCTGGATGAGTCGATTAATCCAGTGCTAGTCGTTCCTGTCATGCTGATTATCGCCTACGGCCTGCTGCGTTTCGGTTCGGTCTTTTTTGCTGAAGCGCGAGACGCAATATTCAGCCGCATTACCGAGCGGGCTATGCGCTCTATGGTGCTCAAGGTCTTCCGCCATCTACATTCGCTAGAGCTTGAGTTCCACCTCTCACGCCAGACAGGTGGTATCTCACGCGATATAGATCGTGGCGGTAACGGCTTCAGCTTTCTGATGCGCATGCTGGTGTTCAACATTGTGCCAACCCTGATCGAACTGGGTATGGTCGCGGCCATCCTGCTCGTCAACTTCAGTTATCTCTATGCGATTATTATTCTAGTGAGTGTTGGCTGTTACATCTACTTCACCATTTTGACGACCGAGTGGCGTAACCGATTTGTGCGTGAAGCCAATCAACTGGACTCCCAATCTAATACTCGCGCCATCGACTCCTTACTCAACTATGAGACGGTTAAGTACTTCAACAACGAGGAGTTTGAGGCGCAGCAGTATGACTCAAACCTAGCGCGCTGGGAGAGTGCACGCCTGAAAACCCGCATGACCCTGATGCTACTGAACTCAGGTCAGGCACTGATCATTGGCCTAGGAATGGTACTATTGTTGTGGATGGCAGCACGGGATGTTGCCAGCGGTGCAATTACGTTGGGCTCGTTGGTGATGATCAACGCCTACATCCTACAGCTTTTTATGCCACTTAACTTCCTCGGCATGGTCTACCGCGAAGTGCGCCGTGCACTCACCGATTTGGAGAATATGTTTGGTCTGCTTAAGCGCAAACCCAGCATTGAAAACGCTCCATCAGCCGTACCCCTCAAAATCACAGAGGGCAGAATTGAATTTGATAAGGTGAGCTTTGCCTATCACAAGGAGCGACCGATCCTGAAAGATCTGAGCTTCAAGGTAGAGCCGGGTTCTAAGGTGGCTATTGTCGGCCCAAGCGGCTCCGGAAAATCGACCTTGGCGCGACTTCTGTTTCGTTTTTACGATATTCAAGGGGGTAGCATCCGCATAGATGGACAATTAATCAGCCAGGTGACACAAGAGAGTCTAAGACAGGCCATTGGCGTCGTGCCCCAGGATACCGTGTTGTTCAACGACAGCATCTACAACAATATCGCCTACGGTCGCCCAGACGCGTCTGCTGACGAGGTTCGTAACGCCATTCGAATGGCTAACCTAGAGCCCTTTATTAGCTCTTTGCCCGAAGGAACTGAAACCAAAGTAGGCGAGCGTGGACTTAAGGTCTCAGGCGGGGAAAAACAACGTATTGCTATTGCACGCGTGCTGCTCAAACGCCCACCGATCCTGCTGTTTGACGAGGCAACTTCAGCCCTCGATAGCGCTACCGAAAAGTCAATTCTCGCTGCGTTCGAGACATTGGCCCGCAACCACACCAGCCTCGTAATTGCTCACAGGCTCTCGACTATCGTTGATGCAGATCAGATACTTGTGATGGAGAATGGCGAGCTGATCGAAGCCGGGACCCACCAGCAACTTCTCGCTAAGGCCGGTCGTTACGCGCAGATGTGGCACCTGCAACAAGAGAATGAGACGGACTCAGAGCACGATTCAAGCCAATAACTGATTAGACGAACTCAGATCTTCACCCAGCCTTTAAACGTAGGTTGCGAGCGAGATTATAGCTGGCGAAGGCTTATATCTGTTTAAACCGCTCTAGAGCGCTTCAATTTTCACACCGGCTGGCGGCAACTCCAAGCCACGATACACCACAGGTTGGTTATCGTAGTTGAACCAGAATCGATGTGTTTTGGTCTCTCTGAGGCGCAACCCCTCGGGCAGCTCTTGTGTATCGATGTCCAACTGCGATAGCAGATTACCAAAGAGTGCATGCGCGTAGTCAGCATCGGGCCAACCACACAGATAGAAGTTGGCGTTCTTTTCAAGCAGCACCGGCTGGCCCGTCTCCGTGCGATGCACCACCCGCTCATCGGGAGCCTCATAGTGCTCAAACCAATGCTCTATCGCACCGTTCCCGGTCTTATACGCTGCGCTGGAACGCAAGGACTCAACACGATCTTGATGGACCGTCTCAAACAGCTGTGGTTGGCGCGTATCCATATGAAAATCTTCAGTGCGGCTGCCAGTTCTTGGCCCCATCAGCAGGATTGAGGCACTCGCTTGCATCTGGGCCAGAAGGGTTTGATCAACACTCATTAGCCCTGGCACACAGAGCAGCTTGTAGCTTTGTTGCGCGATACTCTGCTTGCTGACGATGTCAACGTTTACACCGAGACGACGCAATGCCCGGTAGTGCTCAAACACCAATCTGAAGTAGTCGAAACTTTCACCTTGGGGCTGAGTTTGCCAAGCCCAAGCGGACTCATAATCAAACAAAATAGCCACATCCGCCGGCTTCTGATCTAGCTCATCGAGCTGCGCAATTAGAGCGGCGGTCTCCTGAGCTTCTCTTAAACCCTGGGCCGGACGGCCGTCTGCCGTTAACAGACCGGCGTGATGTTGCTCTTGGGCAAAGGGCAGTTGTCGCCAGCGAAAATAGCTCACCACCTCTGCGCCATGCGCGAGCGCCTCTAAACTCCAGAGCTTAACCATGCCATCAAGGGGCGCCGGGTTAAACGGCGCCCAATTGACGGGCCCTGGCTGCTGCTCCATGACCCACCAGCGTCCTCGCCCTACAGCGCGATAGAGATCATGGTGGAAAGCCTGAAAATCCGGGTCTCCCTGGCGAGCGAATCGGGCACGCCACGCCTCACCATAATCACTACGATCCTCCAAGAACCCTAGCGGATAGGCATCCCAACTTGCGATATCTAAGTCGGCGCCTACAGCGAAATGGTCAAACTCAACGATGCGGCCCATGTAGTTATGGATCAGTGCAGCGGAGGTGTGGCGGCGCAGAATTTCCGTCTGCAGACGGTTAAAACTCACAACCTGGTCAGAGCTGAAACGTTTGAAATCCAGTTCATGGCAGGGCGCTGCCTCGGTCACAGTCAGATTCGGCAACCCAATCTCATTGAAGGACGCATACTCCATCGACCAAAAGACTGCGCCCCAGGCTTCATTCAGTCGTTTAATCGTTTGATAACGCTGCTGCAACCAAATGCGAAACTCGACTAGCGCAGCATCACTGTAAGATATGACTGTATCGTGACAACCATATTCATTGTCGGTCTGCCAAGCTTGTATAGCCGGGTGGGAGCCATAACGCTGCCCCAAGCTTTCTACAATATCAGCACAGGCTTGGCGGTAACCCTGATGACTAAAACAGTAGTGGCGCCGCGATCCAAAACCTCGTTCGCGACCTTCAGAATCTACTGCAAGCATGTCGGGATAGACCTCCAACATCCAGCGCGGCGGTGTGGCTGTCGGGGTTCCCAATACAATTTTCAAACCGGCATTGGCCAGAGTCTCTATGGCTCTGTCGAGCCACTCAAACTGAAACTGCCCAGCTTTGGGCTCTAAGCGACTCCAAGCAAACTCTCCAATACGGACCCAAGAAAGACCAGACTCAACCATCATCTGAGCATCAATAGCCCAGCGCTCTTCAGGCCAGTGCTCTGGGTAGTAACAACAACCAAGTTCGGGCTTCATATCGGCGAGCTCCATGAGGAATTAAAGTTGGTCGTACGCAGCGACAATCTCTTTCGCGATCGCGTGAACTTCATCAACAGTGCGGCCTGCCTTATAGAGTGAACTACCTATACCAAAACCGGTCACGCCCGCAGCACGCCACTGTCCCAGATTGTCATTTGCGACGCCCCCAACAGCGTAAAGTTTCATCTCAGATGGCAGAACTGCTTTAAACGCTTTAACGCCTGCAGCACCAACCAGATCAGCAGGGAAGAGCTTCAGCCCCGTGGCACCTGCATCGATAGCGGCAAAACACTCGGTGGGTGTCATCACACCCGGATAGGAGAGCATTCCAAGTTCTCGCGTACGCTCAATCACGGCACTGTTGGTATTGGGTGAAACAATCAGCTTTGCACCTGTGGCAGCGACTGCCTCGGCTTGCTCGACATTGAGAACTGTGCCGGCACCAATGAGCGCATCCTGACCGAATGCGTCGACCATTTTAGCTATGCTAGTAATCGGGTCGGGGGAGTTAAGTGGCACCTCTATGCGACCGAAGCCAGCGTCTATTAAGGCACTGGCCACATCTACCGATTCAGAAGGTTGGATACCGCGCAGAATGGCTATGAGCTCTCTATCAGACATTATTTTGATCCTTATAAGCATTATAAGCGGCTGTTAACCCAGCCAACGTCATCTGTTGAGTATCCAGCAACTGCGCTGTTTTACCTACTAAACTTAGGGCGCGGTGATAGTGCCCTGCCAGCGCTGAGGCTCCTATTATGGAGACCTCATTGGATTCCCAATAAGAGCGCGTCGAAGCCAGCTCAAGTCCTATTAGATAACCCGACAGACGAGCCCCATTACCGCCAACTGGACTATCGTTAACGAGAGATTGAGCGCGTAATCCAAACAGGCGTCCAGTGATTTTCTCAGGTGTGTTCAATGCCTCATGAACCGCAGCATCAAATTGATCATCTGACCAGTCATGCTGATCAATAGAGAAGCGCAAAACAGAGTTATTCGACAGCAAGTAAAATATCTCACCGGTCATGTAACTCTGAAATTCAGTCACCGCTCCCTGATCCAGCCGTGCCCACTTACAATGCGTACCGGGCAAACAGACAACACCAGCATAATCTGCATAGCTACCCAACAAACCAGCTATTTGTGTCTCCTCCCCGCGCATTACATCGGCGGGATCCAACTGCTTAAGCCCCCAGCAGATACGCACGTCGATCTTCCTCGACTGAGTTTCAACTCGGCTGAATTTGATAGAAGGCCTGCAAGGGACAGCTTCATACGGCATCTCCTGCCAACCCTGTCGGGCACCAACCATGCCGCACGCTATCACCGGCACTGGATGAGTCGCATCGCTTACCCACGGCTCAATCAAATCAATCAGGGTTGGTTCAAACTCGTCACGCGCCAGCTTTGCCATGCCCGTATCAGAGCTCTGACTATCTATCACACTACCGCGACTATCCAGCGCCCAAAGGCGCATGCGACTGGTACCCCAATCAACCGCAATCCATTCCAGTTCACTCATCCTGTAACCACCACACCGCCGTCAACCACCAGCGCTTGCCCAGTGATCATGCGGCTGGTTTGCGAGGCAAGAAAGAGCGTCGCATCAACCACATCCTGAGGTTTCAGGTGCTCTTTCAGACACTGGCGTTGCAAGTGTGCCGCGAGGTCTTCAGGTGTTGCCCACATCTCGAGTTGTTTGTCAGTCAGCACCCAGCCTGGCATCAACGCATTCACGCGGATATTGTCCGGTCCCAACTCCCGTGCCAGCGAGCGCGTTAGTCCCGTAATCGCAGCTTTTGATGTGGCATACGCTGGGTAACCGGCGTTGCCCATCATGTAGGAGATGGATGAGTAGTTGATGATTGAACCGCCACCTGCCGCTCTCATCCCGTCAGCAACGGCCTGAGCGGTGAAGAAGTGTGGTCGCAAATTCACTGCCATACCCTGATCCCACTCATCTACGCTGTAGTCACTGAGAGTGTGACGTGCATCATTGGCTGCGTTATTAACGAGGACAGAGATAGTGCCAAGCGCCTCCTCTACCTGCCCGATAGCAGCTTTAAGCGCCTCAACATCAGAGATATCGCACTGAACAAAACAGGGTGCATTGGCATATTTCGCCGCCATCTCCTCGACAAAAGCGCTAGCATCCGAGCGCTGCACAAAACCAACCTTTGCCCCCTGCTGCAGAAAACCTTCAGTGAGGGCCGCGCCTATGCCTGACCCACCACCGGTGATAAAAACCACGGTATCGTGCAGGTCATGAAATGTAGCTGTGTTTGTCATTTAAACTGTCCTTTTGAAACAAAAATTGAGGCGGCCTAGTCCCTTCGCATGGTGCGTCTATATTTAGCCGGCGACATACCCTCGTTGTGCTCTGCGAAGGCATCATAAAAGCTGGATAGACTGCCAAAGCCACTATCTATCGAGATATTGACGATCTTTTGATCGGTTTCACTGAGTAACATATTGGCGTGACTCAGCCGCGTACGCGTTAGGTGGTGTTTGATTGATACACCCATCACCTCTTTGAACAGCGTCATTGCTCGCCCGGCTGAGAGGTTAACGCCGGCCGCTATATCAGCGATGCTTACCGGCTGGTTGAAATTATCTGCGATAAAGCGAAGCAGAGCCTCCACATGGTTCATCGTCCGAACATCAGCGTCCAAAACAGATGAGGCTGAGCGCGGGTCCAGAAGCACATCCCACCCCTCTAGGCCGAGTCGGCGCAAGCGGTTGCTGATCTCGTCCAGATGAGTGCGACGCCAGGCCCCATTCTCTCGGTCTCGTTCTCGCTCGTTCCACAAGCGGTCCATCAATCCCGTATCATCAAAGCTGCTCTTGCGACCCGCAATCACCGTACCGGCTAGTATCGCCTGCACCAACTCTTCCGGTAGACCCCAGCGCAGAAATTGGCCGAGAGACAGGTAGAGGTTAGTAATCTCACCGCCCGGAGTAACAGAGATAACGCGGTGCGGCTGTGCTCCCCAGAAGATTGTGAGCGAGTCCCGTTTTACCTTAACAGGCACTCCGGAGAAGGAGTACTGCATCTCACAGCCACGCAAGAAGTTAACCTCTACGGAGGTGTGGTGATGAAAAGGCGCATCAAACATAGCCGGCTCATGCCGCTCAATGATGAACTGGTTTGGTGCAGGCATGCGCGTACGGTCATGCTGTTCAGAGTAGGGAACTACCTCTGCAACATCCCTCGCCCTAGCCAAATTTGCACCCATGAATTACCGCCTTTGAAAAACATTTGGCAGACATAATTAACGAAGCCTCTCTAATCCCACAACAGCAAAATCCGAGAATAGCCCCTTTTCTGGAAACTGACATTAGTTTTTCGGAAGTTTGCTAGGGTAATTTACCAGTAGATTGAAGATGCGCTGAACAATAACAAAGGAAAAAGCCGATGTTTAAAATGAAACCCCTGAGTAGCGTTGTAAGCACCTTGTGCGCAACAGCACTATTAGCAACCCCCGCTGTCGCGGATCAAATGCCACCCGAGAAAAGCCTGGCAGGCCTTAGCTATGAGCTGATCGGACGTGATGACCTCTGGACCTACAAGTCACTAGCGAAATATAACGAAGCACCTTTCCTGTCCGAGCTAGTCGCTGCCGGAAAACTGCCGAAGGTCGAGGATCGACTCCCGAAAGAGCCGCTGGTACACAACTCTGGCGTGATGTCTGACGGCGTGGGTACCTACGGCGGTGTTTTCCGCCACGTAATCGGTGGACGTCCAGAGGGTTTCAACTGGCTGGCTGGCCAGCATCAGGGCTGGGGTGGTATCAACATGGCGGTGCAAGAGTGTCTTGTGCGCCAGGGTCCGCGCTGGCAGGTAAAACCTGAAGATCAGACCGGACCGCTGCCAAACCTGGCCAAGAGCTGGGAGTGGAACAGCGATATGACCGAGCTGACCATGCACCTGGTTGAAGGTATTAAGTGGTCCGATGGAGATGCTTTCGATACCGAAGATATCGCGTTCTGGTACAACGATAACGTTGAGGATCCGAATGTAAACGCGCGTATCTCTCAGGGCTCATTCGGCGGTGGCGCCAAGCTTGAAGTGATCGACGCACACAGTTTCAAGTTCGTCTTCCCGTCAACTCAGTCCAATACGGTGGTTGAAGGCCTGGCTTACATTCAAGGCTGCCCGGGTCCATCTCACATTCTTAAAGAGTCGCACCCGAAATATAACTCAGCAAAAACTTATGACGACTACCTAAATGCTGCGCCAGCAGACAAGATGCCGGTTGTAGGTTTGGGCGCTTGGATTCCAGTCGAGCACAAGCCCGACGAGATCGTAATCCTGCGTCGCAACCCCTACTACTTTAAAGTGGATGATAAGGGCAACCAACTGCCATACATCAACGAGATGCACTTCAAGCTGACCACCTGGGATGACCGTACTACGCAGGCAGTAGCCGGTACTGGCGACTGGTCAAACATGGAGAACCCAGGCAACTTCGTTGAGGCGCTGAAGCAGTCTCAGGACGCTAGCTCGCCAGTTTCAGCTAAGTTTGGTCCTCGCACTCTGGCGTGGCGTATCGAGCTCAACTTTGCCCAGAACATGGGTAAAGATGATTACGACAAAGAGCTACGCGGTCTGTTCCGCAATCTCGACTTCCGTAAAGCCATGTCTCATGCAATCGATCGTGATGCTGTAGGTCAGGCGCTTGCACGCGGTCCATTTGCCTACCCATACATGGGCGGATACGCAACGGGTTCACCGTACTACAACGCTGACTCTACCTACTACACACCGTTCGATCAGGCGAAGGCTGGAGAGCTACTGGCAGGCCTAGGGCTTAAAGACACCGACGGTAATGGTGTATTGAACCTGCCGGGTACAGGTCAGGATCTCGTAATCGACATGACCTACAAAGCGCAGCGCAACGATGACCGCAAACAGATGGATGCGGTTACCTCACAGCTCGCTGAAGTCGGCATTCGTGTACTGCCGAAGTCGGTAGACGAGACCAGCTTTGATCCGATGCGTAACTCAGGTGACTTCACCGCCATACTGCAGCGCGCAAACTTCATCCTTCCAACGCGTGAAACCTGCGGTAACTTGCCTGTGTCAGATATCTGTCCGGCATTCCACCTGTCAGGCAGCGACGGTCGAGAGCTGATGTCGTTTGAAGCTGAACTCGGTGAGCTGGTAACTAAGTTCAACTCAACAGACGATGCCGCGAAGCAGACAGAGTATGCCAACCGCATGCAACAGCTGTTGACTGAAAACGTCTACAACGTTGGCTTGGTGCAGGTTCCTGCAGCACTACTGGTAAACAAGCGTGTTCGGAACGCTCACCCAGGTACACCCGTATTTATGTACGAGTGGGCTGAGGATGGTGTAGTTCGCGAACGCCTCTGGGTACCTGAAGATCAGCAGATGGCTGAGCTGATGCCAGGCACTGTTCCTACCTACAAATAAGTCAGCGCAAATAGTCGCCCCCGGATTCCCGGGGGCGGTCTATCCTAGATTTTTATTCAGCTTCAGGTCTAACCGATGGACTTCATCATTTTCTTTGCCAAACGAATGCTAGCGACCATACCGCTCCTTATCGGTATATCGATCGTCTCATTCGGAATTATTCAGGCGGTACCCGGCGATTACGTCGACTCATGGGTATCTGCAACGTCGGCACAGACAGGTAAGTCATACGATGAGCTCCTCCCTCAAGCTGAAGCAATGCGTGAACGCCTCGGACTAGACAAACCCCTGTCGGTTCAGTATCTGGTTTGGGTAAAAGATATTGTGATCTCTGGCGATTTCGGCATGTCTTTTCGACACAACCGCCCGGTCACAGAAGTGATTGGTGTCCGCCTACCACGCACACTGTTTCTTGCAATAATTACCGTCGTTCTCAGTCAGGTCATTGGTGTAATGCTAGGTATCTTTGCCGCAACGCATCAGTACAAACTGGGCGACAACATCGCTACTTTCATCGCCTTTATAGGCATCGTTATACCTAAGTTTGTCATCTCACTGGTCATTCTCTATCTGTTGGCCTTCGTGTGGCACTCGCCCTACATCGGGGCAGTCAACTCAGCACAGTATGTGCTGCAAGATTACTGGGATCTGCCCAAGTTTTGGGACTTCCTCAAACACGTCTGGCCGGTGCTGCTGGTCTCTATCTGGGCCGGTCAGGCATACACCACGCGTATGATGCGCGGCAACCTGCTGGATGTTATGAACATGCAGTACATTGAGACCGCGCGCGCAAAAGGGCTGAGCCGTCGCAAAGTACTGTATAAGCACGCTGTACCCAACGCGCTTCATCCTGTAGTGATGAATCTCGGCACCCGCTTTGACTACATGATCAAAGGCGAAATAGAGATCGCTATCGTATTGGGCATTCCAACAGTTGGCCCACTGATACTTTCATCTGTAGCGGATCGCGATATGTACGTCGTCTCAGCCATATTTATGATGGTTGCGGTGCTACTAGTACTCGGCAACCTGTTTGCTGACCTCATTCTAGCCCTGCTCGATCCTAGAGTCCGTCGCGCAACATTGGCGAGGGGGTGAGCAGATGAGCACTAACAATATCACCCTGAATGCCGAAGCTAATCAGAACTCAGCAGGCTTGAGTTACTGGCAACTGGTACGCCGCCGCTTTATGCGCAACCGCTATGGGGTTGTCGGGCTAATCGGCTGTATCTTCGTGCTTTGCTCCGCCATATTCGCCGGATTCATCGCTCCATATGGCGTTGAATCCAAAGATCGAAAGGCGATCTACCACCCGCCACAATCGATCTACTTCTTTAACGAAGATGGATCTCTGGCGCGCCCATACATCCTCGGTTTCGCCGAGGAGATGGATATGAACACCTTTGAGATCACCTTTGTCCCGGATCCGACTGACCGTCACGATCTGAGCCTGTTCGTTGAGGGCGACAGTTGGACAATGCTGGGCATGAAGTTCTCAACGCACCTCTTTGGTACAACCTCCGGTGCTAAGTTCCACCTCTTGGGTACGGACTCGCTTGGCCGCGACGTCTTTTCACGCATGATTTGGGGCACGCGCATTACGCTGCTAATGGGCTTCCTGGTGATGGGGGCAGCGTTAGTCATTGGTACCAGCGTGGGTGTGGCCTCGGGCTATTACGGGGGACGCTTCGACCTGGTTACCCAGCGTATCGTTGAGTTTGTGAAATCCTTCCCGGATCTGCCACTCTATCTGGCACTGGTCGCCATACTTCCGCGTCGTGCTGAACCGATGACTATTTTCATCATGTTTGCGGCGATTCTGGTGCTGTTGCGCTGGGCCGATATTAGCCGCGAATTGCGCGGCAAAGTCATCGCATTGCGCTCAATGGATTATGTGCGCGCGGCTGTCTCTGTGGGTGCATCTGACAAGCGTATTCTGGCTCGCCACATCGTGCCAAACACCTCGTCGCATATGATTGTTTGGGCCACTTATCAGCTACCCGAAGTCATCCTGCTGGAAAGCTTCCTCTCCTTCTTGGGCGTCGGCGTCCAAGCCCCTATGGTGAGCTGGGGCACTATGCTCAACCAGGTTCGCGACTTCCAGTCGTTTGCGGCAGCTCCGTGGCTGATGGCTCCGGTCGCCATGATTATTATCTCCGTACTTGCCTTTAACGCCTTTGGCGACGGCATGCGCGATGCAATGGATCCATACGCCAATGACTGAACCACTACTTAAAGTCGAAAATGTTGTCGTCGATTTCCGGACCGTTGCGGGAACCGTTAACGCCGTGCGGGGTGTCTCTTATAAGGTCGCCCGCGGTGAAACCCTTGCTGTCGTTGGCGAGAGTGGTTCGGGTAAATCGGTTACTGCTCGCGCGATCATGTCAATGCTGGCCGAGAACGCGATAGTCGGTGCAGATTCACGCATCACCTTCGCTGGTAAGGATATCTCCTCATTTTCCGAGCTGGAGATGCAGCGCCTGCGCGGCAATCAGATCTCGATGATATTTCAGGAGCCGCTCACCTCGCTCAACCCTATTTACCGCGTAGGGGATCAGGTAGCAGAGATAATTCTGACGCACCGCCCGATGTCGAAAAAAGCCGCCATGGCTGAGGTGCTAAAGTTGTTTGAGGAGGTGCGCCTCCCTAACCCCGAAGCGCGCTTGAGCCAGTACCCGCATGAGATGTCAGGCGGTCAGCGCCAGCGCGTCATGATTGCTATGGCACTGGCCAACAAACCCGATCTACTCATTGCTGACGAACCCACCACCGCACTGGACGTTACTGTTCAGGCTGAGATTCTTGGACTCCTTAAAGAGCTTCAACGCAGCCACAACATGGCGGTAATCCTCATTACGCACGACCTGACTGTGGTTGAGAAGACCTCCGATAACGTCGTTGTGATGCGCTATGGGGAGGTTGTAGAGCGCGGTCGTACCGAGGAGCTCTTTGCCAACCCTCAACACCCCTACACCCAGCACCTGCTCGCATCGGAACCTAAGGGGCGCCCCGACCCGCTGGACGAGACAGCAGCAGTAGTTATGTCCAGCGACAAACTGCGAAAGGTCTACAACACCCAATATGGCGGATTTTTCAGCCGTAAAAATTATGAACTGATCGCCGTTGATGACATCTCGGCAAGAGTTCGTAGAGGCGAAACACTCGGTATTGTTGGCGAGAGCGGTTCTGGCAAAACCACACTAGCGATGTCGCTAGTGCGTCTGCAGGATGCCACATCAGGGGAGATACACTTCGATGGCGACCGCATAGATCAGCTGGATCGCACAGCAATGCGCCCCTATAGAACGCGTATTCAGGTGGTCTTCCAAGACCCCTTCTCGTCACTCAACCCACGCATGATTGTGCGCCAGATCCTTGAGGAGGGGTTGATTGTAAATGGCATCGGCAAGACAGCAGCCGAGCGTGAGGCGTTGATTAAACAAGCGCTCGCCGATGTACAGATGCCAGCCGATGCAATGCAGCGATTCCCACATGAGTTCTCCGGCGGACAGCGCCAGCGCATCGCAATTGCTCGCGCCCTAGTGCTTAAACCGGAATTTATTTTGCTGGATGAACCGACTTCAGCCCTAGACCTGTCGATTCAAGCTCAAATTATCGACCTGCTGCGCGAGCTGCGTCGCAAACACGAGCTTAGTTATCTGTTTATCAGTCACGACCTCAAAGTGGTTCGTGCTCTGTGCCACAACGTGATTGTGATGCAGCACGGCCAAGTTGTTGAGGAGGGGCCGACTGAACAGGTACTCAGCAACCCAAACAACGAATATACCCAGCGTCTTGTCGATGCTGCTTTTAATGTTGTCGCCTAGATAACGACAGAAACTCGAGAGGAAACACTATGCGCTCATCACCAAAGATTGCCTTTATCGGTGCGGGTTCAACAGTCTTTATGAAGAACATCATCGGAGATGTGCTTCAGCGCCCAGCACTAGCAGCAGCTCATGTAGCTCTGCTGGATATCGATGAGGGACGTCTGGCGGAATCAGAGATTGTCTTTAACAAGCTCGTAGCTTCGCTCGGCGCCAAGGCGACTCACTCCCTGCATACCGATCGACGCTCCGCGCTTGAGGGTGCCGACTTCGTCGTTGTCGCTTTCCAGATTGGTGGGTACGAACCCTGTACCGTCACTGATTTCGAAATTCCGAAAAAGTTCGGTTTGCGTCAGACCATTGCAGATACTCTGGGCGTAGGTGGCATCATGCGCGGTTTGCGCACCGTGCCGCACCTCTGGGCCATCTGTGAAGATATGCTAGAGGTCTGCCCCGACGCACTGATGCTGCAATACGTAAACCCAATGGCAATCAACACCTGGGCAATTGCACGCAAATACCCACAAATTAAACAGGTAGGCCTGTGCCACTCTGTACAGGGTACGGCGCATGAGCTCGCCACGGATCTGCAGATGGATGACAGCAAGATTCGCTACATCTCGGCCGGTATCAACCACGTCGCATTCTTCCTTAAATTTGAGGAGATTATGGATGATGGTAGCTACCGCGATCTCTACCCGGACCTGCAGAAAGGCTATGCAGATGGTGTCTATCCTCGCCCTGAGTCGAGCTGGAACCCTCGCTGCCCCAACAAAGTTCGCTACGAGATGATGAAGCGCACAGGCTACTTCTGTACAGAAAGCTCGGAGCACTTTGCCGAGTACACGCCTTGGTTTATCAAGGAGGGACGCGAAGACCTGATTGAGAAGTTTGGTATTCCCCTAGATGAGTATCCAAAGCGCTGTGTTGAACAGATCGGCCGCTGGAAAGATCAGTTGGCCGAGTACCAAGAGGCCGAGAAGATTGAGGTACCCAGCTCAGTCGAGTACGCCTCGCAGATCATTAACTCTGCCTGGACCGGAACTCCAAGCGTAATTTACGGCAACGTGCGCAACAACGGCTACATCAGCGCGCTACCCGAGGGCTGTACGGTTGAGGTACCCTGTCTGGTAGATCACAACGGCATCCAGCCAACACGTATCGACCATGTTCCACCCCAGCTCGCGGCCATTATGCGCAGTAACGTCAACGTGCAGGAGCTGACAGTTGAAGCACTGATGCAGGAGAAGCGCGAGCATATTTACCACGCTGCGATGATGGATCCGCATACGGGTGCCGAATTGGATTTGGAGCAGATTTGGCAATTGATCGATGAGCTGATCGAAGCACACGGCGAATGGCTTCCAGAATGGGTACACAACAAGAACTAAGGTAAAGCGAGAGAGATGGCACAAGGCACAGCAGATATCGTAATTGTTGGTGGCGGCACAGCGGGATGGTTGGCCGCAATGATCCTGCAGGCGGAGTCTAAAAGCGCTGGAAAACCTCTCTCTATTACGCTTATTGAGAGCTCTAAGATACCGACCATAGGTGTTGGCGAGGGTACAACCTCGCTATTCCGTGGCGTACTGCAACGGTTAGGCCTTGATGAACAGGAGTTTATCGCCAAGACCGAAGCGACCATTAAATATGGTATCCGCCATCGCGACTGGCGTCGCAAAGGGCATCTCTATGACGGCCCGATCGATGATGTCTATCACCTGGCTGACAGGGTCGAAGGGAAAGGCTCTTGGATAGATACCTTTTGTGTTGCGGCAGGGAGATCAGTAGCTGAACCGCACCTGTTTGGCGCCCTGATGCAGCAGAACCGGGCACCTGTGGCACAAACGCCGAGTGGGCTGAGGCCCCTTAGTCAGTTCCACCACGCTTACCATTTCGATCAGGCCAAAGTTGGAGCCTGGTTGCGCAGCAAAGCGGATGGCATAACGCATATAGATGCAGCAGTAGAGGGTGCGAGACTAAATTCTGACAACGGTAGGATTGTCTCGCTCATGCTCGATACCGGTGAAACGGTATCGGGCAGTTTTTTTATAGACGCTACTGGCTTCAGACGTTCTCTTATCTGCAAGGAAATGGGCTCCGCGTGGAAAAGTTACAGTGATATTTTGCCCGTCAACCGCGCGATGCCCTTCTGGATAGATCTCAAAGAGGAAGACGAGATCCCAACCTACACCCATGCATGGGCACAAAGCTCGGGCTGGATGTGGCAAATACCCACTCAGCAGCGCATCGGGTGCGGTTATGTCTACTCCGATGCGCACCTGACACCTGAGCAAGCCCAGGCTGAAATTGAGCGGACACTGGGACACCCAATAGAACCCCGCAACGATATAAAGATCGAATCAGGTCGCGTTGAGCAGCCGCTAAACAGAAACGTACTAGCAATCGGGCTGGCGGCCTCGTTTCTCGAGCCGCTCGAGGCGACATCGATACACGGTACGCTGGTAAGCATACTGCTGTTCGCGGGCCGTCATCTGGGCAATTTTAATACGATTACTGAAGAGGATGAGGCCTCGTTCAACCGTGCAATCTGCGGACAGACCGACGACTTCAGAGACTTTATTAACTTACACTATGTCAGCGAACGCAGAGACTCACCCTTCTGGTGCGATGTTGCCGAGCAATATGTTCAGCCAGAAACCCGAGAACGTCTGGCGCTCTGGAGCCAGAAAATGCCGGGGCCCGAGGATTTCAGTAACGAGCTAGATGGCCTTCCCCATTTAGAGGAACTGCTGCACCTACCTGTGCTGGATGGGCTGGGGCTACTGAATCAAAACCTAGCCCGCAAAGTCATGAACCAAGACAAACAGTTTCAGCGTTTCGCACGAGAGACAACTGACTTCCTTACGCATCAGAGCCGCCAGATGGCCGATATGGCTATGGGGCACAGAGCTTGGCTCAACAGTTTGGCGGGCTAATTATTTGTACTCAAAGCGATAGATAGTCGTATGGCTATACTCTTCACCCGGTTGCAGAAGAGTCGATGGAAAGACGGTTTCGTTTGGGCTATTCGCAAAGTGCTGAGTCTCCAAACAAACCCCCGTATAGGGGGCAAACCTTACCCGACTGTCAGCCGATCTACTATCCAAATACTGCGCTGTATACAGCTGAACACCGGGCTGCGTGGTGCTGACTAGCATTGAACGACCCGAAACTGGATCCTTCAACCTTGCTATCTCCGTCAACTCGCCTCCACGTTTATTTAGCACGAAATTATGATCGAATCCGGCAGGCTCTCCAACAAATGCGCCTGAGTCGGCTCCCAAACTCTTTGCCTGCCTGAAATCGAAAACTGTATCGCTAACAGCGCGTTGCTCGCCCGTGGGAATCGACTGACTATCGACGGGTGTGTAACGATCGGCATCTATCCACAGCTCATGCCCCATGCAACTGCCCGAGTCTGATCCAGCGAGATTGAAATAACCGTGGTGAGTCAGATTGATATGCGTCGTCCTATCGCAACTAGCTTGATAGTCGAACTTCAATTCATTACGGGAAGTCAGTGAGATTCGCACGCGAACAGAGAGATTGCCGGGAAAACCCTCTAGGCGATCTTCCAGCAGTGCCGACAGTTCAACTCCCACCTCATCTTTGCCCTCAAAAACCTCAGCTTGAAATACTCGATTGTGCAAACCGCTATGGCCGCCATGCAGCTGGTTATCCGCCTCATTAGCACTCAGTTGGTAGGTTTTACCTTCAATACTGAACGACGCACCTGCAATACGGTTCGCATAGCGACCAACAAGCGCACCGAGATAAGCACTATCCTGTTCATAGCTAGCCAAATCATCGAACCCAAGCACAACGTTCTCCAGGTTACGGTGGGCACTCGGCATACGAACAGCGGTGACACGCCCCCCGTAGGTGATGAGCTCAACACTCATACCCAAATCGTTTGTGAGCCTGTATTTATAAACGACCTGACCTGCTCGACTGATGCCATACTCTGCGCGACTGACTTGCACACTGCGACTCTCTAAAAACCAATAGTGTAAGCTTACCTTTTGCGCTGGTGCTGTGCATCCCAGCGAAGCCATAGCATAAGGTTGTAGTGGACTGTCGGGTCGATCGACTCACGCTTAATCTACCAATGAAGCCCTCAGCAAAAGCAACTTCGCCTGATGAAAAGGATGAATAGGTCATCCTAGTTTAAATCGGAGTGCCAAACCCTCTCGACAGCATCAAACGCTGCTTGAATTGTGGGTTCAGTCCGCCGCTCCTCACGGCAGATAAACCCTAGCGCGGCTTCCACAAAGACTGCATCCGCGATGACGAACCCCTCATGATGAGCGGCTTCGAGCGCAAGATTTTCACGAGCTAGACTCAAGCCCACCCCCGAACGCACCAGATCGGCCATGGAAGGCTCCAGATCGACCTGGGCTACGATATTTGGACGCACATTAGCTGCGCTGAATTGGGTATTTAGAAAGCGATTGTGGGCGGAGTCTTCGGGCGTCCAGATCCAGGGCAGGCTCGCTAACTCGCGCCAGCCTCGACCTGCCACCCTGCTGTGCCAACCGGGCGGTGCAATAACCCGATAACGAAATTCCGTCAGCGGCAGAACAAAAAAGCTGCCTTGATACTCCGATAGCCCCGGATGACCCAGAGTGTAGGCCACGTCTAACTCACCCTGCTCCACCTGCCTCGATACGCGGCCCGACATTCCATGGGTCAGATCAAACTGAAGTACCGGATGCTGAGACGCTAAGAGTTTAAGCACACGTCCAAGCCTCAAAAAGCCGGGGTCGACAATCGAGCCAAGCTTGAGCCGCCCAGACAGCGCCGATTGCAGACTACTAGCTGAGGCTGAAAATTCCGCTGCTGCTCTTACGGCGCGTTCAGCTGCGGGTAACAGTTTTAGCCCCTCTTCGGTTAGCTGCATGCCTCGCGAGCCGCGCTGCAACAGCTGCACACCCAACTCGGTCTGTAGTTTCTTTAGCTGATGGCTCAGGGCCGGCTGGGTTAGGCAGAGTCGCTCAGCAGCTTTAGTAAGGTTCCCCTCTTGGGCAACAACAAGAAATGTTTTGAGACTATTGAGGTCCATAGATATAAAAATCTCTAATAACAGCCCTAACAATAATTCATTGGATATGCTGGAGTACAGCGCTTAAATTCGTACTCAAGACAAATATGACTAAAAGGGGTCTGACCCCTTTAGAGAGGCCACATGAAAGACCTGGGAACCTATGACTACATCATCGCTGGAGGCGGCGCAGCCGGCTGTGTACTGGCTAACCGTCTATCAGAGGATCCAGATGTTAGCGTGCTGCTGCTAGAAGCGGGTAATGATGAGAAGTGGATCTGGACGCGCATTCCTGTTGGCTATCTCTACTGCATCAATAATCCTCGCACCGACTGGTGTTATAAAACGGTTCCCGAGAAAGGGCTGAATGGTCGCTCTATTATCTATGCGCGCGGCAAGGGTCTAGGTGGCAGCACACTGATCAACGCTATGCTCTACCTACGCGGCCAGGAGCGTGATTACAATGAGTGGGCTGAACTCACTGGCGACAGCAGCTGGAATTGGGGCGGCGTAAAACCGGTCTTTAAATCGGTGGAAGATAGCTGGCGTGGTGCCAACGACAATCATGGTGCTGGCGGTGAGTGGCGCGTTGAGCAGCAGCGTTTGAGCTGGGAGATCCTCGATCACTTTGAATCTGCCGCGAACCAGGCAGGCATCCCAACCAATCAGGATTTCAATACCGGGAGCAATCTCGGTGTCTCGAAGTTTGAGGTCAATCAGAAGCGCGGTTGGCGCTGGTCTAGCGTGCGTGGCTTCCTTGATCCTGTGCGCTCGCGCCCTAATTTGACCATTATGACGGCTGCCCTATCCGACAAGCTTATTGTCGAAGGTAAACGTGTCACCGGTATCGAATTTCTGCACAAGGGCCAGCCTTGCAAAGCGAATTCACGCATTGAAACCGTTCTGGCAGCGGGATCAATCGGCTCACCGGCTATTTTGCAGCGCAGCGGTATTGGCAACCCAGAGTTCCTGCAGAGTAAAGGTATTGAGGTTACACATGCCCTGCCTGGCGTGGGCGAAAACCTGCAGGATCACTTGCAGTTGCGAACCGTATTCAAAGTTAAAGGTATTAAAACTCTTAATAAGACAGCTAACTCTCTCTGGGGCCAGGCGATGATGGCACTGGAGTTTGCCCTTTTCCAGACCGGACCTTTAACCATGGCGCCGAGTCAGCTTGGGATGTTCGCCCACTCAGATGACAAAGCAGAGACGCCTAACATCGAGTATCACGTACAGCCACTATCACTCGATAAATTCGGCGACCCTCTGCACAAATTTCCAGCTTTCACTGCCAGCGTCTGTAATTTACGTCCAACTTCGCGCGGTACTATCAAGATCACTGACACCGATCCGAACAGTGCGCCTGAGATCGCCCCAAATTACCTATCGACAGAGCGCGACCGAGAGGTTGCAGCTAACAGTCTTCGTCTGACACGTAAGATTGTACAGCAGCAAGCGTTGCAGCCGTTTGAACCAGAGGAGTTTGTGCCGGGTACTGAGTACCAGACAGATGAAGAGCTGGCTAAAGCAGCCGGCGATGTGGGCACAACAATTTTCCACCCGGTCGGCACCTGTAAGATGGGTAGAACTGATGACCATCTGGCTGTCGTTGATAGCCGCCTGCGTGTTATCGGACTTGAGGGCGTACGCATCGTTGACGCATCGATAATGCCAACGATCACCTCGGGTAACACGAGCTCGCCAACCATCATGATTGCCGCTAAGGGCTCGCAGATGATTCGCGAGGATCGCCTAACATCAACAACGGTGTTAGAGGTAAAAGCCGCGAGCTAAAAAGCGAAATCGGTCACCAAGACATAGCCTAGCGCTTTGTAATCATTGATTTGGGCTGGGCCTGAGGCGGAAACATCAACATAGTCAGGAAACGCCTCAGGTTTGATATCGCGCCAGCTAGCGTAGGTGCCACATACGTGCACATCGACGCCCTGTTCGCCCAAATTCAGCACTGACTGGTGCAACTCGGGGAAAACGCTCGCTTTTTCAGTGGTCAAGGCGAACTGCTCATTGCCGTGGCTTACTACGGCGATATCAATATCTGGCCAGCGGTGCTTGAGCTGCTCTATGGCCTGAAGTAGTTTCGGCTGAGTCCGCGTCCAGCTGCGCTCATTCGGAGCAAGAATCTCGAATACCACCCCATCAGGGCGCTCGTCCAATGAGATCACCTCGTTGAAGGTCTCCGCCTTCAGGCCCAAAGAGAGCAACATCAGAATCGATAAAAAGAGTGCACGCATCGCCTTATCCTCGTATTTGTACTCTTGGGTAATTGTAGATCAAACCGGCCTGCGGCCTAATTATAGCCACCATATCAACGGAATTACGCAGATGAAATACTTTGAAGATCTCTATGTTGGCGAACGCTTTGTCAGCGAAGAGTATGAGATGACCGAGGAGCGTATCATCGCCTTTGCCGAGCACTACGACCCTCAGGTTTTTCACCTTGATCATGAACAGGCCAAAGAGACCTTTTTTAAAGGACTCGCCGCTAGCGGCTGGCATACAGGATCGGTAACGATGCGATTGATGGCACAGACTTTACCGATCGCGACAGGCGTCATAGGAGGCGGCGTCGATCTGCGTTGGCTCAGCCCTACACGACCCGGCGATATCTTGCATATCGAGGTAGAGGTTCTAGAGCTATCTGAATCGCGTTCAAAACCCGATCGCGGAACCATACAGATACACGTAGAAACCAAAAACCAGAATGGCGAAACGCGCCAGACCATTGATACTCGACTGCTGGTATTTAAGCGCCCACCCAAGAAAGATTGGGTGGGTGATGAGATTTAATTTAGGAAAGCGTCGTCGAGCGTTTTGAGAGACTCTGTAGTTTGTTGTTTGAGTTCTCGCTTAGCGCTGGACGATCGTTGAGCCGGTTTACTGTCCTTAGCCTCATCCCAACGGACTATATAGTCTTCTCCCGCCCCAAGCGCTCCATCTTTCACTTGGAGCACAGAAAACTTGGGTTTGACGTCTACAACGATACCAGTGGCGACCTGAAGTTCTAAAGCGCCCAGTGACTCCCCGCTTTGAGGGTCGATCAAAGCCTCGCCAGCTATATAAATGTTAACTCTCTGGCCAACCTGTATAGCCCCATCTCCGCGATTTAATATGGCTTGCGAGCCCATCACACGCGCAATTCTTGCTGGATATATCGCTTCGGTTAGGTCAGTCGCAACGGTTGAGGAGAGCCTATTCAACCGGGCTGCTAACTTCGCTGAGACGTCAGAGCGCTGTTTGTCCGACTCAACACCAATACCCCCTTGTTTGCGCCACTTTACTTCACGGCTGGAGAACTCAACCACCTCAATGCTATAGCTCAAGCCTGCCTCTGACGCATAGAGACGCTCACCGGTCGCTTTGATCACTTTGACCGGTAGGTCCCGGTTATAATGCCCTGACGTTTTCACCACAACGAGATAATCTGCGCCTTCACCTTGGCCAAGCCTGGCAGCTTCACCAAAAGCCGCATCAGCACCTTGAACAAAATCCCTCTCTCGGTTGAAGGCCGTTTCGGAGTCTCTAGTCAACAGATTAAACCGGCGACTTGCTACGAGAGCATTCTCAAGCGCTTCTGCAAAAATGGCAGCCGACTCATTTTCGGCATAAACAACAACCGTACGCCGGTTATCGGATGCACCGAGCCTTTGATAGCTTTTGTAAAGCAGACGTACTTGAGCTTCCCACCCTGAACTGGTCTCGAATGCATCGAGAACCTCGTACCCAACAACTGGCATGTTTTCTGGAGTGTTAGTTCTTTTGCTGATCTCTCGGCTTACGCTAGAAACTAGCTCTTCACTACCGCCGTCGTTGGAATAGGATGAGTGTTCTGAAGCATATCGGCTTAGTTCACCCTCAAGCTGAAAACCGAACGCTTTACCGACCGCGTTTTCTAGTGCCACGAGTACAGCTTCACCACGGCTATCACCCGTACCGCGCGCGTCCTTGGAGAGGGTTACAACCTGCGCATTAGCTGTGAACACTAATGCGCAGGCCAACGCTGATATAATTTTAAAAATCATCTGCACTGTTCTTCACTTTGCTTCCGGCTGTTTGGGCTTCACCTCGAGGCTGTTCTGGTGCTGGTTTTTCAGATAAAACTCGCTCAGCACGCTGTCCAGTAGCGCGATTGATGGCATCCTCGGCTCTAGGCGACCAATAGATTACGGAGCCAACTACATTGGCCTGCGCCTGATCATGGGGGTATGCCCTATCCCAATGAATGGGATCAGACAGACCGGTTAAACGGACTGATCCGCGAGCTCGGAACTGTTCAGTACTTCGTTCAACAATCTCACTGACATCCTCTTCAGTGCGCGTTGTGCCTTCAGTTGTTTGGGTTACTCTCACAAAGCTGTTGGAGAACTCCTCGCGAGACGTTTCATTGAGGAAATTAGCCTGGCTATCAAGGAACAGCGTTAATTGCTCTGCAGCGCCGGCATCAGCCTGATTCAGGGCGCTACGACGGCGACGTTCGTTCGCCTTTGCCATTCCCTCTTGTGGTACGTACCCCCACTGGCCATAGCTAGCCAGAAGCGGCAAACCCGTTGAGTCATACAATTTGCGAATGCCCCACTCGTAAACGATTGAACCGTCATCAATTTCAGACTCTACTGAAAGTTCAAATGGCATCGCGGACGCTCTCGAGGCGTCGGGCTTCATACTCTCTCCACCTAAGATCGCTTGAACAAACTCACGATTCTTCTCGGAGTAAACCGCCATTATGGATACCGATGCCCGGCCATTACAATCCACTGCTTCAAACGATTTAACTGGAAT
>Ga0209555_10000398_pt1 | contig 37540 bp, 29 predicted proteins | sample SaaInl85LU_5_DNA_FD_184643 | JGI IMG/M metagenome (GOLD analysis project Ga0209555, IMG submission 184643) | Marine microbial communities from expanding oxygen minimum zones in the Saanich Inlet - ESP_85LU_5_DNA (SPAdes) (version 2) | ecosystem: Environmental > Aquatic > Marine > Intertidal... | reverse complement strand
AAAAACTACGGGCTCTTAGCTCAGCTGGATAGAGCACCTCCCTTCTAAGGAGGCGGTCGAAGGTTCGAATCCTTCAGGGCTCACATAAAGCTTCACAGAAATGTGAGGCTTTTTTGTTGTTTAAAACTTACTGTTCATAAGGGTTTACAACAATCCGTACTATCCTTAACAATCACTTGTCACTATTGTAAAGTTAAGGTTTTATTTTAAATTAGTTTATGATTTTGGCTTAGAATTGACACACATTTGACACACATTTAACTTTTAATGTAAAACAAGCAAAAAAAATACTTAGGATTCAATTTCTGTAAAATCATTTATTAGTCCAATATATAAATTAAACATTTTTGATTTATTAAAAGAACCTTTCAAGTTTTTCAAGGTTAATTATAAAGTTAATAGTTTGGTTATTCAATTTTTATCATAGGTTCTTTATTTTATTATAAAACTTTTTTAATTTATTTTCCGTTAGTTCTTCATCTGGAATCGAAACTAAATCTTCTTTGAAAAGATTATCTAAATTATGGTTAGGAAGAATGACTTCAGGGTACATTTTTTTTACTCTATTTTCTAAATGAGATTTTACAGTTTTAGTGTTCTTTTTAGTTGTTAAAATACAGTCGTGTATAATTAATGCAAATTCCTTATCAGGAATACTCTTATAAACCTCTACAAAAATATTAGCCTCTGCACTTTGTCCCAAAAAACTCACTTCTTTGTATCCCGATTTCTTTTTAATTTCATTAACCCACATCATTACATTTGGGAATAATCTACTTAATTCTTTATTCGATTGAGTTGGTTTATTTTCTGCATTAATAGCTGACAGAATACTCTTTTTAAGTTTCTCATAACTTAAATCATTAAAGTATTCAGAATTACTTTCAATATACTTGTAAATACCCCCATCTAATAATAATTTTAGACACAAATCGTATTCTTCTTTAAACTTACTACTGTAATTGTTTTTTGTCCATTTAAGCCACTCTAAAAAGATAATAGAAGGTTGTGCTGAACTCATATCAACTTCCCATATTAACTCATTAGATTTAGTTCTTAGGCATTTTCTTACCTGTCTTGGCATTGAAGCAAAAGTATGGTAAACTCTTCCTGTATTAGCTATAGAGGGTATGTAATTCACATAAAGACTTAACACTTGTAGAGGGTCATCAATAGAATTTAAACTTTTAAACCCTCTGTAATACTCTTTATATCTCATTACTTTAAATAAATAGTCTTTATCTTTTGAAAACTTTAATACAAGTTCGTTAAGAAATTCTTCACATTCCTCGTCAGACATAGCTTCAAACTTGTCTTTTTGGATATATTTTAAAGGTTCATAGTAAGCCTCTTGGAGAAAAGATTCATTTTCTACTACTTTTAACTTCGCTGTATTGATTGCAATCTTTTTTAAAAGTGGATTTGATAATGTTTTTTCAATTAGCTGGTCACTAATTCTCTCATATTGACGGTTAAATTTATCGGTAAGTATAGTAGTTTCAATAATACCTAAATCAATTGCTTTTGCAGTTAATTTGAAAGATTTTGAAAATCTATCAGTAGAGTAAGTGTCATTCTTTTGAATGATGCCTAAGCCATATAAACAGTCTTGAATGCTCTTATAATTCCTATTGGTTAAAAAACGTTTTAAATGACTTGAATGAAGATTTACATACTTCTCAATTGGTTCGTTGTAATGAAGATTGATACTAATTATTCTTGTAATTAACCAATTACATCTATCCAGTAATAATAACTTTTTCCTCTCTGTTGATTCCTTTTTGTATTGAGAAGAGGTAGTTAATAATTCAGAAAAACCATTAATTGTATAAATTATTTTCAAAACTGCACCACAAATGATAAATAGCTTCTAAGATACGTAAGTAAATCTTAGTAAGATATTTATTTATTAAATATTAGAATTACAAAACTTAGTTTAAAAGTATTGTATAAATGTTTGTTGGTAAATCTTCATAACTTTCTATATTTTACTTAAAAAATAAGACTTAATGCAAGTAATTTATTTACACCATTATTGTGTAAATACTTGATGTAGAATGAATATAGTTGAGGTGTGGGAAGTATGTTTTATAAAATCATTTATCTATTCAAAGTAAAAACAGTTAATCTTCCTTTACCGATAAGTTCAGTTGTTATAACGGTTAAAATTTAATTTAAAATTATTATATTAGTGGCTAACTAAAATTAATTTTAAAATGAAAAAAGTACTAACCTTAAGTTTATTGTATGCGTTTGTATTCGTTTTGGCTTCTTGCGATATGACAACGGTTTCTTCGGATACAGAAAAATCAGACATTGTAAAAGATGAAAAAGGAGTTGGAGAATGGGTTTCTACTGGAGCTAAATACACTCTTGGTAATGATAAAAGTGTTGCAACGGTAAAAGAATTTATTGAAGGATATAAAAATATGAATGTAGAAACTATTTTTAATCTGTCTAAAGATTCGATAAAAGTGTTTTTGCACAATATGGAGAAGCCAATGTATATTAACAGAGCATTACTTACCCAAATGTTTTCTAATTACGACTCTATCCAAGCGAAGCCAGTCTATTTTTTACCTTACCAAATAGAGGGCTGGAATCATAGCGTAGTACAAGTTGTTTCTAATGAAGTACGATTTTTAAAAGATGGAACTCAAGAAAATGAACGATTGCTTGAGAAATTTATGATTAATAAAGAAGGGAAAGTGTTTACAATTCGTCAGTTTGATGCTGCTTGGTAAAACTACTTTCATTTTACAATAATAAAAACCTCCCTATAAAGGAGGTTTTCTTTCAAAGTAAAATAGGAGGATTTACTTACTTCTAAACCACTTAAATACCTTTAATTATTGTGAGATTTGGCTTTAAAAGGGTGTTTTATGTTATTAAAATAAAAGAAGGTTTAATAAATTTATTAAAAAATTGGTTAACCAATTATATATTTCCTTATATTTGTAAAAGTTTTTAACGACTATCTTTTTCATAAATTTCCCCACCTATCAGCGATGTGGGTTTTTTATGCGTTTTTATGAAATATGATGTTGCCTCTCTTATTACTGCGATACTTCAATCATAGGCATATCCTCCTCTTTAAATTTAGCTATTTCTAAGCCTCTTAAATAGGTTAAATCTATGTTTCTTATATTTGAGTAAACTAAAATATTATGAAAAAAGTATTTGCCATATTGTGCATTTTAGGAACAGCTTACCCTTATTATTACATCTTTAAATTTATTGAAACAAATAATTGGGAATGGTCTACATCACTATTTTTTGAACAAATTCATCAGAATTATGCAATGAGTATTTTAATAGCTGATTTAACTGTTGCAGCCACATCTTTTTTTATTTTTCTTATTTACAGATTAAAAGTAAAAGCAATCAGTAAAACACAGTTCATAAAGTATTTGATTTCTTTATTTATAGTTGGCTTTTCATTAGCTCTACCTTTATATCTATATGATAATTATGAAAAAAATAACTAAACCATAAACATATAGTGTTTCTTTAATTCAGCTATTTCTAAACCTCTTAAGTAGGTTAAACTAACATTTATTATATTTGAGTTAACTAACTTATTATGAAGAAAAAATATATCATTAGGTATTTATTAGAATTTTTAGTTATTGTATTAGGGATTTCATTATCGTTCTATATTGAAAAAAGGAACGCTAACAATTATAAACAAAGTTTAAAGAACCAATCTTTGACAAGAATCAGCAAAAATATTAAAGTAGATATTGCTGATATGAAATATAATTATAAAGTTCATAATATAGCTTCTAAATCAATAGAATGGATTGTTAATAATAACTCCCAGCTATTAAATAAACCAAAAGATTCAATTGGATTTCATCTTACCAATGCTATCTCGTTAGGCACAATTTTTGTTGACAATCAAGAAGAATATAGAGCGCTTCAAAATTCAGGATTAATAGAACTTATTGAATTAGAAGAGGTGGTTTTAGCATTACAAAATAAATATAGCTCACACGAATTTTACAAACAGTTAGGAGATGTAATAATTTCTAAAAATAGAGAGTTAGAGGATATCTTATATAAAAATACAATATTAGAAAATGAAAGTCTTAATGAATTAGGATTTCCCGCAGGAAGAATTTTTATTGGGAATGAAAAAATATCTCCATTTAACATAGAGAGGTTAAAGGATAAAAAGTTTTATCACGAGTTCTATAAAAAAAGAATAAAAGTTTTAATCAAAAGTGATAGTATTTTAGTAGAATTAATAAAAAATGAAATTTAAAAGTCCTGATAATTAATTTATAATGAAATAGTTATTATTAAATTAATTAAAACACCTTAAGACTAAACCATAGGCATATCTTCTTCTTTTAATTCAGCTATTTCTAACCCTCGAAGATAGATTTTGATTTACGTTTATTATATTTAAAAAAAAGCTTATGAATCCATTTGAAGAATTAAAACAAGGTCAGAAATATTCAAAAAAAGATTTAGCAACTCTTTTAAAGCAGCCAACATTATCTTTGGTTAGAGAGGGACTTTATCATTGCAAAAATTCAGATTCTACTTTGTTTTTTGTTGACTTAGAAAAAAAAGGAAAAGAAGAAAGATTTCATTTTGATGACTTTTTTCAAGAAGATTTTTTTCATTGGGATTCTCAAACTACTCAACATATTAATTCTCCTAAAATTCAAGAGATAGTTACTGGGAAAAGGACACCACATCTATTTGTTAGAATAACACCAAAAATCAAAAGCATTACTCAAAAGTTTGTTTATTGTGGACGTCTTGTATATTCTGAACACGAAGAAAATACCTCAAAACCTGTTCACATAATATTTCAAAATATTGATTATGATGATTTTACTGAAAATGATGAATTATTAAATATATATTTATGGAAACCAAGTAAGATTGGAAAAACCACAAAATCAAAAATAGATAAAACAGGAGTAGTTTCTAAAAGAAGAAAACAAGTATATAAAAGACCAAATGAAACTGAAAGAAAAGGTTTAGTAACATCGAGAGTAGGTCAAGGATTTTATCGTCAACAGATAGTTGAAAAATGGGATGGAAAATGCCCTGTATCAAATTCTAACTTAAAACAAATATTGATATCTTCTCATATTGTTCCTTGGTCTGAATCAAATGATATTGAGCGTTTAGATAGTGAAAATGGGATTTTATTATCTCCAAATATTGATTCACTTTTTGATAAACATTTAATTAGTTTTGAAGATAATGGAAGTATAATTATATCATCAAAAGTAGATGAAGTAAATCAAATATCATTGGGGATAAACTCACAAATTAAAATACCTGTAAGTGAAGGAATGAAGAAATATCTTAAGAGGCATAGAGAAAGGTTCAATGAAAAAAATTAATGTAGTTTGTGGGGTAATAGTTGAGGATAATAAATATTTAATTACTCAAAGAGGTGATTCCAAAAACTTAAATAAATGGGAGTTTCCGGGAGGTAAAGTAGAACCTTTTGAAAATATTTTTGATGCAATTAAGAGAGAATTAAAAGAAGAATTAAGTATAGAGGTTACACCAATTAAAAAATTATTGGAGTATAACTACAAGGAGTATAATCTATGTTTTATTGAATGTGCTTTAGGCTCAAATAAGATTATTTTAAACGAACATTTAAACTTCACTTGGATTAGTAAAAAAGAGTTTGAGATTTATGATTTCTTAGAAGGAGATAATATCTTTATAAATTCATTACTAACTAAACCATAGGCATATCTTCTTCTTTTAATTCACTAACTTCTAAACCACGTAAGTAAGTTAAACTTACATTTATAGATGAATGCCCCATAGCTTTCTGTAGTTTGGTTATAGAACCTGTTCTCTTAAAGATTTCTATAGCTCCTGAGTGCCTAAAAGAGTATAATTTTTTTAAATGGGCAGGTTTTGGGCTATAATAAAAATATATTATTATATTAGTAAAAAATAAATTTAAAAATAATGAAAAAAATTATTTACTTTTTAACTATTTCCTTACTGATTGTCAGTTGTGGTGATAGTAAACCGAAAGGAGTTTCAATACCAAGTGAACTCTCTAAAAACGAGCAGGTAGTTGTTTATTTTGAAACATTTAATGAGGTTATTGATGAGTATGTTGGAATGATTGAAGATTTAGCAGAGGCTTCCAAAAAAAATGAAGGTCCAGCTGATTTTGCAAGCGCCATAAATGCATTATCAACGGTTACTAATTCAACAATGAAAATGGCTCCATTATTAGAAAAAATTAGGAAACTTGAAGCTGAAGGTCAGATTATGAAAGAAACCCTTTCAGAACAAGAAATTCTAGCTTTTGCAGACACTTATGCGAAGATGTTGATAAGAATCCAAGAAGCTAGTTTAAAAATGAATTATTAACCTTAAATTTATATTTTATGTTTTATTTGTATGCACTATTATTGATTGTTTCAGGTCTTGCTATAGCTTGGTTTGGTCAAAAAAAATATGGCCTTAGTTTTGCTTTAACTTATCTTGTAACCTCTTTTGTGAGTTATTTTATGTTATTTTCTGAGGCGGGTGAATACCCTTTCTTTTCCATATTTTTGGGAATTACATTAGCAATTACATTAGGAATCTGGTTATTTTCTAAAGCGTTTACCTATTTAATAGCTTGGGAACTTATTTGTCTGATTATATTGTTACCCATAATCAAAATATCTGATGGTGGACCAAATCCTTTACTTGGCTTTATAGCAATTATATTAGCTATTGCAATAGTTTATTATTTTAGAAAAGTAATTACTAAAATCACTCTGGGTTTTTTTAGTGGGTTTAATGTAGCCTTTGGATTAATATCTATAATTTTATTAGAAAAATTTAAATCTGGAGCAATATTTACTGAACAACCTACTTATGCATTGATAATACTTCTTTTATGTCTAGCTGGTGGCGTATATTTTCAATTCTCACCATATGCAAATAATAAGCCTATCAAAAAAGATTCTTAAAAGATTTAAGTAGTTTGATTATTAAACACCCCTTAGCGTTATAGGGGTGTTTTTACATATAATAAACTCAATAATCTAATGGCTTATCCAAAAAACTTAAACCAAGTATTTTAGACAATTAAACCATAGGCATATCCTCTTCTTTCAGTTCGGCTATTTCAAGACCTCTTAGGTAAGTTAAACTAACATTTATAGATGAATGCCCCATAGCTTTCTGTAGTTTGGTTATAGAACCTGTTCTCTTAAAGATTTCTATAGCTCCTGAGTGCCTAAAAGAGTATAATGTTTGCCCTTGTTCAAGTATATTAGATTGTTTCTTAAAGCGACTCCATAGGGTCTTAAAATAGTCTTTGTTTAAAGGTTGAGGTTTACCAGAAAAGATATTATGATGAGGTTCTCCTTTTACCAATAGTTCTCTAACATAACTTGGTACAGGTACAATTCTATTCCTTCCAGATTTATTTCTACTACCAGACAAATGAATGTATTTAATGTCATCAGAAAAGTCAGACCAAGTAAGTTCTCTAATCTCACGATGAGGTCTTAAAAGACATCCGTAGGTCATTAGACAGCATAGATATAACTGTTTATTATATTCTTTAATAGAAGTAAGAATTTCATTGATATTATCAAAGGGTTTATGAAGTCTAGCTTTTGTTTTTTTCGATTTAATTTCAATCATTGGATTAGCTTCCATACCAAATCTAACTGCTTCATTTAGCAATACATTTAAATGTCTTTTAACTGTATTAAATGATACACCAGAGGAGTATTTAAATAACATTCTATTAATGTCTTTTAAAGTTATATTTTGATTTACAACAACTTTTGATAAACCTCTGTGAACAAACCTTAACATACTTTTGTATTTATCAGAATGGTTTTCTTTGAGCTTCTTTTCTAATGCTACATCTAAATAATCCATATCTGTCATATTGGACTTAATAAGTTTGGATTTTTGAAACTGCGATATACATTTTCCAGAGCATAAAAAATTATACACTTCTGAAGCCAAAGTATTGGCAATAGCTATCCTTTTATTTAAAGGATATGAATTTGGATAAATATTGCAGTTAATTTTACTCCCATTAAATAATCTATATCGTTTATCGTTATGGATAAAATCTACATAAACTCTATTACTGGAATCTTGCTTTACTTTTGGATAATTTACTTTCATTTTGACAGACATTTGACAGATTAAACTTTTCAAAGTCTTTGAAGCTATTGTCAATATTGAAGTTTTGTTGGTTAGAGCATCTGACTGTTAATCAGAGGGTCCTTGGTTCGAGCCCAAGAGGGGGAGCAAAAGTAATCCAACTTATGAAAATAGGTTGGATTTTTTGTTTGGTTTAAAGTTTGTAAAAAGCATAAGAGCTCTTTATTCAATAAAAATAATAGAAAGCTCTATTCTTTTTTCTCTAAAAGAACGATTGTGTGTTCCGTTATTAGTGTCAATTTACCTTTTTTAACAATAGCTTCTTTCCCTGAATAGGCATCAAGAATAGTTTCTCCATCTTTAAAAATACTTGCAACTTCCATTGTTTTTTGTCCTTTGGGTAGTTCTAGTCCGATAACTACAGCATCAGAATACTCTTCTTTATTATACATTCTAGAAAACACATAAGGAGTTTTAGTTATCATTTGATGTTTTCCTGCGCCAACTGAAGGATGGTTGACTCTAAACTTTCCTAATTTTTGCCAATGGCTTAGTATTTCTTTAGTTTTAGTATTGTTAGCAATATCACTCCAATTCATCAAGGATCTTAAAGTAGCATCGCCAACTGTTCCTTCGATAATTAAATCCCTTGCTGATTCATCTCCATAATAAACTTGTGAAGTTCCAGGAGTTAACAATAACATGGTGGCTGTTTTAAAAGGCAACTCTCTTTTAGCATCAAAAGGCTGACCATCATCATGAGACGTCATGTAGTTTAAGACCCCATAACCTTTCATTTCTGAATTTAAAATACTGTCATACTTATTAAAAACTGCTTGAGTTTTCATTTGTTTTACGTTCCATTTGAGCTCAAAATTGATTAAACTATTGAATGCTTTATCGAAATAATTGACTTTTTTATCCCCAAAATCGAATGCTTTTCCGTGAGAAATGGCATAGTTATAAACCTCTCCTACAAGATAGAAATCGTTGTTATCTAATACTTTCTTAGGATTGTTTTTTTTGTATTGCTCAAAAGCATCATCACAGGCCGTTTTAAATTCTTGCCAAACAAATTCTTCAGTGTGCTTTACCGTGTCAACTCGGTATCCATCAATTCCAAATTCGGTGATATAATCGGTCAACCATTTCATGATATAAAAGCGAGGAGCTCTTGGATGACCTGTTCGTTTAAAAAAGTCATCTAATTCTTTCACTTCTTGTTCGTAACGTCCTTCTGATTTCCATTTAGCTACCAAATGTGGTGGCAATTCTACATTTTCATTACTTTCTGTTTTAATGTCTGGTAAATTCTCGACCAAAGTACAGGTTACGGTATTTTGATAATTATCATAAGTACATTGTGGTGCTGTTCTCACCCAATCTGAAGGCCAAACAGGATCTTTCTCTGTTACGGGACCCGTATGATTGATCACGGCATCTAAAAGTATTCGAATACCTTTTTTATGGGCGATATCTACCAATTCTTTTAAATCTTCTTTAGTTCCGTAATTTGGATCTATGGCAGTCCAATCGCTTGCCCAATATCCATGAAAACCATAAGAAAGTCCAGTTCCTTCATCAGTTCCATCATGAATTTGTTCCACAATCGGTGTCATCCAAATGGCGTTAATTCCTAGGTCTGTAAAATATCCTTCTTTAATCTTTTGAGTAATCCCTTTTATGTCTCCTCCTTCAAAACCACGCAACTTTCCAGTTTCTTTAGTTCTTTCAAAATTAATATCATTAGAAGTATCTCCATTATTAAATCGATCTGTCAGTAAAAAATATACATTGGCTCCTTGCCAAACGAATTTTTTTGATGGTTTATTTTCGCAATTGATAAAAGCGATTGCTATAAATAATAGGCTAACTATTTTTTTCATTTGTTGTTACTTTTTTATGATACTAATTGCCAAACCACCACCTTCTGCTAATTTCAATGTTAATTTTGATTGGTTTGTTATTTCAATTTTTTCTATTTTTAGATCTAACGGATTGGTGTTCCAATGTGCATTTTCTCCGTCTTTATAAAGAATCGCTTCGTAATTTGTGTCTGTATCTAGAAAATCAAAATTGATATTAATGGTTCTTGAGTTTTCATCTGTAATGGCTCCTAAAAACCAGTTTCCAGTGTTTCGTTCTTTTCTTGCTATGGTGACAAAATCTCCAACTTCTCCATTTAAAACATCTGTTTTTTCCCAATCTACTCCAACATCTTTAATAAATTGAAATGGTGCTGGATTTGCTTCATAATGTTCTACCAAATCTGCCGCCATTTGTACCGGACTATAAATAACAACATACAAAGCTAGTTGATGCGCTAATGTTGTATTGACTTGATTGTCTTTCTTATATTGATCAAATTTGATGTTAAAAATTCCTGGAGTAAAATCAATTGGACCCGCTAACATTCTAGTAAAAGCTACAATAGATAGATGTTCTGGAGGGTTTCCTCCATCTTGTGACCAAGCATTAAATTCTTGTCCACGTAACCCTTCTCTAGAAATAATATTTGGATAGGTTCTTCTTAATCCTGTTGCTTTTATGGGCTCATGCGCATTAACTGCAACTTGATATTTCGCTGCTTTTATAGCTGCGTTGTTATACTGATTTACCATGTATTGTCCGTGATGATATTCTCCTTTTGGTAAAATCTTACCTACATATCCAGATTTAACGGCATGCATACCGTGTTTCTGCATTAATGCATAGGCAGCATCTTGTTGTTTTTCATACGTAGCTGTTGCTGCTGATGTTTCATGATGCATTATAATTTGAACTCCTTTTTCTTTTGCATAAGCCGTTATTTCATCCAAATTGTAATCTGGATAAGGTGTTAAAAAATCAAACACACCTTCTCTTTCCTCAAAACCAATCCAACGTTCCCAGCCCGTATTCCAACCTTCTACTAAAACACCTCCAATATTATTTTTTGATGAAAAATCAATAAATTGTTTTACATTTTCTGTTGTGGCTCCATGTTTTCCATGAGCTTTTCCTGTATCTTTCCATACTCCATCTTCCATTTCCATTCCGTAATCCCAAGAAGATTTCCCTAAATGCATTTCCCACCAAACACCTGTATATTTCATAGGTGTAAACCAAGAAATATCTCCTAATTTATTAGGTTCATTTAAATTAACAATTAGATTAGATGCTATTAAATCTGGTGCGTTATCTGTAATTTGAATTGTACGCCAAGGAGTATGAAATGGAAGTGTTTTTTTTACTTTATAAACTGTATTTTTTGACCCAACCAAGCTACTCTTTAAACCTAAATTTAAGGTATCAACTTTTAATGTCATTCCGGCATAATCTACTAAAGCCGCTTCATGAAAACTTACATGAACACCATCCTTTCCTACCATAGTAACTGGAGTATTTACAGAGTTTTCAGATATGTAGGATTGTGCTAAGTTCGTTTTAGGGATGTATGATTTTGCATCAATTTCTGACAATTTAGTGGTGCTGTATAAATGCTCATAAATATCCCAATCTCCAGGAGTCCAGAAAGTTTTATAATCTTCAGTTAGATTAAACTCTGTATTTTCTTCTGTAATTAAAACCTCTTTAAGATTGTCTTGTTTTGGAAATTCATAGCGAAAACCAACTCCATCATTATAGATTTTAAAAATGATATTTAATTTTCTTTTTAATGCTGATTTTTCTTGTAATTCGAGTTTTAATTCGTTGTAATCATTAATAACCTCCGCCTGTTCTCCCCATGGCATTTCCCACGTTTCATTAAATTTTTGTTTAGAAGATTTGATCATTTCAAAATGATCTTCAAAAGACTTTTTATCTTGAAAATCAAACCCTAATGAAGATTTTTTTAGGATTTTTTTATTCTTAAAAAAAACTTCATAGTGCGGTTTTCCAGTATTATCCAATGTAAAGCTTAGTTGAATATTACTATCTGGAGAAGCTATATTTACATCTTGTTTTACAGAACAAGAAAATAACATTAGGCATAAAAAAAATAGCCCTCCAAGAAGTTTATTGTTCATGATTTTATAGTTTTAAATTATTGTAGTTGAAGTATAAAAGACTCTAGGGGCTTCATTTTAATTGTTATGAATCCTTTTGAATCAGCTACATTCAATGTAAACGAGACTTTATTACACAAAGCATCTTTTAGTTGATATTTACCATCGCTTAAACTCCATCTATTAATGATTTCTGAAGGGATTTCTAATACAAATCTATGATGAGCAACGGCATCAAAATTTGAGATAATTATCAGCTTTTCATTCTCTGACCAACGAGCAAATGATACTATTTTTGAATTATAATTAAGTGTCCTTTCTCTATTAAATTGATGAATATCTTCGTATTCTCCCATCAAAGCTTCACTGTTAATCGTGAAGTTTAACAAGCGTTTATAAAAGTCTCTTAATTGTAATTCTTCTTTGGTTGATTGACCTCCATCAAACTGTTTGTTATTAACCCAACGTTGAAGACTAGGCACGCCAATATAATCGAAAATAGAAGTTCTTGTCGGTGTTCCAAATCCGGCATCTTCAGCACCAGGTTCACCAAATTCTTGACCAAAATAAATCATTGTTGGAGCTGAGCTAATTGTGGTAGAAACCACCATAGCCGGTTTTCCAATTAAAGCATTTCCTGCAAAATCTGGACTCGCAATTCTTTGTTCGTCATGATTCTCTAAAAAGTGTAACATATGATGCTCTATGTCTTTTAAATCTTCTTGTATCGGAGGAATATTATCTGTTAAACCATGACCTTGCATTATATGTTTAATGGTATCATATAACTGAACTTTGTCATACAAGTAATCCATTTTACCTTTTTTAATATAATTTCTATATTCTTTTGGATTGTAAACTTCCGCCAACAAAAATGCATTTGGATTCTTCATTTTGATGGATGAATTCATAAAACTCCAAAATTCAACCGGAACCATTTCTGCCATATCATAACGAAAACCATCTACACCTTTATCTATCCAATAATGAGCAATATCTATAAACTTTATCCAAGAGCTTGGTACAGTTTTATCTTTCCAAAAATTGTAGTGTTTTTTGTAATCTTCATTTTCAAATCCTTCTGGTAATTCATCAAAATCTTTTCTTCCTTCAGGACTAATCCCATAATTTACTTTTACAGTTTCATACCAATCATAAAAATGAGGCTTAGAGGCACGTGAACCATTTCCTGTCCATTTAGCTGGATTCTCATCAAACTTTTGATCTGACATCGGATGTTTTTCACCCTCTAAAGGCAAGTACCCGTTTAAAAAATCTGGAACCTCAAAAGGTTTTCCTGGGTTGTAATAAAAATTATTATTGACGTCATAAACAACCTGTTTATTATCATCTGCTCCAAAATCTCGCACTCCTTTTGGATTGGTCAATCCCTCATAGTTTCTTGCAACATGATTGGGCACAATATCAATTAACAATTTCAATCCTACTTTGTGAGTTCTATCGATTAAAGCTTCAAATTCATGTAAACGATGTGCGGGATCGATGGCTAAATCAGGATTTACATTGTAATAATCTTTGACAGCATACGGTGAACCAGCTCGCCCTTTTACAACATCTGGATCGTCATTTGAAATTCCATATTTTGTATAATCACGAATCACATCATGATGTGGAACCCCTGTATACCAAATGTGAGTGACTCCTAAGTCTTTGATTTCTCTTAAAGCTTTGTCTGTAAAATCTGCAAACTTACCAACACCATTTTCTTCAATAGTTCCCCAAGGTTTATTAGTGGTATTTGTATTTCCAAATAATCTTGTAAAAACCTGATATACTACTTTCTTTTGAATTTTCTCTTTAACTATTATTCCTTCGGTTTTTTTATCTGTCTGACAACCAAACAACACAGAAAAAACCAATACATATAAAAGTGTATTCTTCGTGTTCATCTGACTTATTTTAATGAAATTTTAATTTTCACTTCTTTATTCGTATTCCATTGCACAGGAATAATTAACGTATTTGCTTCCTTTTTGACAACAATTTTCTTACCGTTCAATTTTACCATTTTTGGTATCCAATTTACATTATGAACTATCAATTGAATTTGTTTGTCTGAAGATTGATAATTTTCACCTATTTCGGCTTCAAAATCGATTTCCAACCATTTTTTATCTACCTCAGCTTCAAATTCTAGCATTTCAAAAATTCCTTTTTCAAAAGCTTTGGGTGTTTTTCCATCGTCATTATAATATTCTCTTTCACTTTCTAAAATACTAGTATCATGATAGTAATGCAATACAAACTCTGAAGCCTTATATTCTTCAGTAGTCTGCATCGGTTTTGCCATTAAAATAAAAGCTCCAGCTCTCACATAGGTTGGAATTGATATTTCATTGGTAAAAACTGTATTTGTTTGACCTCCTTCAATTCGTTCATCAGAATAAAAGTCGAACCAAATATTATTTTCAGGGAAATAAACTTCTACCTGAGTTTCTTCAGGTTTTAAAATAGGTGTAATCAAAAAGTCATGACCCCATAAATACGTCGAAGACAAAGAATTTAGTTGTTTTTTTGTCGGCTCTTCAAATAATAATGGACGCATTAATGGAGTTCCTTCATGACTGTTTTGATAGGCAATATTGTAGTTGTATGGTAATAATTTGTAGCGTAATTCTATGGCGGATTTCGCTAAAGCTTTGGCTTTTTTAGATCTAAAAACAGGTTCACTTGGAACATCTTCTTGCGCGTGTGGTCTAAAAATAGGTTGAAAAACTCCGTATTGTAACCAACGTGTATAAAGTTCATCATCTAAATTTGCTCCTGCAAATCCACCTAAATCAGAATGCATATATCCAATTCCTTGCATTCCCATTTGTAAAGAAATTTCTGGTTGAGATTGCAATCCTCCCCAACTTCTACTCACATCGCCAGACCAAGGAATGAGTCCATATCTTTGAGACCCTGAGTAACCAGCTCTCATTAAAATAAAAGGTCGATCCTTAGGATACTCTCTTTGATAACCTTCAAAAACGAGTCTTGCCCAATCATGCCCGTAAATATTGTGAACTTCATCGGCTGTTCCTGTTGCGTGTATTAATTTTGATGGATGTACTTCTGGCTCGCCTAGATCTCCCCACATTCCTTTAACACCTAAATCAATAATTTCTTTATATCGATTCCAAAACCATTGTTCTCCTTTGGGATTGTAGATGTCTATTAATCCTGTATTTCCAAAATAGAAATCGTATTTAAATGGATTCCCTAGAGAATCTTTTGCTAACACCTCTTTCTTAACAGCTTCTTCCCAACGATTTGAAGTTGTTAAAACAAATGGTTCCGTAATTAAAACTGTTTTTACCCCTTTATCTTTTAATCTAGAAACCATTCCTTTCATGTCTGGAAAAGAATCTTTGTCTACAGCAAGGTTTCCCATAGCACCTTTCACTGTTTTACCAAACCAATATAAATCAAGAATGATCGCATCTACAGGAATTTGTTCTTCTTTAAATTTGGCAATGGTATGCTCTGTTTCTTGTTGAGAATGATAGCCAAATCGGCTTGAAAAATTCCCAAATGCCCAACGAGGCGGCATCGGTTGTTTTCCTGTTAGATCCGTATAATTATTCACCATATCTAACCAAGAATCTCCTACAATGACTTGATAGGTTTTTCTCCCAGAGATGGTTTCATACGTTAGTGTATTGTCTTTCTTACTATCCAAATCCAAATATCCAATCGGGGCATTGTCGAAATGAATCATATACATCTTAGAAGAAGCCACAATGGGTAAGGTAAAGTTCATCAGCTCAGATCGATCTTGATAACCATAATGTGCTTTGTTGTACAACTGAAGACGATTTCCTCTTCGGTTCATTCCCAGAGCCCTTGCTCCTGCTCCATACAATACTTCCTCTTTGGTAAGGTTGAATTCTATTTTTTCATAAAGCGAATCTTTTTGATAGCCTAGTTTTTCGGAAGTAACAATCTCATTATTGTAGATGTAGGTGATTTGAAAAGGTGATTTTTGAATTTTTAATTCAATTCCTTTTTCTTTTTTTATTCCGCTTGTTAAATAATAAATCACATCATTCGTTTGTTCAAACTTAATCAGCGTATGTGTTGGTTTTAAAACTACGGCATGAGATTTTTCTTTATACACTGTTCCTTTAGGAATGAATGTAGTTTCAATAATTTGATGGCTATATGGAGTAATCCTATAGACCCCATCATTTACCGTTACTTCTAGATGGGTTCCTTTGTTAATCGCACTTTCAAAAATACGACTTGTGTTTTGACCAATAACAAATTGAACGCTTACCAATAGGATTAAAACAACTATTTTTTTCATATTACTTACCTAATAAAAAAATAAATGAAATATCTAATCGTTGATTCCAAGAGTTTTCTGAATGATCTGCTCCTTCAAATAATCTATTAACAAAGTTTGTTGAGTCGTATCCGTTATCAGTATAAATTTTATTTACAGTTTCTGCATATTGAGGATAGAATTGATCTAAGGTTTTAGTTCCATAATCAAAATATAATCTATGGTCTTTTGAAGGAGGTGTGTGTTCTTTCATATAGGCAAAAATAGCTTCGGGCATTGGGTTTCCTTCATAAACACCAGCACCCGGCCAATGTGTAGAAATACAAGCTGCAGCACCAAATACATCTGGATATTCACTTATAGCGTACATAGAAATTAAACCACCCATACTTGAGCCAGAAACTACTGTATTGGCTTTATCTGTGTGTACAGAATAGTTTTGATCTATGTATGGTTTTAGTTCTTTGGTAAGAAATTTTAGATACCCATCAGCGTTCATTGTCGTGTCAAAATTGTTCTTTTTTGCCATGGATTGCAATGAGTCTTTCGCTACTTTTGGAATGTAGTCGAATGCTTTGGCTGGAAAGTAATCGTTCCATCGAATTCTAGAAATATTATGTGGTGCAACAACAATAAAGTCTTTTGTTTTTCCTTCTTTTTGCAATTGTCCTGCAAACTCATCGACTTTCCATTCTTGCTTATTCCACGTTGTATTTGCATCAAACAACATTTGTCCGTCATGCATGTATAAAACCGCATATTTTTTGTCTTTGGAATATCCGTCTGGCAACCAAATGTCAACAGTTCTTGGAACGATATTTTTTGATGGAAAGGAATCAATTCTTTGAATACTTCCTGAACCTAATTGAATTCCATGGTCAGTTTTCACCGTAATATCAAGATTGATTTTTTCCTTTTTTTCTTGTGTTTGACAAGACATTAAAGCAGTCATCAATAGAAGTAATAGGAAACACTTTTTCATTTACTTGAGTTTTGTGGTGAATAATGTTACTCCTTTAGCATTGATGGTAATATCTCCTTCGAAAATCATTTCTTCTCCAGTAATTATATTTTTAACTTTCTTCCCATTGATTCCAATTTCTTTCACCATTTCAACAGATACTGAAGTTCTTTCTGATTTATTAAGAATGATTGTAACCACTTCATCTTCAAAGATTCTAAACAATACATACAGACCTCCTCTTGGTGCAAAATGGACTGTTTTTCCTTCTTGCATGGCTTTGCTTGACTTTCTATAGTTTAGCAATGTTTTTAAGAAAGACTGCATGTCTTTTTGATCTGCATTTAATCCTTCACCTGTAAAAGCATTGACTTTATCTCCATTCCATCCACCAGGGAAATCGGTACGAATCAATCCGTGATCTCCAGGTTTTGCAAAATCTTCGATTAGAATTTCTGTTCCGTAATAGAGTTGTGGAGTTCTTGGCATCATTAAATAATAACTCAATGCCATTTTTGTTTTGGCAAGATCTCCTTTCAATTGAGTAAAGATTCTGCTCATATCATGATTGTCTGGAAATACCATCACATCTAATGGTTCTGGATAGGCAAAATCATTTGCCAATCCTTCATACATTTTCACCAATCCTGTACCCCAACTTTCTTCTTCGTTTAAGGCATCAACTACGTTTTGTTGCATGGCAAAATCCATCGTAGATCGAAGGTTAGAATCGTAACCGTCTTTGTTTACTTTTCCATCTTGCCAATAGGCAATTAGTAATGGATTGTAACTCCACTCTTCTCCTACAATATTAAAGTTTGGATATTCTTTCATGATCGCTCCTGCCCAATCTGACATAAATTCTTTGTCTGGATATGGATATGTATCTTGACGAATTCCTCCCAAACCAAGTGTTTCTATCCACCATATACTATTTTGAGTGATGTAGTTTGCCATAAAAGGGTTACGCTGATTTAAGTCTGGCATTGTATCTACAAACCAGCCATCAGTCATTCCTTTTTTGTCAATTTCGGAAGCATACATATCTTGATTGGAAGTTCTTCTATGATTGGAGAACTTTGTTTTCTTCCAATTCCAATCCTCAATATTATCTTCATAATTTTTCTGATAATTCACCCAATCTTCAAAAGGTAAATCTTTCATCCACCAGTGTTCCAATCCACAATGGTTAGCCACTTGATCCATGATTAACTTGATTCCTCTTTTACGTCCTTCATCAGCCAATCTTCTATATTCTTCTATGGTTCCAAAACGAGGATCAACTTGATATAAGTCAGTAATTGCATATCCGTGATAGGATTGTCTAGGCATGTCGTTTGTTAATAATGGGCTTGGCCAAACGGCAGTGAATCCCATATCAGCAATATAATCTAGGTGATTTGTAATTCCTGTAATATCTCCACCATGACGTGCATAATCGTCTTTTCTATTGATCTTTTTTTCATTCAAGCTTTCAAAAACATCATTTTTTGAATTTCCATTAGCAAATCTATCTGGTGTAATCAAATACAATATATCGGAGCTATTAAAACCTACATATTCTTCTGCTGATTTTTCCCTTGATTTTAACTCATACGTTTGTTTTAATTCTTTCCCTTCTGGAGTTTTAAAAACGATGTTAAATTTCCCTGCAGGAGCTTTATCACTAATTTCTAAATCTAAAAATACATAGTTAGGACTTTTGGCTTGATGAGTCTTTTTTAGAGTAACTCCAGGATAGGAAACAGAAACAACTGCACTACCAATATTAGGATGTTTTATAAGTAGTTGTAATTGAGGATTTTCAAAACCAATCCACCAGTTTGGCGGTTCTACTCGTTCAACATCATTTGATGTTTCTAAAAGTTCGGAGACTACTGCAGGTGTTTGATTTTCTTGACATGAAGTCAAAAAAAGCAGTCCAAAAATTGTAAAAAGGTAGATTTTTTTTTTCATGATGCTGCTATTTATTTTTATTCTTAGCTCTGGTTAGTGTACTCTTAAACTGTTACTAAATTGTTAGGAGCTACTATCACTAATTTTCCATTAACCAAAATTGTCAATTCATCTCCACTATCTAATTCAAAATTAGTTTCGTTTTGGTGTATGTTAACTTTTAAAACCTGATTTCTAAAATTAATTTTAAACGAGTATCCTTTCCATTGTTTTGGAATTCTAGGCGTAAATGATAATTTATTATCCTTTACTCTCATTCCTCCAAAACCCTCTACAATACTCATCCAAGTACCTGCCATGGATGTAATATGTAATCCTTCATGCACTTCATGATTGTAATCGTCTAAGTCTAACCTAGAGGTTCTAAGATAGAAGGTATAAGCTTCGTCCATTTTACCTAGTTTAGCTGCCTGAACGCTATGTACACAAGGAGATAAAGAAGATTCGTGAACAGTAAATGGTTCATAAAAATTATAATGGCGTTCTAATTCTTCTTCCGAAAAATGGTCTTCAAAGAAATAAAACCCTTGTAAGGTGTCTGCTTGTTTGATATAAGGAGATCGTAAAATTCTATCCCAAGACCAATGCTGATTAATAGGTCTTTGTGACTGGTCTAAATCGGCAACAGTTACTAAGTCTTTATCTAAAAATCCATCTTGTTGCAAAAAGACTTTATGTTCTTCTGAATATGGGAAAAACATATTCTCTGCAACTTCTTTCCATTTATCAATTTCAGCTTTTGTTACCTTTGTTTTTTCAAGAATTCTAATTGAATCCTCTCTATACTCATCAGCTACTTTATATAGACATTCAACAGCATAATCAATACACCATTTTGCAATATAATTTGTATACCAATTGTTATTGATATTGTTTTCGTATTCGTTTGGACCTGTTACACCTAAAATTACATACTTTCCTTTATCTGTAGAGTAAGTAGCTCTTTGATGCCAAAAACGAGCAATCGCTATTAATACTTCTAATCCTTTTTCTGGAATATAACTATAATCATTCGTATATCGGTGATAGTTGTAGATGGCAAAAGCAATGGCTCCGTTTCTATGAATTTCTTGAAAAGTAATTTCCCATTCGTTATGACATTCTTCTCCATTCATCGTCACCATTGGGTATAGAGCAGCTCCGTTTTTGAATCCTAATTTTTCAGCATTCTCAATAGCTTTCTCTAGATGATTGTATCGATATTCTAATAAAGTTCTTGCTACTTTTTGATCTTTTGTCGCCATGTAGAAAGGAATACAATAAGCTTCCGTATCCCAATAGGTACTACCTCCATATTTTTCACCAGTAAAGCCTTTAGGCCCTATGTTTAGTGAGGCATCAGTTCCTAAATAGGTTTGGTTTAATTGAAATATATTGAACCTTATGGCTTGTTGCGCTTTTACATCTCCTTCAATAGTGATATCTGCCATTTCCCAAATTTGAGTCCATGATTTCTTTTGAAGCTCTAATAATTTTTCGAAACCTAAATCAGTTCCTTTTTTTAATACGTTTTTTGCAGCCTCTACGAGTTTGAATTTGTCATGATTTCTATCCACAACATACCCTCCAAACTTATGAATGGCAATAGTCTGTCCTTGCTTGGTTTGGTTTGTGTAAGAAGTAGAAACCGAAGCTGAAGAGTTTATTTCTTCGCAGTCTAAATTCACTAATTGATTGTCTACAAAGACTCTTGATTCCATGAATGTACAGGTATAAAAATCTGTTTTCATGGTTGTTGCTTGTATAAATGACTGATGATTTTCTTGAGTAATATCTGTGATATTCCAAAACTGATCGTCCCAATTAGTATCTTCATTGGTAATTGCTCCATCTAAATAGGAAGTGAAAATGACTTCTGCATCTGAGTTTACTGGAGTTACAGAATAATTGATAACTCCTAATTCATCTAACTGTAAGCTCAAAAATCGCTTACTAACTACATTAATTTGAATGTTGTTTTGTAAAGTTGCTTTAAAACTTCTTGAAAGCCAACCTTCTTTCATGTTGAGTTCTCTTCTAAAATTCGAAATTTCTTTACAAGTATTGAGGTCTAATTTCTCTTGATTAACAAATACATTAATTCCGATCCAATTTGGAGCATTTAATACTTTGGCAAAATATTCTGGATATCCATTTTTCCACCAACCTACTCTTGTTTTATCTGGGTAATATACTCCAGCGATATAACTTCCTTGAAACGTATCTCCTGAATAATCTTCTTCAAAATTTGCTCTTTGTCCCATAGCTCCATTACCAATACTGAAAAGGCTTTCAGATGATTTTACAGTCTTAGGGTCAAATCCTTCTTCTACGATAGACCACTCATTTGGAATGATATAATCTTGATTCATTCTTCTATTTTTTTCTTAGGATTGATTCTTTAATTTTAACTCTTCTGTTAAGAGCATGTCTATAAATTCTGTTGAGATTTCAGTAAAATCTTTAAAAACAAAATCTGCTTCAAATAACACTTCTGAACTTCCTATACCAATAGAAATCATGTTTGCATTATTTGCTGCTTGAATTCCGGCTAAAGAATCCTCAAATACGATACAGTCTTCTGGGGGTAAGTTTAAAAGCTTAGCTGCAGTTAAAAATACTTCGGGGTTTGGTTTTCCTTTAGAAACATCAGTACCATCAACAATAGCATCAAATGATTCAAATAGGCTTACTTTTTTTAAGATATTACGTGCATTTTTACTTGCAGAACCTAAAGAAATAGGTTGACTTTTAAATTGTAAATAGGCTAAAACTTTGGTAACATCGGGTAAAATTTCTGACTCGTCCATTTGATCGACATACTTCAAATAATCATGATTCTTTTTTGTCATTAATTCAGTGAACTTATCGTCAGAGAGTGTTATGCTTCCCCAAGCCAAAATCTTTTCTAGAGACTTAACTCTACTTACTCCTTTTAGTTGCTCGTTTTGCTCTTCAGTAAAATCAACACCAACTGAATTAGCCAATTTTCTCCAAGCTAAAAAATGATATTTAGCAGTATCAACAATAACACCATCTAAATCAAATATGAACCCTTTTATTTTCATTTTATTACTATATCTTTTTATCATTAATTCTAAATGATAAGAATCCGGCAATTAAAAAACTAACACCACTTACTACCAATGCAAATATTGCTTGATTACCATAAGCGTATTTTACTAAAGGCCCTCCAATTACTCCGTTAATAATTTGGGGTACAACTATGAAAAAATTAAATATTCCCATATAAACTCCCATTTTTTTTGGCGAAATAGAACCTGCTAACATGGCATATGGCATCGATAAGATACTTGCCCAAGCTATTCCAATAAACAACATAGAAAGTATTAACCAATTCGGGTTTGGTAAGAAATAGATTAGTAAAAGACCTATACCACCGCAAAATAATGCGTAAGCGTGTGTTTTCTTTCTACTAATAGATTTTGCTATAACAGGGAGGATGAATGCAAATAATGCTGATACTCCATTGTAAATTCCAAATAAGATTCCAACCCAATTTCCAGCCTCTTGATAGGTTTCACTACTAGAGTCACTAAAGGGCAGACCATAAATATGTTGAGCAATTGCAGGTGTTGCAAAAACCCACATCCCAAACAAAGCAAACCAAGAAAAAAACTGTACCCAGCTAAGTTGACGCATGGTTTCAGGCATTTTTCTAAAATCTTCAAAAATGTCAGATAATTTTGCTTTTGGTTTTTCTTCATCAGATTCTTCAGCATTTTCAAACTGAGCCATTTCTTCTGGGCTATACTCTTTTGTGGTGAAAATGGTGATCAAAATTGAACCAATTAAAACTACTGCTCCAATAATAAAAGACCATAATAAATTATCCGGTACAGTTCCTTCTTCTGAAAATTTTGCAACACCAAACCAATTTGTTAGCACCCACGGCAACCAAGAACCTATAACAGCTCCTATACCAATTAATGCAGTTTGTATACTAAATCCTTTTGTAGTTTGTTCATCTGATAAGTTATCCGCTACTAAAGCTCTAAAAGGCTCCATCGCAATATTAAATGATGCATCCATGATCATTAACATTCCTGCACCAACCCATAGAGCTGGCAGAATTGCAATCATAAAGTCTGCTTGAGGAATTAACACCATTCCGACAGATGCTAAGACAGCACCTAATAAAAAGAAGGGTTTTCTTCTTCCAAATCGTGTCCATGTATTATCGCTGTAGTGACCTATGACTGGCTGAACAATTAACCCCATTAATGGTGCGATTAGCCAAAACCATGAAAGTTCGTGAACATCAGCTCCAAAAATTTGAAGTATTCTACTAGTGTTTGCATTTTGTAGGGCAAAACCCATTTGAATTCCTAGAAATCCGAAACTCATGTTCCAAATCTCCCAAAAACCTAAGGTACGCTTTTTCATTATCGTATATTGTTAGTTAATACTACGATAAGCGCTGTGACTTATCAATTTCAATTGTGTGGAATGAAATTTATTGATAAATCTGTTTTTATAATGTGGTAAAGATATAATTTTTTGTGAAATGCGAAGGAAAAATAGAAAAAATTAACCTTAGCTAGACTCTCTAATATTTAAAGTACTAGAGATTACCTTGGTTGCTGGAGGTAAATTTTCACTTTCATTTTCTATTCTATCTATCAACAATTCTACAGCTTGTTTTCCCATAGTAAAACCATGCTGAACAATTGCTGTTATTGAAGGTGATGAATATTCTGAAATCAGTCCGTCGGTAAATCCAACAACAGAAATATCTTCAGGAACCTTCATTCCTTTTTCTCTTATTGCTCTAATTGCAACAGCGGCATATATTTCATTTACTGCAAAAATTGCATCAATATTTTTGTCTATAACTTTAAAAATTTGCTCTTTTAAATCAGAATTATCATCTATCTCAATTGCAAGATTTGAACTTTCTAATAAATTAAACTCTTTTAATGCTTTTGTATATCCTTTTTCTCGTAAAACACCAATATTTACGTGTGTTGGAGTTGATAGCATTGCGATTCTTTTTCTTCCTTGCTCAATTAAATGTTTCGTCGCTTTATATCCTCCACCGATATCATCAACGATTACTTTATCACAATCTATAGAATCTAAAACTCTATCAAACATCACCAAAGGAATTTCTTCATTTACTAAATCTTGCAAGTGTTTAAAGTCTCCATTTTGTAAGGTTTCTTTTGCTACAGAAATCAATAAGCCATCTACACTTCCGTTAGAAAGAACTTTTAGGTTATCAACCTCACTTTGATAAGATTCATTAGAAAAGCAGACCATGATATGATATCCTTTTTCGCTAGCACCTTTTTCGATTCCTTTTATTACTGTTGAGAAAAAATGATGGACTATTTTAGGTAAAATCACCCCAATTACCATAGTTTTTTGATTCCGTAATTGTAATGCAAGATTATTTGGTTTGTAATTATAAAAATCTGCGTACGCTTTAATTCTTTCTTTTGTTTCAACACTTATTTCATGACTATCTCTAAGAGCTTTAGATACCGTAGATGTTGAAACCCCTAGTTCTTTTGATATTGTTTTAATGGTAATTTTTTGCTTCATTTTTTGATATATAAGTAATCTAATAAGAGTTTTTTGTATTTTTGATAAAAAGCTTAATAGTTGTTAACACGAAACCGATTTCGAAAAAACAATCGTAAAAGTTGTTAACACGAAATCGGTTTCGTATGTTATATACTAAAGGAGTCAACGCTTTTATTTAATACATTCGGTATGTGGAATGTAAATTTATTGTTAATCACAAGTCAAATTTACGGTTATTATTTAACATAAAATACATGAGAAAATTTAAATTATTGTTAACTGGAGTTCTTCTACTTTCATCTTTTGCGATGTTTGCTCAACAAACATTAAAAGGTGTCGTAAAAGAAAAAGCAACAGGTGAAGGATTGCCTGGAGTGAGCTTAATTGTTAAAGGTACTACGAATGGTGCATTTACAGATTTTGATGGAAATTTTGAACTAAAAAACATAAAGACAGGAGACGTAATTGTTGCAACGTATTTAGGTTTTGCAAGCAAGGAAGTGACTATCGTTTCAAATTTTAATATTACAATTGAACTTGAAGAAAGTTCTCAAAGACTCGATGAGATTGTTGTGATCGGTTATGGTTCAACTACAATAAAAGACGCTACAGGTTCTGTAGAGGCTATTACTCAAAAAGACTTTACTAGAGGAAATATTGTAACTCCAGAGAATTTATTGTCTGGTCGTGTTTCTGGTGTAAATATTACACAAAGTGGTGCTCCTGGTGCAGGTGCTCAAATTCGTATAAGAGGTGGTGCTTCTGTTTCTGGAAGTAATGATCCTCTAATCATTATAGACGGTTTACCTTTAGAGGGTGTCTCACTTTCTACAATAAACCCAAATGATATCGAATCCTTTTCGATTCTTAAAGATGCATCAGCTACAGCAATCTATGGATCTCGTGCAGCAAACGGAGTTATTATCATTACTACTAAAAAAGGAGCTAAGAGCTTTAGTGCTGATTTAGATTTACAATACAGTTCTGCAACTAATGAAAATAGAATAAATGTATTTTCTGCGGATGAATTTAGAAATATTGTTGGTCAACAATTTCCTTCTAGAGTTGGAGATTTAGGAACTGCGAATACAGATTGGCAAGACGAAATCTTTAGAAATGGCGCACAGAAAATCACAAATCTTTCTGTGAGAGGTTCTCTTCTTGGAGTACCAACAAGACTATCTATTGGTAATACGGTTGTTAATGGAGTATTGATTCACGATAAAAATAGAAGATCTAATGTTTCTTTATCTTTAAACCCTACTTTCTTTGATGATCATTTAAAAGTGAGCATTAATGCCAATTATGCTGATAACTCTAGAGACGCTGCAGACCAAGGACAAATTTCAGCAGCATTACGTTATGATCCAACTCAGCCTGTTTTTGATTCAACTTCTCCATTTGGAGGTTATTATCAGCACAGAAATGGTGTTAATATAGCTAACGGAGGAAGAAATCCTGTAGCTGCATTAGCTCAGAATCTTAATATTACAGATTCCGATAGAATCTTTGGAAATGTAAGATTTGATTATGAAATTCACAATTTACCAGAATTACACGCAGTTGTAGAATTAGGGTACGATAATCAGAAATTTAATTCTAGATTTTTAAGCTCTATATATGCTGCAACTACAGATCCTGTAGCTCTTTTTAGAGGTACAGAATCGTATTCAGACTTTGAATCAACAAATACTAACTTGAATACTTATTTTGCTTATGATAAGACTTTTGACAAGTTAAAAGTAAAAGGTACTTTGGGATATAACTATCAAAAATTTGTTGGTGAAGGAAGCTTTACAGGAAATTTAAGAGATCCTCTTTCTATTCCTGGTGTAAATACAAATGATGATGTGATCCTTTTGGCTTATATATCTAGACTTGAGTTATCTTACAATGATAAATATTTATTTACAGCTAACTACAGAAGAGATGGAACTTCTAGGTTTGGTCCTAGTAATCGTTTTGGGAACTTCTTTGGAGTTGCAGGTGCATGGCAAATTGGAGAAGAAGATTTCTTAAAAGATAGTAAAACAATCTCTTCTTTAAAATTAAGAGCAAGTTATGGTACCAATGGTCAACAGAGCATTAATGAAGGTACTATTTACTTAGATCGTTTTCGTTCTGGTGATCCACAATCACAAGTTGTCTTTGGAGGTTTAGTAATTTCTCCTGCAGTTGCACAAGCAATCAATAGAGATTTAAAATGGGAAGAAGTTTCTACTATAGAAGTAGGTATTGATTACGGACTATTTGATGATAAAATAACAGGTAGTGTAAGTGCTTATCGAAAAAATTCTGAAGATTTATTATTCCCTACTCAAATAGCAGAAGGAGCTAACTTTACAAACAGAATTGTTCGAAATATTGGAGATTCTAGAGTAGATGGATTAGAGTTTTCTATCAATGCAGATATTATAGAAAAGGAAAATATGAACTGGAGTATTAACTTCAATGGTTCTTTCTTTAACAGAGAAATTAGCAATCTACCTTTAGGTTTAGATATTGTAACTGGAGGAATCGCAGGAGGAACTGGAAATAATATTCAATTACTTCGTGAAGGATTTGCCCCAAATTCATTCTTTGTTTACAAACAATTATATGACACCAACAACAATCCAATCGAAGGAGCTTATGCAGATTTAGATGGTAACGGTTTAATTAATGATGACGACAGATATATAAAGAACAATCCTGACCCTGATGCTACTTTTGGTTTTCAATCTACATTTAACTATGATAGTTTTGATTTTTCTTTTAACTTAAGAGCAAGTATTGGAAATTATGTTTACAATAATGTAAACTCATCAAACTCACAATATGCTTTATTACAAGATCAGTCAGTTTTAGGAAACGTCCCTACTTCAGTTTTAAACACGAACTTTTTAAATACTTCTGATGTTATACTTTCAGATATTTATATAGAGAATGGATCTTTTTTAAGAATGGATAACGTAACACTTGGATATACCTTTGAAAAGCCATTTAAAGGGTTTAAAAGTCTACGTCTTTGGACTGGTGTACAAAACGTATTTGTTATCAGTGAATATTCAGGGATAGATCCTGAAGTATTTAACGGTATTGACAATACAATATACCCAAGAGCAAGAACTTTCTTATTTGGAGCTAACATTAAATTCTAAAAAAAAATGAAAACAAAATATTTAAATTTAAGGGTTCTATTAGCATCCTTAGTTCTAGTCACTTTCTTTACCTCATGTGAGGGAGATCTTGATGTGACACCACAAGATGATCAAAACACACTGGCAGACGAGTTTTTTCAAAATGAAAGTGCTTATCTAGAAGTATTAGCTAGTGTTTATGGAAACTTAGCATTAACAGGTACTGATGGTGCTGGAAGTTCTAATATTCAGGGTTTAGATGCCGGAACCTCTCAGTACGGTAGAACATTGCTCTACATGCAAACATTATCAGCCGATCAAATGATTTGGTCTTATGAAAATGATCCAGGAACTAGAGAAATTCAAAGAAATATCTGGACTACTCAAAACCCAATATTTTTAGGTTTTTGGGGACGTGCTCATACATCAGTAGCATTTGCAAATAATTTATTAAGAGAAACTACAGATGCAAAACTTGATGAAAGAAATGTCTCTGCTGCTACTCGTGCAGAGATTGTAAACTTCAGAGCAGAAGCAAGATTATTAAGAGCATTGTCTTATTATCACTTAATGGATTTATTCGGAAAAGCAAACTTTATAACTGAAGACGATGCTTTAAACACAATTCCACAGGTATATGACAGAGCACAATTATTCGCTTTTGTTGAGTCTGAGTTACAAGCAATTAATTCAGATTTAGTAGCGCCAAGACAAAATCAATATGGTAGAGCTGACCAAGCAGTAGCTTGGATGATTTTATCTAAAATGTATTTAAATGCAGAAGTTTATATTGGACAAGCTAAATACACTGAAGCTTTAACAGAACTTAATAAAATACTTGGTGGAGGGTTTATGCTTGCAGATGAATATGCACACAATTTCATGGCAGACAACGATGTGAATTCTGCAATTAATGAGATTATTTTTCCAATTGGTTCGGATGGCTTAGCTACCCAAAACTATGGACCAGGAACAGTAATGATTAACGGTTCTGTTGGAAGTATTGAAGTAAACGGAGCAGAAGTAGGAGTTGAGCCAGGTGGCTGGGGAGGAGCCCTTCGTGTAAGAAAGCAATTTGCAGATCTTTTTGATGGTGGTTTATATAGTACTGATACAAGAAATACGATCATTTCAGCAGGAAGAACTGTTAACATCATTGATATTTCTGATAGAGATTCTGGATATATTATCCAAAAATACTCTAACGCAACCTCTACAGGTGGTTTTGGTATTGACCAAGTTTTTGTTGATACAGATTTTCCTTTATTCAGATTAGCAGATGTTTACTTAATGTATGCTGAAGCTGTATTAAGAGGTGGAAATGGTGGAGATATGAATACCGCTAAAGGTTTTATAGATGCATTAAGAACAAGAGCTAACAACCCTAATTTAGTTCCTGTTGGAGATATTACCCTAGAGTTTATTTTAGACGAAAGATCTAGAGAACTTCATTGGGAAGCACACAGACGTCAAGACTTAATAAGATATGGTCTTTTCACTGGCGGAAATTATAACTGGGCATGGAAAGGAAATGGAAGTAATGGTATAGCAATACCTTTAAATTACGATTTATATCCAATTCCAGCTGCTAGTTTATCATCCAACCCTAACCTAACTCAAAATCCAGGTTACTAAAACTATGAAAACAATGAAAAACTATAAAAAATTATTAACGAGCATAGTCATCATGGCACTTACTATTGTGCTGTTTACTTCTTGTGAAGATGATGCAGAACTATTTGTTACAGCTGCTAATCCAACCGCACCTGTTTTAGCAGAATTAGGAATTCCTAGTATAGAATTAGATGCTGTTAACACAAACAATCCTGCGATTACTTTAAATTGGCAATCAGCAGATTACGGACAACAAGCCTCTGTAAATTATGCAGTTCAATTTGCTTCTGATGAGGCTTTTAGTAGTCCATTAACAGCAACATCTGTTACTGGGAATAATTCTGCAACATTAAGTGTCAATGAACTTAATTCTGCAGCAGGAACTGTTGGTTTACCTCCTTTTGCTTTTAGTACAATTTATGTTAGAGTTGTGTCTTCTTTAGGAGCACAAAATGGAATTCCACTTACTTCTAATACAATTAGTTTAATGGTAAGTCCTTTCTTTAACTATCCGTTTACTGACTATTATTTAGTTGGTGATGCTACTGCGCCAGGATGGAACAACAACAATAACAATCCTCCTTTATTTAGAGATGGATCTAATCCTAATATATATTACTATACAGGTTATTATAATTCTGGACAATTTAAAGTTTTAGAAGTAAAAGGATTATGGCAACCTCAATGGGGAACTAATGATGGAGCTACTATTGAAGTGAATGACGGAACAGGAAGTGACCCTAACACATTCCCTAACAACAATAATCCTATTGCAGTCGCAGGTTCTTATACTTTTACAATAGATTATTCTAATAATAGCTACTCTTTTGAGGCATATGATGCAACTGGCGCAGCTGACTTTACGAGTATGACAATTCAAGGATCATCTGCTCCTTCATCAGCTACCATGACTCAATCTACATTTGATAGTCATATTTGGTATGTGAATAATATAAGGTTGATTCCTGGTGACTTACAATTTTTAACTAATACAAGTTCTGTTTGGGCTGGAAACACATCGTTCTCTGGACAAGCTACTGAGAATGGTGGAAATATTCCTGTGGAAGTTGAAGATGATTATGATGTATGGTTTAATGACTTAACAGGTCGTTATATTTTAATACCTCTAAACTTATAATCAATAGATAAAATAAAAGACATGAAATTATATTTTAAAAAATTAAGTTTTGTTTTTCTAGCCCTTACTTTACTGTTTGGTGCTTGTGATGACGATGAAAGTATTACAATAACTAGCCCTGAGGCAGCTTTTGTATTACAACAACCAGGAATTAGTAACGTATTCTTAAATTTTGGATTACCTACAAATCCAGCACTAAATGTTACTTGGAAAGATGATTTAACAGGAAGTTCTTCATACGATGTTGAAATGTCATTAGAGGATACTTTTGCGAGCCCTATTGTTTTAGGAACTGCTACAGGAAGATCTTTTTCATATAGTGTAGAAAACTTAAACGATGCAATCTTTAATGCTGGAGCAACTACCTTTAGAGATGTTGCTGTTTATGTTAGAATTAACTCAGGAAGTGCGGTATCTAATACTGTACTATTTTTAGTTACAACATATCCAACGGATCCTGCTCAAATTAGTAGTCCGGCTGGTGGAGATAGTTTTGTACTATCAATTGCTTCACAAGATTTAGTTGCAATGACCCTTAATTGGTCTGATGCTGTATTATCATCTACCTTAGGTATTGATGTTGAATATACAATTGAAGCTGCTGCTGCAGGAACAGATTTTGCAAGTCCAGCTGCTGTGGGTGTTGTAACTAATGCAGAAACATTAGGAGTTACTCATGCCGAATTAAATGTTATAGCGCTAGGATTAGGAATTCCTGCAGATACAGCAGGAGATGCTGATATGAGAATTATTGCTAGAACGACTAATGAAAATGGAAGTACTTTAACGAGAACTTCTGAAACTGTAACAGTTTCGATTACTCCTTATAATACTATTTTCCCGTATTTATATTTTGTTGGAGATGCAACCACTCCAGGTTGGAACAACAATAATAACAATACTGCTGTTTTTAGAAGTCAAACGACACCAAACACTTATTATTTTACTGGTTATTTTAATGCAGGTGCCTTTAAAATGTTAGAAGTTAAAGGTCAATGGCAGCCTCAATGGGGTACCAATGATGGTACAACAGTTGCTGTAAACCCAGGTGGTGGATCAGATCCAGGAACATTTAATGTAGGTGCTGCTGGATATTATACATACACTTTTGCTCCATTAAGTGCTGGTTCAGGATTTACTGTAACTTCTTATGATGCAACATCAGCTCCAACATATGCAAGAATTGGTCTTATCGGTCAAGCTATCGGTGGATGGGGAGATGGAGATGAAATAGATTTAACTCAAGATCCAAACAACCCTCATTTATGGTATGCTAATGGAGTAACATTCACTAATGGTGAAGAGTTCTTAATTAGACCTAATGATGATTGGGGTAATGGTTTGTGGAGATATACTGGATCAGATGAATTATTTGGTCAAGGAAGATTTGATACAGGTGGAGATAACTTCCCTTTCAATGCACCAACAGGTTCATACGATGTATGGTTTAATGACTTAGATGGTAGTTATGTAATTATACCAAACTAAGAATATTTATAACTAAAAAGAAGGCTGATGTATTTCAGCCTTTTTTTTTAAAAAAAATATACATATGAAAAAAATTACACTTTTATTACTACTTATACTTACCTCAATAACTTTTTACGGTCAAGTAACTGTTAATCCTAGTACTTTTGAATTAAATCAATCGATTACTATTACTGTTGATGTTAATAGTACAGATTCAGATTGTAATGGATTCAATAATCCAACAAAAGTCTATATGCATTCTGGTGCAGGTGATGATTCTAATGCATTTGGATTTAATGTTGTTGGTAATTGGGGGCAAGATGATGGTGTAGGGGAAATGATTTCTATTGGTGGTGGTCTTTGGGAAATTACCATTAATCCATCTACATATTATACATTAACTCCTACTCAAGCTGATAATGTTACTCAATTAGGAATGGTCTTTAGAAATGAAGACGGAAGTCAAGAGCTCAAAGACAATGGTTGTAGTGATTTTTTTATCCCTGTTGGCCTTTTTCAACTAACACTTACTGCACCAACAGATAACCCAACTATAGTAAACTCTGGAGCTAGTGTTCCAATTACTGCTACTGCTACACAAACCGCAGATTTTACCTTAAAAGCAAATGGAGCAACAATAAATACTCAAAATGGTATTACCAATTACAGTTTCTCTCCCTCTGTAACTAACACTACAACTTTTGTGTTAGAAGCAGATAATGGATCTGAAGTACTTTCTGAAGAGTTTCAAGTTGTTGTTAATCCAACGGTTGTTCAAGAGGCAATTCCAGCTGGAATTGTTGAAGGAGTTAATTACAACCCTAGTGATGCAACCAAAGTAACACTCGCTGTAAAAGCTCCCAACAAGGATTATATTTTTGTTGCCGGTAGCTTTAATAATTATGAATTCGATAACAACTTAGTGATGAAACAAGATGTTTCAGATTCTGATTTATATTGGATAGAAATTACAGGATTAACTTCTGGTCAATATTATACCTATCAATATTGGTTGGTAGATGAAACACCCATTGCAAATTCACCACAAATCGTAAAAACCGCAGACCCATATTCTCCTCTAGTCTTATCTCCATTTGACGATGGGGGAATTTCAAATTTTCCTGGAATGCCTTCATATCCAGCAGGTCAAGAAAGAGAAGTTACCTTAATTAAAACTGGTCAAACACCCTACAATTGGGTAGTTGATAGTTTTGATAAACCTAAAAAAGAGGATTTAGTTGTTTATGAGGTATTAATTAGAGATTTTGATGCAAATAGAAGTTATCAAAACCTTATTGATCGTTTCGACTATTTTAAAAACTTAAAAATAAATGCCATTCAATTAATGCCAATTATGGAATTTGATGGGAATGAAACATGGGGATATAATACTTCATTTCATTATGCATTGGATAAATTTTATGGAACTCCAGAAAAATTCAAAGAATTTGTTGATTTATGTCATCAAAATGGAATTGCTGTAATTCTTGATATTGCATTAAACCATGCAACTGGAAGAAATCCTTTAGTAAGAATGTGGATGGATGATCCCGATGATGATGGTTGGGGAGGTCCTTCTTCTGAAAACCCATATTTTAACACGGTCGCTCAGCACGATTATAGTGTTTTTAATGATTTTGATCATTCTAATTCATTAACTCAAAACTATACAAAAAAGGTTGTTGAGCATTGGGTTACAGAATATAAAATTGATGGATTCCGTTGGGATTTAACCAAAGGATTTACTCAAAATTGTGGACCGGGCTCTGGTAGTGGTTGTACAGACAATTACCAACAAGACCGTGTAGACGTTTTAAAATCTTATGCAGATCATTCTTGGAGTATCGATCCAACTCACTATGTAATTTTTGAGCATTTAGGATCTGATAATGAAGAACAACAGTGGGCGAATTATAGACTAAATGAGGCTGTTTCAAAAGGTGTTATGATGTGGGGTAAAATGACTTCAGAATACACAGATTTTGTTCAAGGATTTACTTCAAATATTTCTAGAGCTACGCATCAAAGTAGAGGTTTTAATGCCCCTAGATTGATGATGTATCCAGAAAGTCATGATGAAGAGCGCGTGATGTATGAAGCTGTAACTTTTGGAAACAATTCTAATTCTTCTCATAATGTAAGAAACTTAAACATAGCTTTAAAAAGAATGGGATCTATGGGGGCTGTAAGTTTAACACTGCCTGGCCCAAAAATGATTTGGCATTTTGCTTCTTTAGGAATGGATAATTCAATTTGGACTTGTAACAATGGTAGTGTCCAAAATGGAAATGACGGTTGTAAATTAGCAACCAAACCACAACCTCAGTGGACAGAAAACTGGTTAGCCGATGCAGATAGAAGTAATCTATACAGCACCTGGGCTCGTTTAATTGATTTAAAAATAAACGAACCTGTATTTGAAGGTGATTTTGTTTTAGAAGGAGCAACACAATCTGTAAGAGCCTATATTTTTGATACAAGTATTCCAGATGGTCAATTGAAAAACGTTGTGATTTTAGCAAACTTTAGAACTATTGATCAAAACATTGTACCCGATTTTCCAACTACAGGAACATGGTATAATTTAATGGATAATACCTCATTTAATGTCTCGAGCACTTCAACACCAATTCTTATCCCTGCTGGTGAATTTAGAATTTTTGGAAATGCTGCTGCTACACTTTCTACTGATGATGAGAGTATTGTTTCTAATGGTTTATCTATTTACCCAAACCCTGCTAACAGTAATTTCCAGATAAATAAAGAAACTAACCGTGTCATTATTTATAATCTTTTAGGGAAAGTAGTTAAAGAATTTAATGGAAGGTTTGAGGCCGGTCATAATTTTGATATCAGTTCTCTAAATAAAGGAATCTATTTCCTTAGAATAAAAAACAATCAAAACAACAAAACCATTAAACTTATTAAAGAATAAGATCGTTTTATTGTTTTTTATACTGATATAAAAAAGAGGAAAACAATTGTTTTCCTCTTTTTTATTGATAAAGACTGTATCAATTAAAAATCTAAATACCAGTTAAATAAATCGGATCAGATACCTACTCTTATCCACACATTATTGTTAGTTGAGAATCCATTTGTTGGTGCATCAATCGAAAAATTACGATAACTAACACCTGCAAATAAACTTAAATTATTAGAAGGGTTGATTAAATAATCTCCCTGTAAGTCTATATTAAAAATAGTAGCTGCGTTTCCTTGAGCTAGAGCATTTCCCGTATCACCAAGTCTTATATCATACGATTGAAAAATGTTTCCTCCATAACTGGTCGTTTCATCTACAAAATCAAATCCTTTTTTACCAATAATTAACTTTGCGCTTCCACTCCAACGATCTTTTTTATATCGAGCAATTCCTACCAATTCCCAAAAATTTGCACCCCATAAATGACCTAAGGCTTCATTATTATTTCCATAATTTAATATTGGGTTTCTATGAGCAAAAGTAATCCAACTTATGAAAATAGGTTGGATTTTTTGTTTGAATCCCCATTCGAATCCCTACTTTCTTTTTCTTCTCTCTAAACACCAAATAATATATTACTATTTAATATAATTTTACTCTAAATAATGGAGGCTATAAAATTAACCAATTAAATTATGAAAAAACTAATCTACTTATTTTTAACTGTACTAATCGTTTCTTGCAGTGGTGAGGATAGTAATAGTGATGAAGGTAATAAAATTAAACTAGTTGGAACTTGGGTGGGGGATTTTCTTGACCCTGAAAACGATGAAGTAGTAGGTAATACAACATTAATATTAATTGCAAATAACACAGGTAGTGTGTCGACTGTTTTTAGTGATGGAGAGACTTTTTCTTCAGCAATGTCTTGGACTTCAACTGCTACTACTATAACTTTTATTTATGATGATGGGAGTAGCGATGTTACAACCTACAACTTTATATCAGATAATCAGTTAGAAGTAACAAGAGAAGATGGATTTTATGCGATTTTAGATAAGGTAATTTAACCTTCTTTAATAACTTTTTTATAAGAGGTAATTCCATTGATATTGAGCATCTTTCAAGTGCGACTTATATAGTTAATGCGATTGATTATGAAACAAAGGATAGATTGAGTTATAAAGTTATTAAAAAGTAACTCTATTCATCAAAACTTCTCAACTCTACTTATAGGCAAAGGCAAGTCAGTAGCTTCTACTTTGTAGCTTCCATTGTTTGTTTACCCTGCTAAATCTTTAAACTTAAAGTTGTCTAAACTTTTTCTGTTTACCTTTTCGTTTCCGTCACTATCACCAAAAGTGATTTGTATATCCTTTGGTATATCTTCATTTATATGTTTTTCTATGGTTTCTCCTGTACATTCATCAAAAACAGGAAATTTCTCTACCTGAGAGAAACCCATAATAGGAAGCAATATATAAATGGCAAGAAAAAATTTCTTCATTTAAGGATTAATTTTAGATACGCTGTTTTCTTTTAATTGATAGGTTTCTTTGCTCTCTGGACAAATTGCAAAACCATGTTCATTAAATTCTAATCGATGTCCATATTCGCTAATCCAACCTATTTGTTTTGAAGGATTTCCAACAACCAAAGCATAGGGCAAAACTTCTTTTACAACTACGGCTCCGGCTCCTATAAAAGCATATTCACCAATATCATTTCCACAAACAATGGTAGCATTAGCTCCTATACTTGCTCCTTGTTTCACTAGGGTTCTTTTAAACTCATCTCTTCTTTTAATAGCACTTCTTGGGTTGATAACATTGGTAAATACCATTGAAGGCCCTAAAAAGACATCATCTTCACAGATAACTCCAGTGTAGATAGAAACATTGTTTTGAACTTTTACATTTTGACCTAAAATAACTTCTGGAGATACAACTACATTCTGACCTAAATTACAGTTTTTACCAATAACACAGTTAGACATCACATGGCTAAAATGCCAAATTTTGGTTCCAGAACCAATTTTACAATCATTATCTATGATAGCGCTTTCATGTGCAAAGTAAGATTTCATAAAGCTAAAAAATGTATCTTTTTATATGATTCGAAAATACAATTTATTATTGAAATCTTAGTTAGCTACAACTATCAATATAAAAAGCAACCTAATTGGTTGTTTTTTATAGTAAACTGAATTTCCTAAAAATATAAAATTACTCTACATCTATTCTCATAGGCAGTGTATATTTAACTCGTACTGCTTTTCCTTATTGTTGTCAAGGTTTCATTTTTGGTAACAATTTTATAATTCTTTGAGCTTCTTTATCTAGCTTTGGATGTGGTGCTTTTGTTCTGATATCAATAATGTTTCCTGATTCATCTATTTTAAAAAGCATAATGACTCTTTTCTTTCC
>Ga0209555_10000397_pt1 | contig 37558 bp, 29 predicted proteins | sample SaaInl85LU_5_DNA_FD_184643 | JGI IMG/M metagenome (GOLD analysis project Ga0209555, IMG submission 184643) | Marine microbial communities from expanding oxygen minimum zones in the Saanich Inlet - ESP_85LU_5_DNA (SPAdes) (version 2) | ecosystem: Environmental > Aquatic > Marine > Intertidal... | reverse complement strand
CGAAAACTCGAGTATTAGTTAACTGCAAAACTCTTTTGAGCTCTGGCTCTATTGCCTAAAGCAGTGCCGATTGCTGTGAATGGCCAGATAAAAAAACACCGCTGCGAGGAGCGGTATTTTTTTGTCTTAGAGAATCAGTTGGTAAAGGTCACGGTATCGCTCAGGGGGGCGCGCTCCATGGTGACCTTATTGATCTGTTCGCCCACTGCTTCATAGCCAAACGAAAGGCCGACAATCAGCTCGTTGCCCTCTGGGATCGGGGTGATCGCTTTTACCGGCTCGGGGAATGCGGCCAAGGCCCCTTGCGGGCAACTTGCTAGCCCATGTTCAACTAGCAACAGCATCAGCGTTTGTAGATAAACGCCGATATCGATGGCATTAACTTCACCCATGGTTTTAGGCATAGAGATAAAAGCTGCGTGCGGTGCGCCAAAAAACTGCCAGTTTTTAGCCATCAGCCAGTTGCGTTTGTCGCGATCGCTGCGCTCTATACCCATGGTGCCGTAGTAGCGGGCGGCGCAGTCAAATTGGCGCTCTTTATAGACACCCGAGAGGTCCATATCACCCGGTTTAAAATGAAACTGTGGTTTGGCGCCCTGCATAATGCCAGCCATCAACTGCTCTTCGAGTTTTTTGCGCGCCTCACCAGAGACCACATTGACATGCCATGGCTGGGTGTTGCAGTTGGAAGGCGCCATGCTGGCTTTAGTGAAGATCTCTTCTATTAATTCTGCCGGCACTTCGCGCGCTTCAAAGCCGCGAATCGAGCGGCGTTGTTGAAGTGCTTGAATGACAGTTAGGCCGAGTTCATTGGTGCTCATGGACTGCTCTCGCAATATTATTGATATGACTTGCTCCGCAGAGCAAAAAACCTGCGCATGACCATAATCAGCCGTGGCGTAAAAGTCTATAGCTGTCGCCGCGAAAAAAAAACCGCGCTAAACTAGTTGCGCAGCTACGCTAGGCTCACCAAAAAAAACAGAAAAATACAGAGGGTTTGCAAAACATGAGTACTTTTTTTTCGCGCTGTCTGCACCGCTCTTCTCTGGCAGTAGCCATCACGGCACTGGTCTCTATGAATGCCACAGCAGAACAAGCCACACCTGTTGAACCTATGGTTAGCGTGCCACCGACAGCACAGCAGCAGGTAACACTGGCCAACTATCTACAGAACCCTTTTAGCCAGTGGGGTTTCTCTAACAGCTCTGCAGTGGCCAACTCACTGCACATCGCCCGTGCAGGTTCGCTGCCCAACTGGATGGCAATGGCCGATGAAGAGATGGCTAGCCTCAATGTGGAGTTGGAGGGGGGCAAGCTGCGCACTGTGGAGCAGCTGTTTAGCGACCTATACAGCACAGCTGTCATCGTCACGCGCGGTGATCAAATCCTCTTTGAGCGCTATGCTAGCGGTGGCAATCGCCACCAACCGCATATCTGGTTTTCAATGACTAAATCCTTGGTGACCACCGCTTTTGGCCTGCTGGTAGAGCAGGGCAAGGTAGATTTAGAAAAGTCGCCGGCAGACTATATCCCCGAGCTCAACGGCTCCGGTTTTGAACGCACTACGATACAACAGGTGCTCGACCACACAACGGCGCTGGCCTTTGTAGAAAACTACACCGATCCCGAGGCTCCTTTTGCGCGCTTTTATGCACCGGCGCTGGGAATGATGTATGCCCCCGGAGCAGCCGATGTAAAGCCCGGTGAGACCGAGATCTACGGCGTCCACGATTTTCTTGCCCACTACGTAGAAGAGAACCCAGAGCTGCAACCCGGCGAGGCCTTTGAATACAACTCAGCCAACGCCGATGTTATCGGCTGGCTGGTGGCAAGACTCTCTGGCCAACCGCTGGCGGAATTTATTGAACAGCATATTTGGCAGCCGCTGGGTACTGAACACGATGCCTATCTGCTCGCCGATCGCGCGTTGCAGGGGGTGGCTACCGGTGGCATGAACACGACCCTACGCGACGCCGCCCAGTTTGGTAGATTGATAGCCAATCGCGGTCGAGTCGGTGATAACCAGCTGGTTCCCGCGGCTTGGGTAGATGCCTCTTTGCAGTTAACCGACTATCATCGCCGCAATATGGCGCGCAGCAACCGATCTGCTGCGATCCCCTACGAGGGCTATCACAACATGTGGTGGATACTCGACAGCAAGCGCGGCGAGTACGTCGCCGGTGGCATCTACGGCCAAATGATCTACATTGATCGCGCCTCGGGTATTGTCGCGGCTATGTACAACCACCATGTCGACGCCTCAGCAGCGACTAGCCCAGACACCCAGAACAAGTTGCGCGCGTTCCGCGCTATAGCCCGTCAATACGACTAAACCGCAACAAATAAAAAAGGCGCCCCCTGTTGCCAGGGAGGCGCCTTTTTTTTGCTCGGCAGAAATTATCGCTGTTGCGGGGCGTTCTGCTTGGCGTTATCGAGGATCTCTTCCAGTATCTGATCGACAGTAAATGAGCTGGGACGCTGGCGTTGCGGATACTCTTTAAAGGTCTGCAAGAAGCCGCCAACTGACTGCATCATCATGCCAAAGCGCGCTGATATCTTGCGCACCCACCAGTCCTCGTAAGTGTTGGAGTTGTCATCGGCGCGCTCAAACGGATCGCGGCGCAGGTGGAACAACTTGGGGATACGGAAGGTGACGAACGGCTCGCGCCATACCGCATGGCGTGCGCTGCGCTGCTCGGCAAAGACAAATTTCCAATCGCCATTGCGCAGTGCCAGCAGCTGGCCGTCATCGGAGAAGTAGAAAAAGTCGTTGCGTGGTGATTGATCGGTCTCACCGGTGAGGAAGGGCAAGAAATTGTAGCCATCTAGGTGGACATTAAATTCTTTATCACCAGCTTGGTAGCCGTCGAGCAGTTTCTGTTTAATATCGTCAATACCCACTGCAGCCATCAGTGTAGGCACCCAATCTAGGTGGCTCATAACGTTGTTAACCGCACCACCGGCAGGTATTTTGCCGGGCCAGCGGACCAGCGCGGGTACGCGGAAGCCGCCCTCCCAGTTGGTGTTTTTCTCACTGCGAAACGGGGTGATACCCGCATCTGGCCAGGTGTTGTAATGGACACCGTTATCGGTTGAGTAGATAACAATGGTGTTGTCATCTACACCGAGTTTTTCCAATGTGTTGAGCAGGGTTCCCACTTGGCGGTCGTGGGCGACCATCGCATCATTGTAAAAACCTTGCCCAGAAAGACCGCGCTCCTCTTCAGCGAGGTGGGTAAAGTAGTGCATGCGGGTAGAGTTAAACCAAACAAAGAAAGGTTTCTCGTCATCCACCGCACGCTCCATAAAATCGACGCTGGCGTCTAAAAACTCTTTGTCGACACGCTCCATACGTTTTTTGGAGAGTGGGCCGCTGTCCTCAACGCGACCGTCAGCAAAGCTGTGAATGACACCGCGTGGCCCCCAAACCTTAGCGTAACGCGGGTCTTTGGGGTAGTCGGGATCTTCTGGCGCCTCTTCGGCGTTCATGTGGTAAAGGTTGCCCAAGAACTCGTCAAAACCGTGGTTAGTTGGCAGGAATTGATCCAGATCGCCCAAGTGATTTTTACCAAATTGGCCGGTGGCATAGCCCAGTGGCTTGAGTAACTCAGCTAAAGTGGGGTCCTCAGGTTGCAATCCCAGCGGGTTACCCGGCATGCCAACTTTAGTTAAGCCGGTGCGCATTGGGTGCTGGCCGGTGATAAACGCCGAGCGGCCGGCAGTACAGCTCTGCTCGCCATAATAGTCGGTAAAGAACACTCCTTCGTTGCCAATGCGGTCGATATTGGGTGTCTGGTAACCCATCATGCCGTGGCTGTATTTACTGATATTGGTAATGCCAATATCATCGCCCCAGATCACCAGAATATTGGGCCGCTCGGCGGCAAACGCCGCAGTGCTCAACAAACTAGCAATTAACAGAGAGAGTGTGCCGCAGCGCTGGATAACGGATCTCATGGTCTACCCCTATAGTTGTTGTGTGACAAATTTGAACGCCTAAAGATTATCAGATAACCGCATCGACACTGTCACCTAAGCGCTTTTAGCGTGACCGGCTGGCCACGCTTGTCAGGCGCGGCGGCGGCTGACTACCACACCGCCTAGCGCCCAAAAAGTTTTTAGCACAGAACGCCAAGCGCTCATGCCGGGTTTGGCGCTTTTGCCCAGACCGATGCGCTCTAACTGGTGCTCGTACCAGGTAATATCCAGCATAACTGCGGTATCGAGTTTGGCGATACCGGTAGTAATTTTGCGCATCGGCAGTGGGCACTCTTCACCGTCCAACAAGCGCGCGCTGTAATTGGGCAGTACCGCCAGTGGTCGGGCGATGCCGATCATCGCGCAGCTCCCTTCAGCCAGGGCGCGGTTCATCACCGACAAGGTTCGGAATCCGCCAGTGACCACCAGGGGTAGATTAGTCTGCGCCGCGAGCTGTTGGGCGAACTCAATAAAATAGGCTTCGCGAGCCACAGTGCTAGATTTTTGATCAGCCCCGACCATGCTCGGCTGTTCATAGTTGCCGCCGGATATCTCTACCAGATCGATGCCCTCCGCCTCGAGTAGTTTGACCAGCTCTGCCGATTCGTCCTCACTAAAGCCTCCGCGTTGGAAATCGGCTGAGTTGAGCTTAATTGCCACCGCAAAGTCGCTGCCCACCGCGCACCGGATGGCGCGGTAGACCTCGAGTACAAAGCGGCAGCGGTTCTCGAAGCTGCCGCCCCACTGATCGCTGCGCTGGTTTTGCAGCGGCGATAGGAACTGACTGCACAAGTAACCGTGCGCGGCATGAATTTGCACACCGCTAAAACCACACAGTTTGGCCTGCTCAGCGGCCCAGGCGAAGCGACCAATAATGTCCTCGATCTCTGCTTCAGTGAGGGCGCGCGGCGGATTGAACATAGCCGCCATATCGCCGCCCAACGGTATCGCCGACGGTGATACAGGCTCTTTGCAGAGCACGCTGGGGATCTGTTTGCCAGGATGGTTAAGCTGCATCCACAGCTCTGTATTATTGGCGCTACCTGCAACTGCCCAGTCGCGAAAGCGTTGCAGGTCAGACTGCTTGTCTAGGACCACGTTGCGCGGCTCGCCAAGCGCATTTCGATCAATCATTACATTGCCGGTCAGCACAATGCCGGTGCCACCTTCGGCCCACTCTTTGTAGAGGCGTATCAACTCGGCAGAGGGGTTGGCTTGTTTATCGGCGAGCTGCTCGCTCATAGCCGATTTAAACAGCCGGTTTTTGCTGGTGATGTGGCTATTAATGTCGATTGGAGTAGCGATTGATGGATGCGCAGTCATATTGAGTAGTTCCAATGGATTTCTACAGATGAGTTTTTAGGTTAAGTTGGTGCACACTTAAACGAATGCGATCTATGTTGTCGCAGTTTAAACAAAAAAACCAGCCAACAATTTTGCCGATAAGGGTTTCTTTATGCCACTGCTCTCTATGCGTGATATGCACTTTTTACTTTTTGATCTGCTCGAGGTGGAGTCACTTACCAGAGCGGAGCATTACAGTGATCACTCGCGGGAGACTTTTAGCCAAGCACTTGAGACTGCCGAACAGATCGGTCTGCGCTATTTTCTTCCCCACAACGCTGAGGCCGATGCTAACGAGCCGAGCTTTGATGGTGAAAAAGTCACCACTATCCCCGCTGTCAAAGAGGCGTTTCACCATTTTGTAGAAGCCGGTTTGCTCAATGCATCGGTCTCTTTTGAGCAGGGCGGTATGCAGCTGCCAGCGACAGTGGCTGCAAGTTGCCACGCGTTTACCACGGCGGCTAATACAGCTACGGCGGCCTATCCATTTCTGACTATTGCAGCGGCCAACTTAATTGAGCACTTTGCCGATGATGCGCTCAAGCAGCGCTATCTGCCGCTACTGCGCGACGGTAGCTCAGCCGGTACCATGGCGCTTACCGAACCCAATGTTGGCTCCTCACTGGCCGACATCACCACCAAGGCCGAACTTGGCGAAGACGGTTGCTACCGGGTGAGTGGCGGCAAAATGTATATCTCTGGCGGCGATCAAGACATCACCGACAACATTGTGCACTTAGTATTGGCGCGGGTGGTGGGTGATGACCCCGGCGTAAAAGGTATCTCTTTATTCTTGGTTCCTAAGTGGGAGCTTTTAGAGGGCGGCGAGCGGCGCCGCAACGATGTCAAATTAGCCGGGCTACTGCACAAGATGGGCTACCGCGGCACCACCTCGACGGTGCTTAACTTCGGCGAGCAGGGTGACTGCCGCGGCTACTTAATTGGCGAGCGCGGCCGCGGTTTAACCTATATGTTTATGATGATGAACGAAGCGCGTATCGGAGTGGGTGCCGGTGCGGCAGCGATGGCTTGCCGCGGCTACCAAGAGTCGCTTGAGTATGCTCGCAACCGCCCGCAGGGGCGTCACCCCGATGATAAGCAAGCGGGATCCAAGCCGGTGGCGATTATTGAGCACGCCGATGTCAAGCGTATGCTACTGGCGCAAAAGTGTTACGCCGAAGGCTCAATGGCATTAATCCTGTGGGCAAATAGTTTGATCGATGCAATCGCCATTTGCAGCGATTCAGAGCAACGCCAGAAGCTCAATGAACTGCTCGATCTCATTACCCCAATTGCTAAATCGTGGCCCTCTAAGTACGGCCCTGAGGCCAACTCCTTGGCGATACAGGTGCTCGGTGGCTCTGGCTATATTCGCGAGTATCCGGTTGAGCAACTCTACCGCGACAACCGTCTCAACCCCATCCATGAAGGCACCGAGGGTATACAAGGAATTGATCTGCTCGGTCGCAAAGTCTGGCAGGCCAATGGCGCCGGCGTACGCCACCTGTTGGCTGAAATAGAGCAGACGGTGAGCCAAGCAGCGCTCAATGAAAATTCTGCCCAGTGGGCCGAACAGCTTGCCAGTAGTGCCCAGCTTTGGCAGCAAACACTGACTAGCTTGGCTCCCTTGGTACAGCAGCAGCCGCGTTTAGGTCTCGCCAACGCCACACTGTTTTTAGAGGCGACCGGCCATCTGATGATCGCCTGGTTGTGGTTGCGGCAGTCTTTGGCGGCCGACAAACTAACTGACAGTGAGCCTGACTTTGCAGCGGGTAAACAGCACGCCTGCCAGTTTTTCTACACTTGGGAGCTGCCCAAACTCGAGCAGTGGTGTGCACTGTTGCAGAGCGCTGATGACACGACACTGCGGATGCGTGATGAGTGGTTTTAACGCTATTTAATCGCTGTCATCTCTATTTCGACTTTGGCGCGATCTTCGATTAAACCGCTCACTTCGACGACTGCCATCGGTGGATAGTGGCGTCCTATAACCTCGCGATAGACCATGCCGATCTCTTTGAGATTAGCCTTGTACTCTTGCCGGTCGGTAACATACCAAGTCAGGCGAACAATGTGTTCGGGGCCTGCATTGGCCTCGCGCAGAATATCAATGATATTTTCTAGGGTCTGCTGGAGCTGGCCGACAAAACTGTCGGTTTCAAACTCACACTGCTTATTCCAGCCGATTAAACCGCCACTAAAGATCATCTGTTGGCCACTGGCCATAACGCCATTGGAATAGCCGCGCGGTTTGAGCCAGTCATCGGGCTGAAGTTGAGTGTGCATGAGCGATCCTTGAAGTTTGAAACGATTACTTTTTTTATGGTTTTATTTTATACCTAAAATAGCTACATCAGCAAGTCGCTACTGTTTTCGTTTGTGCTCTTGTAATGTGACTGATCGAAGGTTAAAGTTTTATATATAAAGTATTTGCCGGCCCAATAGCCAATTAACGTCGGCAATTAGTCGGTGCAAACAGTGCAAAAGTGGTTGTTGGCTGTGTAGACTCAGCGTATGAGGGTTGGCGACAGCGGTCGCTGTGGAGTTAATAATTAACTAAAAGAGGCAATAGTATGAGCGACAAGACACTGATAGATTTGGTTGCCGGTATCACCGGCGGATCGATAAAAGTCGTTGATCTGACCGAGACACTTCGCGAGGAGTACCCAACTATTCAACTTCCGCCCGAGTTCAAGCAGGCGTGGGGATTTAAGAAAGAGCAGATATCTCACTACGATGAAGATGGCCCAGCCTGGAGTTGGAGCAACTTCTCAATGAGTGAGCACACCGGAACCCATCTGGATGCGCCGACCCACTGGGTGTCTGGTAAAGATGTTGTCAATGGCACAGTCGACACCATGCCAATGGAGCAAATGATAGCGCCTGTCTGCGTTATCGACTGCTCTGCAGAGGTGGCGGCTGACAAAGGTTTTATTCTCACTAAGCAGCATCTGCTCGATTGGGAGGCTGAACACGGCGAGATACCAGCGGGCAGCTGGGTCTTTCTGCGCTCTGATTGGCGCAAGGTGGCAGACCCAGACAATTACACCAATATGCAAGAAGACGGTGCTCATTCGCCCGGACCAGACGGAGACTGTGTGCTATTTATGATTAACGAACGCGATGTGATCGGTTTTGGTACAGAGTGTGTCGGCACCGATGCAGGTCAGGGTTTCTTTATGGATCCACCGTTGCCCTGTCACTACTATATGCACGGCAACGGCAAGCTTGGTCTACAGTGCATGACCAATTTGGATCTGCTGCCAGCGACCGGCGCGGTGATTATCTCGCCACCGTTGAAAATCATCGATGGCTCGGGAAGCCCGCTGCGAGTTATGGCACTAGTCCCTGCGTAAATCTCGGTCGCGCAGACGGCCACTGTTATCTATTGAGAGGAAGCCCACGCAACCATGGCAGAGCGTTCATTTAAAAAAGAAGTAGAACATCTTCGTCTCGGCGACGGAGAGGTGTTCCGCGGCGAGGGTATCCTCGCCATCACCAAGGCGCTTCTGCAGTCGGGTGTCGGCTACGTCGGCGGCTACCAAGGCTCGCCGATTTCACATCTGATGGACGTGCTGGCTGACTCTCAAGAGATCTTGGCAGAGCTGGGTGTGCATTTTGAACAGAGTGGCAGCGAGGCGACAGCCGCCAGTATGCTGGCGGCCTCGATCAACTATCCGATCCGTGGTGCAGTCGCTTGGAAATCGACTGTCGGCACCAATGTCGCCAGTGATGCGCTGGCCAATCTCGCGTCCAGTGGGGTAACCGGCGGCGCGATGGTAGTCGTTGGCGAGGACTACGGGGAGGGCTCGAGTATCATGCAAGAGCGCACCCATGCTTTCGCCATGAAATCGCAGATGTGGCTGCTCGATCCGCGGCCCAATTTGCCCTCAATAGTCGAGCTGATAGAAAAAGGCTTCGAACTCTCTGAAGTGAGTAATACCCCGCTGTTTTTAATGGTGCGTATTCGCACCTGTCATGTCACTGGTCAGTTTATCGCCAAAGATAATAAGCCGCCGATGTTTAATGGTTCCCAGACAATAGACCCACAGCGCCAATTAGAAAAAATCATACTGCCTCCAATTATTTTTGAACAAGAACGGGACAAAATCTCCAAGCGGCTCCCGGCGGCGAGAGCCTTCATTGCAGAGCAGCAGCTCAATGAATTTTTTGCAGGTGCTGCGGATGATGTCGGTATAGTCATCCAAGGGGGGCTCTACAACACCGCGATTCGAGCGCTGGAAAGGCTCGGTTTGGCGGATGCTTTTGGCAATAGCCAAATCCCCCTTTACGTACTCAATGTTACCTATCCTTTATTGCCGGATGAGCTCAGTCAATTTGTGGCAGGTAAGCGTCATCTGTTCGTGATAGAAGAGGGCCAACCCAATTATATCGAGCAAGAAATTAGCTTGATGTTGCGCAAACAAGGGAGTGCGATTACCTTGCACGGCGCAGGCCTGATGCCGGGATTTGGTGAATATACCGGCACTATGGCGTTAGATGGCATGGCCGCTTTTGTAGCGCTAACCGAACCCGCATCAATAGATGTTGAGCAGGTCGAGGTGCACTACCAGCAGCAGCGCAGTAACGTCAGCGATGAGCATCTGCAGTTGCTCGGCGACAATATTGTTGCCCGACCGGCAGGTTTGTGTACCGGGTGCCCAGAGCGGCCTCTATTTAGTGCAGTTAAGCAGGTTCAACAAGAGCGTGGCGAGGAGTTTCATATTTCAGCAGATATTGGCTGCCACGCATTCGCTACACTCCCGCCATTTAATCTTGGCAATACCATCATGGGTTACGGCTTCTCTCTGGCCTCCTCTTCGGGTATCCGAGCTAAATTACCCCATCGCGCCATCAGTATTATGGGTGATGGCGGTTTTTGGCATAACGGCCTGACTACCGGTGTCGCCAGTGCCGTCTTTAATGATCATGATGGCATATTAATTATTGTCGACAATGGTTATTCCGCAGCAACAGGTGGGCAGGATATCCCCAGCTTTGTGAAACCTGAAAACCTCATAGCCACTAGCCGTGAAGAGCGGCTTGATAAACAGCCCATTGAATCGGCAGTTCGCGGGGTTGGGGTGAGCTGGGTGCGCACGGTGACTACCTACGAAATTGCTGAAATGAAAGAAACATTGCAAGAGGCATTAGATACAGAATACGCCGGTTTAAAAGTCATTATTGCGGAAGGCGAGTGCATGCTTAATAAGCAGCGCAGAATCAAGCCGCAACAGAAAAAACGTATTAACGAGGGCGTGCGTACCGTTAAACAGCGCTTTGTTGTTGACCCAGATACCTGTACTGGAGATCACGCTTGTATCCGTCTCTCTGGTTGTCCCTCTTTAACAATTAAAGAGAATCCCGATCCGCTGCGAGTTGATCCAGTGGCCTATGTTGACAATAGCTGTGTCGGCTGCGGCGTCTGCGGGGGTAACGCTCACAGTGCTGTGCTCTGTCCGTCGTTTTCAAGAGCAGAAGTAGTTTATAACCCAAATTGGCGCGACCGCACTCTAAGAGTGTTGCGCGAGAGTGTGATTGGCTTTGTGCAGCGGCGTATAGAAAAACAGCAGATAAGGAGCGCCTTGTGAGTGCTGCCAGTATAAGGATTGTCATTGCAGCGCTGGGGGGTGAAGGGGGTGGTGTACTCGGCAAATGGATCGCCGATATGGCCGGTCGCAACGGCTATCAGACACAAACTACTTCAGTGCCCGGGGTTGCTCAGCGCACCGGTGCGACTATCTACTATTTAGAGCTTTTCCCCTTGAGTGAGAGCGGCGGCAAACAGCCTGTGCTCTCAATGTTTCCTGCACCGGGTGATGTTGATTTAGTGATCTGTTCAGAAATTATTGAAGCCGGGCGCATGGTTCAGCGCGGTTTTGTGACGCCCCAGCGCACCACTTTGATCAGCTCGACTCACCGCAGCTACGGTATTGCAGAAAAACAGCACTGGGCCGATGGCAGTGCAGATAAGTTAGCTATTGCTCAAGTCTGTCGCGATAGCGCCCAACGTTTTATCGGATTTGATATGGAGGCGACTGCCCGCGCACACGACAGTGTAATTAACGCAGCACTGTTTGGTGCCATTGCTGCAGCACAGTTGCTGCCGTTTGCACGCGAAGAATTTGAGCAGACTATTCGCGATGGTAAAATTGCAATCGAGGCTAACTTGGCGACTTTTGCGGCAAGCTTTGATCGTGCGCTAGCGTTCAACAACCAAGCAGCCGATCAAACTGTAGCAATTTTCGAACCTCCTGCAAAACCGTCCGACGCTCTGCCCAGTGCGACTACGCCCGAAGGCAAAGCGCTATTTGCGCGCACCCAGCAGCTACCTGAAACTGCTCAGGCTAATGCCTGGCTGGGGGTGCAGCGTTTGGCGGATTATCAAGATCAGCGCTATGCGACCAGCTATCTTGAGCAACTCGAGAGGCTGCCAAGGGATGGTGAACTTCTCGAAGAGATGGCCCGCTATCTCGCCCTGTGGATGGCATTTGAAGATCTGCCGCGGGTAGCGCAGTTGAAAATACGCGCCAGCCGTTTCACACGCTATCGGCAAGAGGTCAAAGCCGGTGAAGAGCAGCCTCTGCATATGGTCGAATATTTGCATCCGCGGATCGAGGAGTTTACTGGTTTAATGCCACGGCGTGTAGGCCGCTGGGCCAGTCGCTCAGCGCTGGCTCGGCGCTTTTTGGCACTCTTTGCCAAGCCGCGTCACTTGCGCACCAACCATTTGAGTGGCTTTTTTAGTTTTTATCTGGTGGCGGCACTGCGGCGTTTTCGGCGTTCATCACTGGCTTTTTACGAGGAGCAGCAGCACCGTCAGCGCTGGTTCAGTGCAGTTGAAGCTCTGGCCGTTAAGGACATTGCCGCGGCGCGCGAGTTGGCTCGCTGCGGCCGTTTTATCAAAGGTTACAGCGACACCCGTGAACGCGGGCTGCGCCGTGTCAATTTAATCTTGGATATCTGCGAAAGGCGCCAACCCAGTGCTAAACAGATCGTCGAGCTGCGCCAACTGGCGGTTGCCGATGAAGATGGCGGCACACTGCGTAAAGAGCTGGCCAGCTAAGTCAGCGCCCAGCCGGATCGCGCTCGGCGAGAATGTTGGCAATAAAACTGCATACTCTCTCGCCATTTTGGTTGAAGGCTTCGTTGCGGCTGCGAATAATCCCCCAGCGGTTGCGGACTACTTTTTCGCTTTTCTCGATAATTTCGTAGGTGAAAGTGAGTGTGTGGCCAGGCCGAACAGGGATAAGCCACTGCAGCTCATCGATGCCTACGCCACCACCGTTGCGCCGTCCGTCTTGTACACCGTGGGCATAGTTTTCCATATAGCTGACCATCTTGGTCATCCACACTGCACAGATCTGCCAGCCCGAGGCTATGAGGCCTCTGTAAATCGTATCGCATGCGCTATCAAAGTCGGTATGAAAAGGCTGTGGTGCGTAGCGTTGACCAAATTCGGTGATCTCTCGCTCACTAAAAGTATGGCTGCCAAAGACATGGAACTCTCCAATAGGCAAGTCTTCAAACCAGCGGCTGCGCAGAAGCGGTGTTTTATCCATGAGCGTTCTCCGCGGTCGTTTGGCGGTCATCTATCATTAAATCGCACTGCATGGAAAGCACCGGCTGACCATTCTGGTTGGTTAAACTCAGGTCAAATTGGGCCAGCGAGTAGGGGGCGTGGCTGGGGCCTGCACGCAACTCGGTCAGCTCAATGGCGGCGGTGACGGACTCGCCGGCAAACAGCGGCCGCTTCCAGCGCAGTGCGGGCACTCCCGGCGAGCCAAGAATAACCACACCTTCGGCCTCTAGAGCCTCGCTGAGCAGCCGCATCGCCAGCGCGCAGATCTGCCAGCCGCTGGCACAGAGTCCGCCAAAAATAGACTGTTCGGCGGCCTCGGCATCTAAGTGATAGGGCTGCGGGTCGAAATCGCGGGCGAATTCGATTACATCACTTTTATTGATGGTGGTCGGCCCCGCGGAAAATTGTTCGCCCACCGCGAGTTGCTGCCAGTAACGAATAGATCTCATTGAGTGCCTCTTTAGCCTGCCGGTCGGTCTGGGTTAAGAGCGCTATGCTACACGCAACCGGCGCGCCGGCAAAATCGCCAAGGTTGGTCGGCTAGGGGAGCAGCATATAGGTGGCAGTGCCGGTGGCGACTATTTTGTTGTCGTCGGCCGTGGTCAGGACCACCTCGCCAAACAATAGTTGCCGGCCTCTTTTGACGATTGAGCCAGTCGCGATAATATCCTGTCCTTTGGCGGCGCGAACAAAACTGCTGTTCTGCGAAACGGTGGTGCAGTTGGCGTATTGATTCTGCGCGGCAAAGGCGACGTAGACCATACAGGTATCGATGAGCGCTAGCATGGCTTGACCGCAGACCATGCCGCCGGCGCGGCAAAGCTGCTCAGAATAGGGCAGTCGCAACACTGCGCCCGTGCTGTCGATGGATTCAACGACCATGCCCAGCTGCTGTAGCCAAGGGGCAAAAATGGTGGTGCTGATTTGATTGGCGGTGTCGACATCAACCGCCAGCGTCGGGTCGAGATCGCTCATAGAGTGCTCCTAAAATAACCGCTGGCGCTACACATGCCAACGGATCGGTAGTGACTTTACCCCGCGCTGGAAGTTGGAGCGCAGATATTTTATGTCGCCGGCCAGCTCTACCCGACTGACCCGGCGGGTCAGCTCGCTAAACAGCGCCTGCATTTGCGCCACCGCCAGCTGTGCGCCAATACAGTAGTGCGGGCCATAGCCAAAACTGAGATGTGGATTGTCACTGCGGCCTATATCAAACAGCGCCGGCTGGCTAAACACCGCAGGGTCGCGATTGGCCGCCAAGAACGACACCACCACTTTATCGCCGGCTCTGACCTGTTGGCCGCCGAGCGCGTAATCGTCGCGCGCTGTGCGGCGAAAATTCATCACCGGTGTCCACCAGCGCAGCATCTCATTGACCGCTTGTGGCATCCGTTCTGGCTGGTCGCGCAACTGTTGCCAGCTCTGTGGGTGCTCGAGTAGCGCGATCATGCCACCGGGTATACCGTTGCGCAGGGTTTCATTGCCGGCCACCGAGAACAGCCAAAACATATTTTCAAATTCTTCGTTGGTCAGCTGTGAGCCGTCATCGTCAATTGCCGCCAACAGCAGCGACATCACATCGTTGCCGGGCTGGTGGCGTTTCTGCTCGGCCAACAGGTGGGCGTAGCGGTAAAGATCAGGCATGCCGGCGCGGCTGCGCGGATCGGGCATCATGCCGCGGGCATCCGGCTGCGGGCGCAGGGCGAGCGCTTGGCGGGCGATCTCTGTGCCTGTATTGCGGTCGTGGCGGTCCGATACCGCATAGTCGGGGTCTTGGTAGCCAATCACCCGGTTGGCCCAATCAAACATCAGGTAGCGGTCGGCGCTGGGCAGCCCAAAGATATCCGCCAAGCACAGTAGCGGCATATCGGCGGCGACTTCTTTGACAAAGTCGCACTCACCACGCTGCTGGCCGTTGATCATAGTCTCGACCAATTGCCTGGCGTGGCACGCGATCTGCTCATGCAGCGCTTTAATGGCCCGGCCGGTAAAGGCGCTAATCATCAGACGGCGCAGGCGGGTGTGGTCGGGCGGGTCCATGTTGAGCATCATCTGCTGCACATAGTGAAGGTCTTCACGGCTGGACGGGTCGCGCAGTTGCGTACCCTGCAACGACGAAGAGAACTGTTTACTGGCCTTAAGTACCTCGCTGCACAACGCGTGGTCTAGCACCAGCCAAAAGCCGTTGCCACCGGGCCAGCTCGGCAAGGTGTGTTCTTCGACCCAAACGATCCGCTTGCTGCGCAGCACGTCGATTTTTTGCAGCGGCGCACCGGCCGAGTAGACCGCGGGGTCGTAGAAAAACTCTAACTCAGCTTGGTCATTCATTGGCTTAAGGTTGCTGGAGTTGCAGAGAGCCGATAATGACTTTTTGGACCTCCGAGGCGCCCTCGTAGATACGCAATGCGCGCACCTCGCGGTAGAGGCTCTCGACCATGTTGCCGCTTACCACGCCGCTGCCGCCATGCAGCTGGACTGCCTTGTCGATCACCCGCTGCGCCGCTTCGGTGGCGTACAGCTTGCCCATGGCCGCTTCGCGGGTAATGCGGGCAGCACCGCTGTCTTTGGTCCAAGCGGCGCGATAAATCAGCAGCGCGCTGGCATCTATCTCCAGCGCCATGCTGCCCAGATCGGCTTGGGTTAATTGCAGATCGGCCAGCGTGCCGCCAAACATCTGGCGGTTGCGCGCATAGTCGGTCGCCTCGTCGAGCGCGCGACGGGCAAAGCCGAGTGCGGCGGCGCCCACTGTCGAGCGGAACACATCCAAGGTACCCATGGCATATTTAAAGCCGCTGCCGAGCTCGCCAACCAACTGCGTCGCGGGTATACGGCAGTCGTTAAATTCTAAGGTGGCCAGCGGATGCGGGGCGATCACTTCTATGCGCTCGGCTATGTTCAGCCCGGCGGTGTTGGCATCGACGACAAAACAGCTGATGCCTTTGCTGCCGCCCTCGTCACTGGTGCGCGCAAACACAGTATAAAAGTCGGCAATGCCGCCGTTGGAGATCCAAGTTTTACTGCCGTTGAGAACAAACTCATCCCCTTCGCGCCGCGCCGAGGTGGCCATCGCGGCGACGTCGGAGCCGGCGTTGGGCTCGGAGAGGGCGAACGCGGCAATCCTGTCGCCGCGGGCCACGCTGGGCAGGTAGTGCTGGCGCAGTGTGTCATTGCCAAACAGCGAGATCGGGCCGCTGCCGAGCCCTTGCATGGCAAAGGCAAAGTCCGCCAAACCGGAGTAACGGCCTAATATTTCGCGGCTCAAGCAGAGGTTGCGCACCTGCAGCCGCTCGCTGTTGCCGCCCCACGGGGCAGGCACGCTGTTGCGCAGCCAGCCGCTGGCACCGAGTTGTTTGACCAGTTCGCGGCAGCTGGCATCGACGTCGCTGTGATGGTGATGGCCGGCGAGGTTTTGCTCGCACCACTGCTCCAAGTCGGCGGCCAGTTGGCGGTTGCTGTCCTCAAAAAACGGCCAGCCGAGAAAGCTTTTGTCACTCATAGGAACCCCCTAGGCTAATCACCTTTAAATTCTGGCTGCTGTTTATTGGCAAATGCGAGATAGGCGCGCTCGAAATCTTGAGTCTGCATACAGATAGCTTGCGCCTGAGCTTCGGCCTCAATCGCTTGGCCAATACTCATGTTCCACTCTTGCTCGAGCATGGTTTTAGTGATGCCGTGGGCAAAGTTAGGGCCTGCGGCAATCGCCTCTGCGGCCTGTTGCGCAGCGGCGTAGGGGTCGTCACTCAAGGCGTTGTGAAACCCCCAGCGCTCACCCTCTGCAGCGCTCATAGCGCGGCCGGTGTAGAGCAGCTCGCTGGCGCGGCCGTGGCCAATAATGCGCGGCAGTATGGCGCAGGCGCCCATATCGCAGCCGGCTAGGCCGACCCGGGTAAACAGGAAGGCGACCTTGCTGTTGGCCGCTGCGTAGCGCAGATCACTAGCCATGGCGATAATTGCACCGGCGCCGGCGCAAACCCCTTCGATAGCGCTGATAATCGGCTGTGGACAGGCGCGCATCGCCTTGACCAGATCGCCGGTCATGCGGGTAAAGGCCAATAATTGCTTCATGTCCATTTGGGTCAGCGGGCCAATAATTTCGTGGACATCGCCGCCCGAGCAGAAGTTGCCACCGGCGCCGCGAAAGATCACTACCTGAACATCCTCAGCGTAAGCCAGGTCGCGAAACAGGTCGCGCAGCTCGGCGTAGGAGTCAAAGGTGAGCGGATTTTTGCGCTCTGGGCGGTTCAGGGTGACGGTGGCGACACCGTCGTTGACCTCCCAGAGGAAGTGTTCGGCGCGATAGTCGGCGCAAGAGCGTGGTTGCATAAAATACTCCGGTAACAAAATGGGATAAAAAAGTTACATTACCTCGCCGCCAGAGACCGAGATCGCCTGGCCGGTGATCGAGCGACTGCTGTCACTGCACAGCCAGCTGACGGTGGCGGCGACCTCATCCGGTTGAATAAGGCGCTGTTGTGGATTAGTGGCGGTAAAGGTGGCTAAAGCTTGCGCTTCGCTGCGGCCCGTTTTGGCGACAATGTTGGCCACTGCATCGCGAATGATGTCGGTATCGGTATAGCCGGGACAGACCGCGTTGACGGTGACCGCATAGCTGGCCAGCTCCAGTGCCAGTGAGCGGGTCAGGCCGAGCACGGCGTGTTTGGCTGCGCTGTAGGCGGAGACGTAGGCATAACCTCGCTGGGCAGCGGTGCTGGCAATATTGACAATGCGGCCAGTGTTGCGGCTGCGCATATCGCTGATGACCGCTTGGGTGCAGTGGAATACCCCATCAACATTGAGATCAAATACAGCGCGCCAGTCGGCATAATTAAGTTTGTGGAACGGACTGGTAGGGGCCGCGCCAGCACAGTTGACTAAGACATCGATGGCGCCAAATTGATCGCGGGCAAGAGCAAAAGCGCTATCCACCGAATCAGCATCAGTGACATCACAGCTGACAGCCTGGCAGTCGGGCAGCTGAGCGGCCACCGACTGTAAGGGCTCCATTCGCCTACCTAGTAGCGTGAGTTGGTAGCCTTCAGCGGCCAAACTGGCTGCAATAGCAGCACCAATACCGCTGCCGCCACCGGTAATCACCGCGTGGCGGCTGCCATTTGAACTGGACGGGGGGGCGTTTTGTGTCACTGCAGCTCCTTTGGGTTGTCGCAAACTGCGATTTTACGCATTAATCACCATATCGGCAGCTTTTTGCATATTGCGAGCTAATTGCTCGAAACCTGCTTGGTACTGAACTGGACACGGGGCACCTGGGCCTGTGTAGCCCATTTGCGCGGCAGCGCGCAGTGTCCAGTTGGGGTCGGCCAAGTGCGGGCGCGCCAAACAGCAGAGGTCGGCGCGGCCGGCGGCAATAATGCTGTTGACGTGGTCGATTTCAAAGATATTGCCAACCGCCATAGTCGGGATGTCGACCTCATTGCGGATATCGTCAGAGAACGGCGTCTGGAACATGCGGCCGTAAACCGGTTTGGCATCCAGCGAGGTCTGCCCAGCCGAGACGTCAATGATATCGGCGCCCGCTTGTTTGAAGGCGCGCGCAATCTCTACCGCCTCTTCTGGGGTGACCCCTAAATCGCCGACCCAGTCATTGGCAGAGATGCGCACTGACATCGGTTTGTCGCTGGGCCAGACCGCGCGCATTGCGCTGAATACTGCCAGCGGGTAGCGCAGGCGGTTCTCTAGACTGCCGCCGTACTCATCCTCGCGCTGGTTTAGCAGCGGGGTAATAAAAGCCGACAGCAGATAGCCGTGGGCGGCGTGCAGTTCGAGCATATCAAAGCCCGCGTGGTGGGCGCGCTCGGTGGCCGCGACATGCTGCTCCAATACCTGCTGCATATCCTCTGCGGTCATGGCGCGGGGCGTTTGGCAGTGCGCTGCGAACGGGATAGCCGACGGGCTGAGAATCTCCCAGCCATCCTCTAACGGTTGGTCGCTGACGCTCTGCTGCCACGGCAGCTCGGTCGAGCCCTTGGGGCCCGAGTGGCCAAGCTGTAGACAAATTTTCGCTTGGCTGTGCTGGTGTACCAGGCTGACAATGCGCTCCCAAGCTGAGGCTTGTTGATCATTCCAAATGCCGGCACAGCCTGTGGTAATGCGGCCTTGAGAACTGACATCGGTCATCTCGGTGTAGACTAGGCCAGCCCCCCCTTGAGCCAGAGAACCATAATGGCTGACATGCCAGTCACTCGGCATCCCATCAACCGCGCTGTACATAGACATCGGCGAGACAACAACACGGTTGTGGAGCTTCATGTCGCGCAGTTGGTAGGGTAAAAACATGGGAGGAATCGGCTGGCTAACGGGCTTCTCGCAAACCAACGAAGCGAGGTGTTGCTCATAGCTTTCTAACCACTGTTTATCGCGCAGACGCAGATTTTCATGGCTCACCCGTTGGCTGCGTGTCAGCATTGAGTAATTGAGTTGTTTAGTGTCAAAACGCTCACAGTAGCGAGGGGCGTTTTCGAACCAGACCATAGCATTGCGCGCGGCTGACTGTAGTTTTAGCGCCTCGACCTCGCGCTCGGCTTGGTAAGCGTGCAGCGCATCAATAATCTGTTCTTTCTGGGTGAGATGTTTGGCCAGCGATATAGCATCTTCCAACCCCATCTTGGTGCCGGAGCCGATACCGAAGTGGGCCGTGTGCGCAGCGTCGCCGATCAGCACAACCCGCTCATCTTTAATCCAGTTACGACATAACACACGCGGAAAACTAATCCACGCAGAACCGCGAATATGGCTCGAGTTAGTTAAAAGCTTATGTCCACCGAGATACTTCTCAAAAATTTGACGGCAGGTTTCGGCGCTCTCCTCATGGCTCATATGTTCAAAGCCAAAGGCATCGTAGACATCGGGCTGACATTCGACAATAAATGTAGAGGTGTTCTCATCAAACTGATAGGCGTGCACCCAGATCCAGCCGTGTTCGGTTTTCTCAAAGATAAAGGTAAATGCATCGCGGAAACTTTGCTGCGTTCCCAACCAAACAAACTTGTTTGGACGCACATCAATATCACAATCAAAGGCCTCTAAATTACTATTGCGCACTTTTGAGTTGAGACCATCTGCAGCGACTACTAAGTCAGCATCAGCGTATTTTCCGTCGATATCATCGAGTTCGAACTCTGTTTCAAACTGCAGGTTTACACCCAACTGTTGGGCGCGCTGAAAGAGAATTTGCAACATGCGCTTGCGGCCAATACCGATAAAGCCATGTCCATCCGAGCGCTCCATTTCACCGTGTATATAGCAGTCGATCATATCCCAATGAATTAGCTCACTGATCATCGTCTCAGCGCTGACCGGATCACTCTTTTTGAGGTTTTGCATGGTTTCATCGGAGAACACCACACCCCAGCCGAAGGTGTCATTTGGGCGGTTGCGCTCTACGACTGTGATATCGTGATTGCTGTCATGTAGCTTCATACATATGGCCAAGTAAAGCCCTGCGGGGCCGCCACCTAAACAGACAATTTTCATAATCATCTCCTAAAATCGAGCGCATTGTGATCGTTGGGTTGTTACTGCTTGCAAAGCTTGGCATGCAATTTAAAGGCACTATAGCATATATTTTATATTTAAAGTAAAGTGCCTGTATGGCTTTTTTGACGCTGTTTTTTTGTCCCCGTACGGGATGCAACACTGGATAACAATTTTGAGGTTTGTATGTGGAAACCAACAGAGCGAATAAAATACCAGGCACTATGTGACCAATGGCCGAGTGCCCAAGAGGCGGCGAATTCGAGACTTTTCTCCCCCCTAAGTTATCAAAACTTACACCTTAAAAACCGCACTTGGGTCCCAGCCATGGTGCCTTGGCGAGCTACCGAGCAGGGCGAGGTGAATGACGATGTGATCGCTTGGTACCGTCGTTTTGCGCAGGGCAAGCCGGGGGCAATTGTTGTTGAGGCAACGGGTATTCGCGATATACCCTCGGGCCCGTTACTGCGCATTGGCAGCGACAGCTATATCGCTGGCCTGCGTCGGGTTGTAGAGGCAGTCCGCGAGGCGAGCGATGGCGAGACTAAGCTCTACATACAATTAATCGATTTTTTGCCTATTCGCAGACGACCGCAGCGCGAGAAGTATCTCAGCCATTTCCTGGACATTACCGACAACCACCGCGAGCGTTTGCAACTTAACGATGATAACGCCGTGCGCACAGCACTAGTGGCTTGTGATGACGCTGAGTTGGAGACTATTTTAACTGCCAAAGAGTGGGAGAATTTACAACTCGGTTACCGCGAGAGAGTGACCGACACACATCTACCTGCGGTCGCAAGCTTGCCTGAACAGTTGCCAGAACTGTTCGCCGCTGCGGCACAAAGGGCCCAGTTAGCCGGTTTTGATGGCATAGAGTTGCACTACGCGCACGCTTACACGATGGCCTCGTTTCTCTCTGCGACTAACCAGCGCAGCGACGGTTATGGAGGTGACTTAGCAGGGCGCTTGCGTCTGCCTATTGAGGTCTATCGAGCGGTGCGCGAACGGGTGGGCAGTGATTATGTTGTCGGCTGCAGAATACTGGCCGATGAAATCATTGATGGCGGTAGTCGCCTCAATGATGCCGTGCACTTTGCAAAAAAATTCGCAAGTGAAGGCATGGACTTCATCTCATTATCGCGCGGTGGCAAGTTTGACGATGCCAAACAACCGCGGCCTGGATCAGCCATCTATCCTTACACCGGGCGCAGCGGTTACGAATGTATGCCCGGCTATATCTCAGACCAGCAAGGGCCGTTTGGGCGCAATGTGACCCCGGCCGCCGCAGTTCGCGAAGCTGTGCGCACGGCGGGTTATGAGACGCCTATTATTGTTGCCGGTGGGCTCTATCACTTCTTCCAAGCCGAGCAGATTCTCGAGCTGGGCAGCGGAGACATTGTCGGATTAGCACGCCAAGCTCTGGCTGACCCCGACTGGCCGCGCAAAGTGGCATCGGGTAATGGTGCAGAGATAAGAATTTGCAGATATCACAATTACTGCGAAGGGCTCGATCAAAAACACAAACAAGTCACCTGCGAGTTGTGGGATCGCGAACAGTTAGATTCACCCGACGTCGCGCTTTCACATGACGGCAAGCGGCGGTTGTTAGCGCCTCAATGGGAGCCCGCGGGCTAACCGGAAACTAGTCGATAGCGGGCAGTGTCGCACCGCCGCGGCGCAATCGCTGTGCGGCGAGTTCGCCATTGACACGCCAGATCCCCAGTGGGTGGTTGACAGTAATAACCACCTCGCCTTGGCATATCAGATCGTTCTCAACTACCGCTCGGGTTGCTGTGCCGAGCAACTGGTCGTGCTCTGCATGCGCGGGTTGCCGATCGGGCCAGTGCTCGCGCTGTTGCCAAAATGGGTGCTCTTTCCAGCGCTGCTCGCCGCTGTAAAACTCGCGGCCCAGCCGACCAAAGCGCTGGTAAAGATGCTCTATACGCTGCTGGTAGAAGTCGATGGCCAGCTGGCTGTCTTGCGGCTGCTTGAGCAGTGTATTGGCAACAGCAGGCGCGATCAGAGCAGACGATATAGACTGATAAATACCATTCCCCGAAAGTGGGTCTGCAGCCAAAGCGGCATCACCAACAGCTAGCTTGTTGGTCGTAGCTGCAACAGTATTCAGACGTGGTGTGGCGCCACGCACAAGTAGCTCATGTTTAGCGGTAGCGTCGTCAAGCGGAAACTGCTGCTGGTCAAGTTTGGCGCAGATGGCTTGAATCGTTGAGCTGCTGCGCTGAAGTGTTTGAGCACTGTCGCCGCCACAGCACAGTTGCGTGTAAATTTCGCCATCTCCAGTGCTTACATACCACAGCCACCCTTGTTTAATGGCTGCTACGGCGGTGTAGGGCGGGCTGTTTTCAGCTGCTGGCCGCAGCCAATGTTGGTGCAGTGAGACCGTTGGCGCGGGGCGATCGTTGGCGGCATCAATGCGCGCTTGGCGACCGCAGGCATCAATTAACAGGGGGGCGGTGTAAACGGCATCATCGGCAACGAGCTGCCATTGGTTATCACTGCTAGCCCATTGACGTGTCACCCGCTCTGCGATGACGAGAGGGAGAGCACGCTGATGCAGCTCGCGCTCTAAAGCGGCATTGAACACCTCGCGGTAGATCAGTCTTTCACCGTTGGCCTGACCGCTGCGTTCCCCCCAATCTATGAAGCGTGGCACGGCCGGCGAGATAACCGAGCAGAGTGAGTCTAGGCCAATATTTTCAAGAGCAGAGAAAGTTCTTTGCGAGATTCCCTCTATAACTGATGGGTAGCGTGACGGTTGGCTTAACACTGCCACAGAATAGCCCAATTGTTGTAATTTGATGGCGGCTATAGTGCCTGCAGGCCCTGCGCCTTGAACGATAATATCAAATGTATGCGCGATGCTCATGATACGCCTCCAGTGGATGCAGGGTCGCGTTGTTCTCGCCCCCGATAATCGGCCTGCGCAGCGAGTAGTTTTATCGCATCAGCGCAACTGAGTGGCTTGGCTTGTCTGATTTGCTGCTGTAAGAGCTCAGCGGTTACCGCCCCTGCACCGATACTGGCACCGCGCAGTGGATGTAGTGAAGAAAAAACGCAGCCACCAAATTGAGGTCCGCTAGCACCATCGGGATTGAGTTGCGAGAGCTGCCCAGGCTGACAGCGTGCATCGCCACTGGCGCTGATAACACCAAAAAAGCTCGCTGGATAGACCGCATCACCCTGTGCCGGCGCACTGGCGACTAACAGCGTTCCTTTGGCCACCAACTGTTGGCAGATGTCCACCAACTCGTCACTGGGCTGACGTAACCCCAAGCTCATATGTACAGTCTCTACATCAGAGGTCAATAACCAGTTTAAAGCGGCGATTAAATGCGCTTGCTGACAGCGCAGGCTGTCATCAAAAAGAACTGCATTATAAAGCTCGATGTGCTCTCCCATTTGGCACCATGGGGAGCAGACAGCGCTGCCGTGAAGAGGGGCATCGCCACCCACTGCAGGGTTGAATATGGCGCTCTGGTAGCCGCTAAACTGGCTCGAACACTCAGTCGACAAAGCGCTGTCGATGAGCCCCACTTTAATCGTTCTAGCCACGCTGGTAACTTCCATCGGGGTGGTTGACTTGCAGCTGCTGGTCGACCAGTTGAAGATGGATATCAGCATTAATCAACGGTGCGTCAGTATGGCTGATGATTACGCGGGTTACCGAGGCAAACAGCTGGTCGATGAGTGCGATGAGCTGTTGTTCAGACTGACTATCGAGTGCCGATGTGGGCTCGTCGAGAATGACTAACAACGGCTTGCGCAACAGGGCGCGAGCGATAGAAATACGCTGTTTTTCGCCGCCGGATAGCGTCTCGCCACGTTCGCCGACGGTGGTATCTAAGCCATCACTAAGCCGATTGAGCAGCGGTTCTAAGCCGGCCTGTGTGGCGGCCTCAAGAAGCTGTTTGCGACTGGCATTAGGGGCTGAAAAGAGCAGATTATTAGCTAAGGTGTCGCGCAGTATCACCGGTTGTTGTGAGACAAGTGCGACCTGTTTGCGCCACTCGACAATATCTAAGTCAGCTAAGTTGATAGAGTCGATCATGATCTTACCGCTATCCAACTGGGAGTGGCCCAAGAGCAGATCTACCAATGTACTTTTGCCACTGCCCGAGGCGCCCTGCAACGCTATTTTTTTTCCGCCAGAGAGGTGTGCGGATGCTTGCGCCAAAAGTATTGCTGCATCGCCATGGCTGAAGCTGACACTCTCTAAAAGTATGTTGCCGGGGCCGTTATCCGGCAAGCGTAGGCTTCCACTTGGCTCTGCAGATTGTTGGCGCAAGTAGGCGACACGGTCGAGACTAATCACCATCCGCTGCCAGCTCAAATACAGCCCCAGCAATGACTGCACCGGGCCAAAGGCCATACCCAAATAGGTGGTAAAGGCGATCAATGCACCCAGCTGCATAGTGCCATTGATTACGCTCAGGCCACCGATTAGAAAAACACCTGCGCGCGTTACCGAGACCAGCAAGCTGGGTACCGCTTGGCCAAAAAATTCAATTTTCTGTAACCTGATCAGGCTGGTTAAAAAGAAATCGTTGAGGTGGGTGAGCCGCTTTTGTTGCAGTGGCTGAGCACCACTGGCCTGAGTAAATTTTACCATTGGCACCGCTTCGGTGAGAAACGCCGAGAGGTCTGCCGATCGCTCCCGGCTGTCGCGGTTACTCTGTTCGATCAGAGGGCGCACCTTAATTAAGAACAGCAGTTGCAACGGTATGAGTACCAATAGTACAGAAGCGAGTGGCGCATTGAGGTAAATTAATAGACCCACAGTGCCGAATAGCCCAATCACAGCTGAAAGCGAACTGAAAAGGGTATCGACTGCAAAGCGTTGTATTTCAGCGATATCGCGATCGAGCCGAGAAATAAGGTCGCCCGCACGCTCTGCTTGGTAAAACTTGGGTGACAATCTATGCATATGGGCAAAGAGATCTTGCCGTAAAGAAAACAGAATCCGCCCAGAAACTGCTGTGTGGTAGATACGGTTGACACCGCTGAGTAACGTGCTGAAGAGAGCGGCCAGTAACATGACAAGTGCAACGCTAACCAGTTTGCCCTTATTTCCGGCTAACAGGCCGTCATCGATCAATAACTTGACCAGCATCGGTTGCAAAAGTACCACACCGGTTACTGAGAGTGAAAGCAGTGCCAACCCCGCTAGGGCAGATTTTTCTCGGGCCAAATAACTATAAAGCCAGCGCAGAGAGGATCTGCGCTGGCTCTGAGTCTGTTGCGCCGTTGCTATGGCCACAGACGGTTAAAGCTTGCTGGTGATAACTGAGCGGTTGATGACTCGCGGCGTAGCCATTGACATATCACCGCCGAGCGTAATGTTGCCAAGTTTTTCTAGGGTATTGGCATCGTAAGCAACAATATCGTCAAGTGCACCACTCAAGTAGATGGTGTCACCGTCGGTTGAAAAATTGATGCAGTAGTAGGTGTGATCCAGAGTGATTGAACGCACCTCTGTCTGTGAAGGCACATCAAACTGTTTCAGGTGGCTGAGTACTGCCCACATTTGATCGGGGTGGTTGGGGCGAGTTTGTCCCGAGAACAACACGACTTCAAGCGGGCCAAAGATGGTATCGGTAGGCTCACCTGTAGTCAGGTCGATGCGCTCGTAACCCCAGTGGAAACTGGCATTGTCCATATCGCCAGACTCGCCGTTGAATTTCACCACGCTAAACATCCGGATGAACTCGTTGGAAGTATCCCCTATTGGCCAAACAGTCAGCACATCGCGCGGGCTGTATTGTGGGTCGTCGAGATTGCGACTGACAATCGAGGTGGTGTATTCGCCACTGTTGACGTCCATAGCGTAAACGTCGGGGCCACCGAGGTAGAGCGTACCATCGTCACCGGTTTTGATAATGGTGACTTGGCGCGGGGCAGGAAAGGTGCGCACCGCCTTGGCATCTAAGCCGTCAGCCGTATTGAACACAGCAACTCGGGTATCTTGTACCTGGTAGTGGTCACTCATCATCACCGTGGGGTTCTGATGGGTATAGATTTCGCTGCCGTCAGGACTGATGGCGATAGCACCCATCGAGCGAACCCGCTCATTGCCCTGGCTCTGATTGGCAGAGAAGACGACTTCGCAGCTCTCTATATCGATACCATAGATCTCGCCGAAGCTACCAATCAGAGTGTAAGCGATCTGCGAGTCCGGGCTCATAACAATAGTGCCCGGCGCGGGGTGGGCGGGTAGGTCACAGCGGTTAACCGGCTCTAACGTTTCAGCATCAATAACATTGAGATGGTTGGGGCGGCTGACAGCAACCATGTAGTCTTTGTTAGTGGCCTCTGGCACAGAACTGCCACAACCCACTAGGCTACCGGTTAGTGCTACACCCAATGCTGCAGCGGCAAGCGTGCTGCAGCGTTGTTTTAAACTCTGCATACCTTACTCCTTACCTGGGTAGACACCGTCTAGGTTGCGCCAGTTTTTCGCCGCAGAGGGGGCATCAGCAGACCAATCTGGGTAGGTATTCATCATGTCGGGGACCTGAGCCGGCCACCAGCATGGATCAGAACAGCCGTACAGATCAGCCTCCATCGGCTGGCAGAGACCCGCGGTACCGCCAAACATATCCACTTCCCAGCCTGGGTCTGTGGTTGAGGCGCAACCGACTACAGATTGCATGGCGACAACGTCATTAACTTGTTGTTGGCTAGTAGTGCCAGCCAGTTCTACCGCTTTTTGGTTTATGGGCTTGAGCTTCTTCATTGTTGTGCTCCTCGTGGTGTGATGTGAGTATCATAAAAACTAGGGTTTTTTGCCATAATTTGCGCATAAACAGAGACGCCAAAATCGACCCAATCGCGCATCAAATCGCAATAGTGGAAGGTCGGCTTGGTGGGCTCGTTATACTTTGCATAGCTCTCGTGGTAGCAACCGCCGGCACACAAATTGCGGATCCGACAGGTATTGCAACCCTGCTCAGCTTTCTCCACGCGCTCGTTCAAAAACTGGTTGAGAGCGCCGCGGTCAACCCCTTGTTTAATATCTCCGAACAAGGGTAAGTCTGAGCCAGTAAAGCGGTGGCAGAGGTTGACACCGCCTGCGTGGTCGACCGCTACCATACCGACACCGGCGCCGCAGGGTAGGGTCTTTTTACGTCCGATGTGTAGATCGGTCAGCAGCTGGTGGAGGTTGGAAAATCCGATATTCTCATTGCGCAGAGCCGCTTCTAAGTAAACTTGGCCGAGCGCTTTCATGTTGGCAAACACAGCAGCTAACTCTTCATTACTGAGATTGTACTCGGGCATATCTCCAGAGGTGACCGGCGCAAAGCCGACCTCGGCAAACCCCAGCTCGTTAAACAGATGGTCCCAAATGGTGTTAATATCGGTAACACCTGTGGTCAGTGTGACACGTGCCCCTACGGGACGGCTGCGATAGTTGTTGAGCAGCAAGCCCACCTTTTTAGCGACAGTCTCGTAGGTGCCCTTGCCACCGACCGTGATACGGTTTTTATCGTGCAGCGCTTTCGGGCCATCGATACTTACCGCAATGCCCACGTTGTGCTGATCAAGGTACGCGATAGTTTTCTCGTTGAGCAGCGTAGCGTTGGTCGTCATAGAGAAATCAACCAATTTGCCGAGCTTGCCAAAGCGCTCTTCACAGTAGGCGATAACTTTTTTGATCAGTGGTAGATGGCTGAGTGGCTCGCCGCCAAAAAATACCACGTTGTAGCGCGGCTGGTTGGGCGACTCTTTCAGCAACATCTCAATAGAGCCAATGGCGGTGTCGTAATCCATTTTGATGCCGTTACTCGGTGTTGCCAGGTCTTCCTTGTAGCAGTAGCTGCAACTCAGGTTACAACCAGTATTGATATTTAACACCACGGTAGTCAGCGGAACAGATTTAAGAGCAATGGCCGGCTTGGCCTCTTCGACCATACCCGGAGTGCGCAAAATGGCTAGTGAACGCAGCTCTTCAATGGTGTTATCGAGCTCGCCTTCGGGGCATTCGGTGGCCAGCGCTGAATAGTCAGCACCACTGCCGTTGGCCTCAAAGAAATCAATAACTTTGCGGCCAGTACCATCCAGCTCAAACAGCGCGCTGCTAGGAATATGAAAAATCAGTTCGCGTTGCTCTACCTCAATACAGTGGTAGTTATTGCGATTGAGTTCTAATTGGCTACCCATAATTATCTCGCTTAACAGTTTGCTGCAGATTAACGCAGTGGTGGATTATTCCAGCGTTGCACGGTCACAATCATGTGCGCGCTGCCTTGGATCTCTTGCTCGCCGTCAGTGACTGTGCCGACCACTTTAAGATTGCCAACGTTGTTGGTGGACTGTTTGCGCTCTGGGTTAGGCCCAGCCGCCGCCGGAGTAAATATACCGGTCTCTGGGTCCATGTCGCCGGCGAACTTGACGTCATTATCGTGGCGCGCAGTCTCATCCCAAGGTTCAACATGCCAAGCAGCGGGCATTGCGCCAAGGGTGATGTCATCCGCGGTACCAGCCGTGCGATCGGGGCCGAAATCACTTCCGTAAGCGGTAAAGGCGCCATACATTTTTTGCCGCGCACCACCATTGCCGCCCACTCGGGAGACAGAGTAGTCGGGCAACACGGCAACTGCATCGAGGTTGCGATAGATAGCCAAACCTTCATTCAAAGTGGCCCCACCATATTTCACTGCGAAGCGCCCGCTGGGAGCATCCGCGCCGGCGGCAACCTGTGCACGCCACTCACTGGGGCCGCTGCGCTCAACCGCGAGCACCTCGATACCCTTCGGCAGTACCACATTGCCACCCATATTGGCGCCGTGCAGGGTTAGCGTGGCGGTGCTGCCCGCTTTAATCTGCTCGGGCCAGACTGCACTCAACAGGGGTTGGCCAGTGTCGCGCTGAGCGCGCAGGCTCAGGCCCAACTCGTTGTGTTCGGTTTGGAAAAGACGGCCATTCATAGAGTTAAAGCTTTCGTCAGCGGCCAATACTTGGAGGTATTCGACACCGTCAATGTTAAAGCTGCCGCGCCACTCATAACCGGTATAGACCACACTTTCGCCGCGGCTATTAAATGTCTCGCCGTTATCAAACTGGCCGCTGAAGTTGGCAAAATAGCGATCTTCACCATCCTGTGTGACCGCCATAGTGCCGACGAAACGGCCTTTTCCGGGCATTTCCCCGGCGAGTTGCCAACTGCCGCTGAGGCTCTGCTTCTCGGTGCTCTGCCAACTGTCCCAGGCGGCGGTTTGAAGAGGGAACTCTTCGGCTATTTCTGGCATGATCAGCTCGCGAGCAAGGTTCAGCCACTCGCGATCGCGGCCGTACAGCGAGTACTCGATAGAGGGGTACTGGCCCAGATGAAAATCAATGGTTTTTTGCCACTCCGCCTCACTGCGGCGTTGCAGCACGTGACGGGCGCTGGAGTGGCAGCGGCCGCAAGTCTCTTGAATATGTGCAGCATACATGCCGGCCTCTTGGACAGCAGGCAGGCGCTCAGGAAGGTACCGAGCAGGGAGGCTTTCACTTGGCGCCAGGCCTTGTGTATCGGCCAAATGCTTCACTAACGCAGATTTTATCTCTGCGGCAGTGCGGCCATCCTCATCAGTGATAACCAAGCCGTGCATCAGTTGCATTCGGCTAATAGTCATTTCCCAGCTTTCGGGTGTTTTGCGCTGTTCGCTGATTCGACTCAAGCCCTGCTCTGAAGGCATATGACAACCCAAGCAGTACCGGTTGAGCAAGGACTCATCAGCCTGAGCCAATGGTGCAAAACCAATAATAAATAGCGCCGACATGGCTGCTTTGCGAACAAACATAATTTTCCCTCTTATTTTAATCGTTTTGCCGGCAGCGTTTATGGTGGAAGATTCGCCGATCAGAAAAAGGTCATTAGACCTATTTAATTGCCACGATAACGCAAGGGGTTTTTTCTTGTCAACTGCAAATTAGGTCAATTGACAAACTATTTTCAGCAGCCAATATTTTAGGTGGGGATCTCGCCAGACTTAATAAGCCAGAGGAAGCTCTGCGTCGCTATGCTACTTATCGCTTTGGTTTCTCGCATCCACGGTTTGTGGTAGCCGACAAAAATAGTGTGCCCCTCTAGGGAGGCGGTGATAAACAGCGCTAGGTGTTTGACCTGTTTGTCGCTCAGCACTGGGTTGATGTCGCGGATAATCTCTTTAACCACCAAGCGGTACTTTTTATACATGGCGTCCATGTGTTTAGTCATGGCTTGGTGGTGGTTGGAGAGCGACCAGAGTTCGGGGAAAAAAATGGTGGTTTTTTTCGTTTTCAGATCATCGACTACGGTTTCGACCAGCTCGGCTAGCTGCTGTTCGGGGGTGCCGTGGCTGCGGATCTCCTCAAAAGTGGTCAGGTACTCTTCGATCTCTACCGCCATCATCGCCTCGAGCAGGGCGTCTTTGCTGGGGTAGTAGTGCTGCAAGTTGCCCAGTTTAACTTGCGCCGCAGCGGCGACTTTGCGCAGCGAAAATTGTGCGTAGCCTTCTTCAATAAAGACCGAGATAGCCGCCTTTAAAATTTCTGTGGCAGTATTTTTGCCCTTGTTGTAAACGCCTGCACGCATTCTGGCGGTATCCTTTAAATGATTAAAAAAGTGTGACTAATTTGCTGTAACTGTAGGGTTTTATTGGTTGAATTTACTTCTAATCTAAAATATGTGAGAAAAAAAGCCTGCTATTCCCTCAATTTTTACTCTCTTTACGCAGGGTAAGGTATTGCCGTAAAAAAGTTAGGGTTATATGCTAAATCTGTGTTGACCGCATTTTTTGCTTCCAATACACTCGACCTACATTTGCTTATAAAAGCAGATGATGAGGGATAAATAATACCTAGTCAAAGGGGAAATACAGTATGTATACATTTCGTTTAAATAAGCTATCTGCTGCATTGTTGGCGTCGTCTATGGCGATGTCCGCCAGCGCCGCTGTATTAGAAGAAGTGGTGATTACCGCGCAAAAACGCGAACAGGGTCTGCAAGATGTCGGTATCTCGGTGTCGGCGATGACCGGCGACCAGATGGAAGCGCTCGGTTTTGATAACGCCCAGCAGGTCACTGCTATGGCGCCCGGGGTTAGCACCGTACAGCCCAATGGCGAAGCCAACTACTCCATCGCTATTCGCGGTGTCGCCAACTCCGACTTCACCACCAATGTCGAGAGCCCAGTGGCGATGTATGTCGATGAGGTCTATATCAGCCAGATGTCTGGCGCCGGTTTCGCCTTGTTTGACATGGAGCGCGTCGAGATTCTGCGCGGCCCGCAGGGCACCTTGTTCGGCCGCAACGCCACCGGTGGTTTGGCACACTTTATTACCCGTAAGCCCAGCCAAGAGGCCGACGGCTACGCCAAGGTTACTCTGGGTGACTACAACCAGATTAAATTTGAAGGGGCCGCCGGCGGCGCCATCACCGACAACCTGTCGGCGCGCGTCTCGGTGTCTACCCATGACAACGATGGCTATATCACCAACCGCTTGGGCGGCGACTTGAACAACGCCAACGACCGCGCCGGCCGTGTGCAGTTTTTGTACACCCCTAATGACGAGACCGAGATTCTGCTCAATGCCCGCTATTCCACTCAGGACATCGACACTGGTTTCTTTGAGAATGTCTCTTCAATACGTCCGGGAGAGCTAACGCCAGATGAAATGAACCCAGTTTTGGAGTACATCGATAACGACGGTGATGTGTTTGCCGGCGACTACGATGATCCCGGCTTTAACGACCTGGAAACTTCCGGCTACACGCTAACGGTAAGCCACGACATGGGTGGCGCCAACTTGACCTCGATCACCGACTTCTCATCGGTCGAGCGCCGCTACATTGAGGATTCTGATGCCTCGCCGCTGTCTTTCTTCAACTTTTTCCTCACCACCGACGCCGAGCAGTTCTCGCAAGAGCTGCGCCTAGATGGCGAGACCGACACCATGAAATGGGTAGCCGGCTTCTACTACCTCGACCTCGATATCTCCGATGCTAACGGTGCTGTGACTGACCCCTTTGTTGGTCCTGCCGAAACGGAAGGTGCCGAGGCTGGGTTGTTTAACCCCTACACCTCAAAACTGCAGTCGACCTCGCTATTTGGTCAGTTGGAGTTTTCGCTGTCAGAGCAGCTGACCTTAATTGCTGGTGCCCGAGTCATTCAGGACGAGAAAGAATTTGATTTTAGCGTCAACTACGTTGAGTTCCTCGATCCAGATTCCGACGCTTTTGACTCGTCGGCCAACCATGCTAATTTAACTGTGTTTGGTGATTTGATCGATGCGCCGGGTTACGGCGAGTACTCTGGTGATCGCAAAGACACTGAAGTCTCTGCCCGTCTGCAGCTCGACTACCGCCTCAGCGATGAGACGCTGCTCTACACCAGCTGGAACCGCGGTGTGAAGGGTGGCGGCTATAATGCGCCAATCTTCCCGCTCTCCGAGCCACTGGACTACACCGATGAGGTTATGTCCTACGACCCAGAGCAGCTCGACGCCTTTGAGGTCGGTTTCAAACACGAGTTCATGGATGGCAAGGCGCGCTTGAACGGTGCCGCCTACTACTACGACTACAACGACTACCAGACCTTTTATATCGTCGGTATCGACACCATCACCTTCAACTCCGACGCCGAGGCGCAGGGCTTTGAGTTAGAGCTACAAGCCTCACCCGCCGAGGGTTGGGATATTCTGTTGGGCGCCGCCTACAGCGATATCGATGTCGATCTCCCCGACGGTCGCACCACACGCCCGGTACAGTCGCCCGAGTGGAACTTTAACGCCATGGTCCGCTACGAGTGGGAAATCGCTCAGGGTGGCCGTGTCGCCCTGCAGGCCGACAGCATGTACCGCTCTGAGCACGTGTTTGCTATGACCGGTGCCGAAACCGTTGAAGAAGACGGTTACGCTATCAGCAACGTCTCGCTTACCTACAGCGCCCCGGGCGATCAGTGGCAGGTGTCGGCGTTTGTCGAGAACGTCACCGATAAAGAGTATCTGGTGCAGACCTTCGACCTCTCCAGCACCGACGTGTTTGGTCTCACCGAACAGTACTACGGCCGTCCGCAGTGGTGGGGCGTTTCGTTCAAGTACAACTGGGGCAACTAAGCCCGCTCTGGGGGCTTGTTAGCCCCTAATTAAAGGCAAAACAGGAGGTGCGGGGGTTCTGCCCTCGCACCTTTTTTGTCTCTGCACGTTCACTCTGCGCGAGTGATAACCCATAGTTTAGGAGTGGCCATGAGTTCACCATACCAACAACTGCGCGACAGCTTTAGCTGGCAGCGGCCACAGCAGTTTAATTTTGCCCGCGATGTCATCGACAACTGGGCCGAGCAAAACCCCGATCACCTGGCCATCCACTGGGTAGACGACAACGGCAACCAAGAGCGAGTCACCTTTGCCCAAGTGGCCGAGCGATCGCGTCAGGTAGCCAATTTATTAACCTCGCTGGGCGTTGAGCGCGGTGAGACCATTCTATTGCTAATGGGCCGCCAGCTGGCTTGGTGGGAAGCGACTACCGCCGGCTTGCGTATGGGCGCGGTGGTCTCGCCCGGCACCACCCAGCTCTCTGCCAAAGACATTAGCTACCGCATTAATGCCGCCAAGGCGACCTGTGTGTTAGCCGATCGCGCGCTGTGCGAGCGCATCGACAGCATCGCCGAACAGTGCCCAACCCTGCGCACTAAAATTGCCGTGGCCAACAGCAACGAGCCAGAGCAAGCCGCTGTGCCATTAGCGGACGGCTGGCACCACTACGAGCGCGACAGCGCCGCCGCCAGTGCGCAATTTGAGTGTGCCGATACCGCCAGCGATGACGATGCACTCTGCTATTTCACCTCCGGCACCACAGGCTACCCGAAGATGTGTATTCACAACCATCTCTACGGCACTGGCCACATTACTACCGGCAAATACTGGCTGGACTTAACCCCAGACGACCTGCACTGGAACTTAAGTGACACAGGTTGGGCCAAGGCGGCTTGGAGCAGTTACTTTGGCCCGTGGCTCTGCGGCGCGGCGATATTTGTCCACCACGCCCGCGGCTTTGACCCAGCCCAGAGCTTGGAGATGTTTGCGCGCTACCCCATTACCACCTTCTGTGGCGCCCCGACTATTTACCGCATGTTCGTTTTACAAAATTTGCAGTCGCTCGACTTTGGCTCACTGCGCCACTGTGTGGGTGCCGGCGAACCGCTCAACCCAGAGGTCATCTCGGTCTGGCAAAAGGCGACCGGGCTGGTGATACGCGATGGCTACGGCCAGACTGAATCAGTCATTTTATGCGGCAATATGCCCTCAATAGAGCCCAAGTTTGGTTCGATGGGCAAACCGATGCCCGGTATCGATCTGGCGGTGATAGACGAACACGGCAATCGGCTGGTCGACCAAGAGGGCGACATTGCCGTCGCAGTGGCCCCCGAGCGGCCGATAGGGTTATTCAAAGAGTACCGCGGCGAGCCAGAAAAAACTGCCAAGTGTTTTCGCGGCGACTGGTACCTAACCGGCGACCGCGCCACGGTGGACAGTGACGGATACTTCTGGTTTGTCGGCCGCAGTGACGATGTCATTCTCTCCAGCGGTTACCGCATCGGCCCCTTCGAGGTAGAGAGCGCGCTGCTGGAGCACGCTGCAGTGGCCGAGTCTGCGGTGGTCGCCAGCCCCGACCCCGATCGTGGCGAGGTAGTCAAAGCCTTTATTGTGTTGGCTGCAGGCCACACTGCCAGCGATGCGCTCATCGCTGAGCTGCAAGCGCATGTAAAAGCGGTGACGGCCCCCTATAAATACCCGCGTAAAATCGAATTTGTCGATCTACTGCCAAAAACAGTCAGTGGCAAGATTCGCCGTGTAGAACTGCGTGAAAAAGAGTGGGCCCAGTAGAGCCTGCGCTATAAATTTATAAATCAAGAGAGTGGGAACAACAGATGACAGAAGTAAACAGTGAGCTCAGTTACGGTGCTGGGCCGACCGCTATACCGCTACTTAACCAGACCATTGGCGACTGCTTCGACCAGACGGTTGAGCAATTTCCCGATGCGCCCGGCTTAGTCGCTTGCCACCAGAATATTCGCTGGAGCTACCGGCAGTATCAACAGCAGGTCGACCGCCTGGCACGCGGCCTGTTGGCGTTGGGTATTGAAAAGGGCGACCGCGTTGGCATTTGGGCTCCCAACCGCTACGAGTGGGCGCTGACCCAGTTTGCCACCGCCAAAATTGGCGCCATTATGGTCTGTATTAACCCCGCCTACCGTCTTTATGAGTTGGAGTACGCGCTCAACAAAGTCGGCTGCCGCATGGTGATTACCGCCGCACAGTTTAAAACTAGCAACTACTTGGCAATGCTCAATGAGCTGGCGCCCGAGCTGGCCAACCTGCCGGCCAACAGCGCGGCACCACTACAGCTCGCTAAACTGCCCAGCGTGGACTATCTGGTGCGCATGGGTGAACAGCCAACTCCAGGCATGCTCAATTTTGACACCGTTCTCAAAGAGGTCGATGCGCAATTAGATGCCCAATACGCCGAACGCCGCGCCAGCCTCAGCCCTACCGATGCGATCAATATTCAGTTTACCAGCGGCACCACCGGCTCGCCCAAAGGGGCGACGCTGAGCCACCTGAATATTCTCAACAACGGCAAGGTGGTCGGCGATGGCATGAAGCTGACCGAGCAAGACCGGCTCTGTATACCGGTGCCGCTCTACCATTGCTTTGGCATGGTGATGGGCAACTTGGCCTGTATCACACACGGCACTGCCGCTATCTACCCCGATGAAGGGTTCGACCCGAAAACCACCCTGGCCACTGTTGAAGCCGAGCGCTGCACTGCGCTGCACGGTGTGCCAACTATGTTTATTGCAGAACTGGATAGCCCAGACTTTGCCAGCTTTGATCTCAGCTCACTGCGCACCGGCATTATGGCTGGTGCCACCTGCCCGGTAGAGGTGATGAAAAAGGTCAATGGCCAGATGCATATGAGCGAAGTATTAATCGCCTACGGCCAGACTGAGACCAGCCCCGTCAACCATATGACAGTGGCCGACGACCCCTTCGACAAACGCACCAGCACGGTAGGGCGCCCTGGCCCACACTTGGAAATCAAACTGGTCGATGAGCACGGTAATTTAGTTCCGCGCAACACCAAAGGTGAGATCTGCTGCCGAGGTTACTCAGTGATGCAGGGTTACTGGGGCGATGCCGAGAAAACCGCGGAGACAATCGACAGCGAGGGCTGGCTGCACTCCGGCGATTTGGGTGTTATGGACGAACTCGATTACGTGCAAGTGGTCGGCCGTATCAAAGATATGATTATTCGCGGTGGCGAGAATATCTACCCTCGCGAGGTTGAAGAGTTTCTCTACACCCATCCGGCCATTCAAGAGGTGCAGGTGTTCGGCGTGCCCGATGCCAAGTACGGCGAGCAGGTCTGCGCTTGGGTGCAGTTGAAAGAGGGCGAAGTTCTCGACGCTGAGCAGTTGCAAGCTTACTGCAGCGATAAAATCACCCACTTCAAAGTGCCAAAGATTATCCGCTTTGTCACAGAGTACCCGATGACCGTGACCGGAAAAATTCAGAAATTCATCATGCGCGAGCAGATGATAAAAGAGTTGGGCCTAGAGGCCTGAATAACACCGTTTTAAGTGCCATAAATTGATAATAAGAGGGTAGTGCAATGAGTCAGTTCAACATGTTAATTAACGGCCAGATGGTCGCCGGTGCATCGACTATCGATGTCCTCAATCCCGCCAACGAAGAGGTGGTGGCACAGTGCCCGGTTGCCTCAGAGGCTCAGTTAAACGAAGCGGTTGCCGCTGCCAATGCCGCCTTTCCAAGCTGGGCGGCTAAAAGCTACGCCGAGCGCGGCGCGCTGATCAAGCAGCTGTGCGGCGCCATTGCCGACAACGCCGAAGAGTTCGCCCAACTGCTCACCAAAGAGCAGGGCAAGACATTGGCGGCAGCCCGCGATGAGGTGATGTTTGCCCAATACTTTGCCAACTTCTTTGCCGAACAAACTGTCGAGCCTGAAGTGCTCAGCGAAGATGACAACCAGCGCCTGGAAGTACTGCGCCGCCCGCTCGGCGTCGTCGCCGGCATCTGCCCATGGAACTTCCCGCTGCTGATCACCATGTATAAGCTCGCGCCAGCACTGGTAGCCGGCAACACCATGATCATTAA
>Ga0209555_10000394_pt1 | contig 37684 bp, 30 predicted proteins | sample SaaInl85LU_5_DNA_FD_184643 | JGI IMG/M metagenome (GOLD analysis project Ga0209555, IMG submission 184643) | Marine microbial communities from expanding oxygen minimum zones in the Saanich Inlet - ESP_85LU_5_DNA (SPAdes) (version 2) | ecosystem: Environmental > Aquatic > Marine > Intertidal... | reverse complement strand
GGCCGGTTTTAGTGTGGACCAACTGGAGACACGCGAGTATCTCGAAAGCCACGCGTCGGTGGCTGCGCTAATGCGCTCCATCAAAGCGGTAGGGGCGCACAACAGTCAGCGTGGGCGAAGTATTAGCGCCACTGGACGTGGTCGCATCAAGCAACTTTATGCCGCCTATCCCACCGCTGAGGATGGTAGTTGCACTGCTAGCTGGCAGGTTCTTTTTGGCCGCTGCAAACGACTGAGTTGAGATAGATAATTGATGGAGGCGACAGTGAATCGAGAGTTATTTAAACGTCAGCGCTGGTTTATCACCGGTACTGATACCGATATTGGTAAAACCGCTATCGCTGCGGGTTTGCTGCAGTTACTCGGTGATCAAGGCTTAAAAACACTGGGTTTAAAGCCGATTGCGGCGGGGTGTGAGATGACGGAAGAGGGTTTGCGCAACAGTGATGCGCTGGCACTTCAGGCTGCGGCGAATACCCCTCTAGATTACGCGCAGATCAACCCGATCGCACTGCAGCCACCAATAGCACCACATATTGCAGCCCAAGAGCAGGGGCTGGCAATAACGGTCGATAAAGTGGCTGGATACTGCCGCGGTGCCTTGTTGCAGCGCACTGATATCGCCCTGATCGAGGGTGCAGGCGGTTGGCGTGTGCCGCTAAATTTACGCGAAAGTTTCGCCGGTCTAGCGGTGGCGTTGGAGTGTCAGGTCGTACTCGTAGTAGGAGTAAAGTTGGGCTGTATCAACCACGCGTTGCTCACTGCTGAAGCCATTGCTCGCGATGGCTTGCAAATCGTCGGCTGGGTCGCCAATATTATCGACCCAGGTGGGGCTCGGATAGAGGAAAATATAGCTGCGCTGAAGTCGCTACTCCCGGCTCCATGTTGGGGGGTTGTCCCTTTTCTTGACGAGCCTTCGGCGGCGGCAGTCGCCTCCCAGCTGGATAGCCAAACTATACTGGAGTGTTGTTATGAGTGAAGTGCGTTTGAGTGAAGAAGATCAAGCTCGCGTTGATGCGGTACTGCACAGCGGTTATAACCAGACCGAGAAAAAGCCGTTTCGTGGATGGTGGCTGGCCGGTTTTTTAGCCGTCATTGTGGTTGGACTAGGTGTATTGGCGCGCGGTATAGCGGTTAGCCAAGGGTACTTAGCAGACTTCTTTTAATGGCAGAAATAGTCGCTCGCGCCGAGTTAACTGATCTTGAACTTAGCGGCGAACCTCTGCTTCAACGGCTCTATCGCCAACGCGGCATAAGCCAAGTTAGCGATCTCGATTACAGCCTTAAATCACTGCCTGATCCGCAACAACTGCTGGGTGTCGAAGCGGCAGTGGAGCGCTTGGAGAAGGCGCTAGCGATGCGCCAATCGGTGTTGATAGTGGGTGACTTTGATGCCGACGGCGCTACCAGTTGCGCGCTGATGGTGTTGGCATTGCAATCGCTGGGCGCCTGTGTCGATTTTATCGTTCCAGACCGCTTTACTCTCGGTTACGGCCTTAGCCCAGCCATCGTCGATATCGTCGTCGAGCAAAACTGTCCCGACCTAATTATTACAGTGGATAACGGCATTGCCAGTATTGAGGGCGTGTGCCGCGCGGCTACACACAACATTGACGTGATAATTACTGATCACCATCTACCTGGTGCAGAGCTGCCTGCGGCCGTGGCGATCGTCAATCCCAACCAGCCGGGTTGTCTATTCCCCAGCAAAGCGATCGCCGGAGTGGGCGTCGCTTTTTATCTGCTCTTAGCGCTGCGCAGCAAGCTGCGTAAAAAGGGTTTTTTCCGCGAGCGACCCGAGCCCAATTTAGCCCATTGGTTAGATCTTGTAGCGCTGGGTACGGTCGCCGATGTGGTGCCGTTGGATAAACTCAATCGGTCGTTGATTCACCACGGTATTCAGCGAATCCGTGCTGGCCGTTGCCGGCCGGGTATTTTGGCTCTTTTGCAGTTGGCTGGTCGCAACTCTTCTCAGTTACAGGCCAGTGATCTCGGCTTCACAGTGGGTCCGCGACTCAATGCTGCAGGCCGCTTGGACAACATGACCATTGGTATTGACTGTTTGTTGGCTGAGTCGCCGCAACAGGCTCACAGCTTGGCATCAGAGTTAGATGCGCTCAACCGCGAGCGTCGCGCTATTGAACAGGGTATGCAGAGTGAAGCGCTGGCCGATCTCGAGACAGAGTGGCAAGCGCTCGATGGTGAGCCACTACCCGCACTGTTAGTACTCTACAGACCAGAGTGGCACGAAGGAATAGTGGGTTTGCTAGCCAGTCGTATCAAGGAGCGTTACCACCGCCCAACGCTAGTGTTTACCGACAGTGAGAGCGGCGATCTGAAGGGGTCGGCGCGCTCTATTGAGGGTTTGCACATACGCGATCTTCTCGACGAGTTGGCCAATAGCGAGCCGGGATTAATCGAAAAATTTGGTGGTCACGCCATGGCGGCGGGGTTAACTCTGCCCGCCGGACAACTGGATCGTTTTCGTGAGACGGTGGTGGCTTTGGCCACTGAGAAACTGACGGTTGAGCAGTTGCAAGCAAAGCAATTTAGCGACGGCTCCTTGGCGGAGGAAGATCTTTCACTGGCTTGTGCTGAGAAACTACGCCGCGCAGGCCCGTGGGGACAGCAATTCCCAGCGCCACAATTTGATGGACCGTTCAATGTAGTGGCGCAGCGCATAGTCGGTGAGCGGCATATCAAATTGACACTAAAAGTTGACGCCCAAGCCGCACCGCTCGATGCCATCTGGTTTAACGTGCCCAGCCGATGGCTGTCTGAGCCGCTACCAGAGTTTGTCGAGGTACTCTATCGGCTGGATGTTAACCATTTTCGCGGCCGCAGTTCGCTGCAGTTGATGATCGAACAGCTCGAGCCCGGCTGCGGCTAGAGCAGTGCTTGCAGTGCTTGGGCAACCCGTTCAGCAATGATCGGTTGCGCTTTGGCTGTTGGGTGCAGGCCGTCCTCTTGAATCATCTGCGATTGCCCGAGCAGATCGCTAAACTGAAACGGCAGCAACCCCAGCTGATACTGTTCTGCTAGCTCAGGGTAGAGTTGGGCAAACTGGCGCGTATAGCGCTCGCCATAGTTAGCGGGCAGTGCCATGGCAAACAGCAAAGGCTCGGCTTTTGAGTCGCGCACTAGTGCTATTTTGGCGGCTAGATTGTCGCGCAGACGGCTCAGTGGGTAGCCGCGCAGGCCGTCGTTGGCTCCCAGCTCAATCAACACCCAGTCGGGATTGTGGCGCTCTAATAGCGCCGGCAGACGAGCCAGCCCGCCACCGCTAGTTTCGCCGCTGACACTGGCATTAACAACGATCAACTCATCGTTCATCTGCTCGCTTAACAGCGCTACCCAGCCCTCTTCGAGCGACATACCGTATGCGGCGCTGAGGCTGTCGCCCAGCACTAACAGCTTAGTTTTGGGCTCAGTGTTAGTACCCATTACCGGTTGGCTTGAAGCTCCACCAGCGACAATTAAGGTGATAAAAACAATTAATAGTTTGGCCGTGATAGAGTTGTACATAGAGTATTTGCCCTTCAATGAAGCCTTCGCACAGGAGTCGCAGTGACCATACTACAAGCGCAGCAGTTGACCAAGCAGGTGAGTGTTTCTGGGAGTTCACTAAATATTTTAAACGCTGTTGATCTCGCTTTAGAGCGGGGTGAATCACTGGCGATTGTCGGTGCCTCGGGTTCGGGCAAGTCGACTCTACTCGGCCTGTTGGCTGGGCTAGATCTACCCACCTCGGGTTCAGTCAGTTTGGCCGGTGAAGAGATAACGGCGTTGAGCGAAGATCAGCGAGCGGCGCTGCGCGAGCGCCACGTAGGTTTTGTCTTTCAGTCCTTTCAGCTTCTACCCAGTTTGACCGCGTTAGAAAATGTCGCTCTGCCGCTCGAGCTGCGCGGTGATACCGGAGCAGAGCTTGCAGCGGCTCAGTTTCTGGAGCGCGTTGGGCTCTCTGAGCGCCTCGCCCATTACCCCAGCCAACTCTCCGGGGGCGAGCAGCAGAGGGTTGCTCTAGCGCGCGCGTTTGCCAGTCGTGCGGAGATTCTATTTGCCGATGAGCCGACAGGAAATCTTGATACTGTGACTGGCCGTGCAATCGACGAGCTGCTGTTTGAAATGAATCAAGAACAGGGCACCACATTGGTGTTAGTAACCCACGAGCACGGGTTGGCAGAGCGCTGCGGCAAGCAGATAACACTTGACGCTGGCAGCGTTGTGGCGCGGCGATGATTGCTCTGCCGATAAAATTGTTGTGGCGTAGTTGGCGCGCCGGTGCGCTGCAGTTAGTGGCGGGTGCACTGCTCTTGGCGGTGGCAGTGGTCACCTCGGTATCGCTGCTGGCCGATCGAGTACAGCTGGCCCTGACTGAGCAGTCGGCCACTTTCTTAGCGGCCGATCTGGTGGTTCGCGGCCCGCATGAACCACCCTCTGATTGGGCTGAATGGGCCAGTCAGGTCGAGCTGCGCACGGCGCGTACCGCCTCGTTTAATTCGATGGTTTACGCGGGTGACGAAATGCATCTGGCGGCTGTTAAAGCGGTTGATGCCGGCTACCCGTTGCGTGGAGAAGTGGTGATCTCGCAGCAGCCATTTAGTCAACTGCAGAGCGATTGGCAGGCTGTTGGCAGAGGGCCGCAAGTAGGTGAGGCGTGGGTGGATTCACGGTTGCTGCCACTGCTCGATGTCGAGTTAGGCGACACTATTGAGGTGGGTGCCACGCAGCTCAAAATTACCCAAGTTGTGGTGACCGAGCCGGACCGTGGCGGAAGTTTCTCGCTGTTTGGTGCGCGGGTACTGATGCACTACGCTGACTTACAAGCAGCGGCAGTGATCCAGCCCGGCAGCCGTGTCAGTTACCGTTTTTTAATGGCCGGTGAGAGCGGGAGTTTAGCTGCACTGCAAGCGCAGTTAGCTGCCGATTTTGAGCAGCGCGCCGATCAACACTGGAAAATAATCACCCCAGATAGTGCTGAGGCGAGCATCGCTGATACCGTCGACCGCGGCCGAAAATTTTTGTTGTTGGCCGGTTCCGTTGGGGTGATATTGGCCGGTATAGCATTGGCTTTAGCCAGCCGACAGTTTGCTGACCGCCAGCTGGCGCAAGTGGCGCTTTTTAAATGTTGGGGGCTGCGCAGCTTTGAGGTGCGCCGTTTTTACCTGGTGCAAGTTTCGCTTCTGGCAATAGTCGGTACCGCACTGGGTTTGTTATTGGGTTGGCTGTTTCACACGGCACTCCTGGCGGTGTTGGCTGATTATCTCCCCGCCGAGCTTCCAGCAGCGAGCCTGCAGCCTTGGTTGGTCGGTATCGCTACCGGGGTGCTGTCGTTGCTCGGTTTCGCGCTGCCCGCGCTGTGGCACTTGCCACAGCTTTCTGCGCTGGCTGTGTTGCGCTCAGAAATCACAGGCAGCCCAATGACAACAGCTGTGCGGCTTTTCATTGGTGGTGCAGTAGCGGTGCTTCTGCTGTACGGATACAGCGGCAATTTGTGGATTACCCTCGGTATGGTCGCCGCACTGACCGCAGTGGCGGTATTTATTGGTACATTGGCATGGCTGTTTCTGGCTGTTTTGCGCCGTTTCTTCAGCCAATTGGGCGGCCTTTGGCGCATGGCTGCAGCCAACCTGTGGCGGCAGCGCCTGCAGAGTCAGCTGCAGATGCTCGGTTTTGCCGCAGCAATTGCACTGCTGTTGGTTATGGCTGTGGTGCGCGGCTCGCTGATCGAAGAGTGGCGCTGGCAGCTGGCGGACGATGCCCCCAACCACTTTTTAGTTAATGTCGCCCCCTATGAGTTAGAGCCGGTAAAAGCTCTGCTCGCTGAGCGCGGTTTAGAGAGCGCGGGTTGGTTTTCGATGGTGCGCGGGCGCCTGATCGAGATCAATGGTGCGCCACCTCCGGCCGACCTTAAAGAGCGCCATGAATCGCTCAACCGAGAGCTCAACCTCAGTTGGAGTGCGACCTTGCCAGAGAATAACCAGCTGGTGGCGGGAGAGTGGTGGCAAGCTGATACTCCGGTCAGCGATGGCCCGGTACCGATGTCGATAGAGGTAGAGCTTGCAGAAGAGCTGGGGCTCAGCTTGGGTGATTTTGTTACCTTTAGTTTGGGTGGTTTGCGTTTTGAAGCGCAGCTGGTCAACACCCGTTCTCTGCGCTGGGAGAGCATGACTCCGAACTTTTATTTTCTGTTTCCCGAAGGGGTTCTAGAAGATTTCCCACGCTCCGGCATCACCAGTTTGCATATTCCCGCCAGCGAAAAAATGGTCATTAACGATCTGCTGCGTCGCTATCCAACAGTGGTGGTTATTGAGTTGGACAAGGTAATCGCGCAGATACAATCTGTGGTTTATCAGGTGACTCAAGGGCTGCAGATGATGACGGGGATGATTCTGTTGTGCGGTGTACTGATTCTTTACGCCGGAGTTGCACTGTCGATGCCGGCTAGGCTGCAACAGAGTGCTCTTTTGCGCACGCTGGGCAGTTCACGTCGCGCGGTGTTGCAGCTGCAAGCAATAGAGTTTGCGCTGCTCGGCGGGGTGGCGGGGCTGGTTGCCGCACTGGCTGCAGAACTGACTTTAGTGATTATAGCTCAGCAGCTGTTTGCTGGATCGCCACAGATTCACCCGTGGATCTGGCTGGCGGGTCCGCTGGGCGGGGCTCTACTAGTGTCGTTTCTAGGCGTTGCCTACAGTGCGCGCAGCGTGGGTTTGCCACCACTGCAGCTGTTGCGTCAGCTCAATCGCTAAAATTAAGCGACAGGTAGACGCAGGTGAAAAGTCGTGCCGTGCTCACTGTCTGAGGTGACTGCTAAATTGCCACGGTGTTGCTCACAGACAATAAAGTGGGCGAAAGAGAGCCGTTGTGAGGCATCGACTGGCTCGGATTTTCCGCCTGCTTCCCGGTAAGCGGGTTCGAACAGGTAGCGTTGCTGTTGATCGCTCAGTGCAGTGCCGTGAAATTGTATTGAGATCCAGGCATCGCCACTGCGTTCGCGCAGTTCAATGCGCAATTTTGGATTTTCTGCTTCTGCCAGTGCCGTGCAGGCGTGGCGCAACAAACTCAGCAGTACTTGTTCTAATTCAGGTCGGTAGCCGGGGACGGCGGGCAGCTGTTGTGGGTAGATTTTTTCTAGCTCTATTTCGCTGAACAGTAAGCCGTTAGCCGCGGAGAAGAGCTTACTGGCGTGACTGAGAGCCGCCTCGGTCAGATCGATTAGATCTATTGCGGCGATCTCTCCGCCACGCTGTTGTGAAAAGCTGACTAAGTTGGCGATTATCGACTGGGCCTGCTGATTGCGATTGGCCGCTTTTGCGCTGTCATTGTTGGCTAAGGCCTCCGCGACCGCGGCTAAAGGGGTGTTGAGATCGCGAGCCATCACCGCAGCAAGCTCACCCATTGAGGACATTTTGTCGCGCTGCACCAAGCTGTTCTCAGCCAAAATACGATCAGTGACATCGTCGATCAGTAGCACCACACCGGGTTCGCCACTGTTGGTGAGTGGATAGATAGTGATATCAAAGTGGTACTGGCCGCGCTGGCTGTGTTTAATGGTGACAGTTTTACTCTGTGTGAGTGCCTGATTGACCTGTCCCGGTTGCACGGTGATCGCCGGATAGACCTCCCAGAGATTGTTGCCAACAGCATGCTCTGCGCTAATACCACTTATCTCTGCCGCTCTGCGGTTCCACTGGGTTATTTGACCTTTTTGATCCAGTCCAATCAAAATGAGTGGCATCGATGAAAGTACGTTGCTGAGATAGTGTTCCGACTGTTGGAGTTGCTGGGCGGTCTGCTTGTGTTCGGAAGCCTCGCTCTCCAATGCCAGGTTGCTCTCTTTGAGCAGCTGATTGAATTCGTCCAGCGTCGCGGTGCGCTGCTGAACGCGCTCTTCGAGCTCGTTGCGAATTTTTTCCAGTTGGTGCGAGTAGCGGCGCGATTCAGACCGGCTTAAAAATAACCGAATTACCACATAGCTCAGTGCAATAATCAGCAGCGAACCGCTGGTATTAGAGACGTACTGCCAATTGGTGGAACCATCGGCATAACGAAACACCTGCAGCGGAGATGCCGCTGCCAATGGGGCAGCAGCAATTGCTAACAAGCTAAAGATAGCTTTTGATGTTTCTTTTAGACTGGATCTGAACAGAAATCTTGTATCCATAGCGGGTATCTCTAATCGGCGGTCTGGCCGCAGTATAATTGCCAACAGTGCAGTGAAACGCCATTATATCGGTGTTTCCACTTAAAAAGCCCACCCTAGTAGGGTTGTGTGGACAGTTCAACCCGCGAGATTATTTATGAGTAGTTGTTGCCCTCCCCCAGTGCCGCAGCAAAAACCAGCTGCTGATAATGATCCAGCGCACTCTGCAGTAGGCTCTACGAACTGCTGTAACAGTGCAAAAGCGCGCCCTGATTACTTGTTGCGTTTTGGCGCTACCGGAGTCGCTCTGCTCTATACCATAGCTCTTTTAGCAACAGACACGAGCGGGCTGCCGGTCTGGCTGTTCACGGCTAGCATTGGTATTTACGAGCTGATGAATACTATGTGGTGGGGGCTATTGATGGCGATTTTTTTCGTCGGTCTGCTCGACCGCCTGCCGCGTGACTTGGTTATGGGGCTGCTCGGCCAGGGCGGCAGTTTAGTCGGTATCTGCCGTGCCACTTTTGCTGGAGTGCTGCTCGATCTCTGCAGCCACGGTATTTTAATGGTAGGCACCAAACTCTATCAGCGCGGTGCCAGTCTCGGTCAGTTGATGGCTTTCCTTATTGCTAGCCCGTGGAATTCACTCTCGTTGACGATTGTCTTAATCGCACTGATTGGCTGGGGGTGGACGCTGCTATTTATTGTCGCATCTATGCTAGTTGGTATCATCTCTGGGCTTTTATTTGACCGCTTAGTGGCGGCCGGAAAGTTGCCGCAAAACCCTAATACTTTAGCTCTGCCAAGTGTGCAGCAGAGTAGTGTCAAAGCTCTGTTTGCAGAGGCTTGGCAGAGCAGTGAGTGGAGCTGGAGTGGATTAGCTGCATTGCTAATAGACGGTCTGCGCGGTTCTAAGATGGTCTTCCGCTGGTTGTTTTTTGGTCTATTACTCGCGGTAACAGTGCGCGCATTGGTGCCGCTTGAAAGCTATCAAATGTGGTTTGGGCCGACTTTAGCAGGCCTTTTCGCCACCTTGCTGGCGGCGACCATTATTGAGGTCTGCTCTGAAGGCTCAACGCCGATTGCCGCAGATATCGTCACTCGCGCCGCAGCACCGGGCAATGGTTTTACTTTTTTGATGGCCGGTGTGGCCACGGATTACACCGAGATTATGGTGCTGCGAGATCTGACCGGCTCTTGGAAAATAGCGCTATTTTTGCCGCTTATTACTCTGCCTCAGGTGGTTTTGATCGGTGCGCTGATGAACTTGTTTGTCAGTTGAGGTTGAATCGTCTGCAGCGCTGTTAACCAAGCGGTTGCAGCGGCTATAATGGTTGCCTAATCGAAAGGACAGCTCTGCCAATGCCAAACAAATACCCTCTGTGGAAGAATCTGATGATTCTTCTCGCAATTACTTTAGGTTTTATCTACGCAGCACCTAATCTCTACCCGCCCGACCCGGCTATTCAGCTCTCTGGACAGAGTGGGGCAATGGTGATTGACGAGGATGTGCTCAGGCAGGTTGAGCGCTCTTTGGATGAAGCCAATATTGAACATTTTGAAGGTGTTGCCGACGGCGAAGCGATTCTGATTCGATTGCGCGATAAAGAGCAGCAGCTGAGCGCCAAGGAAGTGATTCAGCAGAGTTTGGGTGGCGCTTATATTGTCGCACTCAACCTCGCACCGACTACGCCGGATTGGTTGCGCAGCTTTGGGGCCTCGCCGATGAAGCTCGGGCTCGATCTCAGTGGCGGTGTCCACTTTTTGTTGGAGGTCGATCTGGATGCGGCTCTGGCCACCCGTTTGGAGAGTGAGCTGGAGGATGCCAAAGTGGCGCTACGCGAAGCCCGCGTGCGCTATCGTTCACTGGAAATTGTCGGCCCCGAATTGGTTGGGCAGTTTCGCAATGAAGAGGAGCGGGCAGCAGCTGAAAAAGCCATTCGAGCGCAGTCGCAAGCTTTAACGACAGTGACTAACCCCAGTCAAAATCCCCTTACACTGGTGTTGGTGGTCAACGATATCACCCTCAAAGATCTACAAGAAAACGCCCTCAAACAAAACCTTACCTCGCTGCGCAATCGCGTCAATGAGCTCGGTGTTTCAGAGCCGTTGGTTTCCCGGCAGGGTAAAAATCGTATTGTTGTCGAGCTGCCGGGTGTGCAAGACACCGCTGAAGCAAAGCGTATTATCGGTAAAACTGCCAATCTTGAGTTTCGCCTTGAATCGGACAGTGCACTGGGCGAGCGCTTTAAATTCCGCGACGGGACTACCAGTGCGGTGTTGCAAAATACGCCCATCATTACCGGTGAAAATGTCACCGATGCGCGCTCTAGCTTTGATGAAAATAGCCGTCCTCAGGTGAATATCACGCTCGATGCCGGCGGCGGTTGGCAGATGGGACACGCTACCCGAGACAATATCGGCAAACGCTTGGGCGTACTTTTTATCGAATACAAAACTCGCTTGGAAAAAGGGCTAGATGAAGAGGGAGAGCCGGTCATGGTCCCGGTACCTTTCGTCGAGAAAAACATCATCAGTCTCGCTACGGTACAAGCTCAGCTAGGTAAAAGCTTTCGAATCACCGGCCTGGATAGCCAGCGCGAATCCTCCGAATTAGCGCTGTTGCTTCGCGCCGGTGCTTTGGCTGCGCCGATGTATATTGTTGAAGAGCGCACCATAGGCCCGTCATTGGGTGCCGAAAATATTCAGTTGGGTGTGCGTTCGGTCACTATCGGCATGGGCATGGTGTTGCTATTTATGCTGGTGGTTTATCGTGTATTCGGAATCTATGCGAATATTGCGTTGTCTCTTAATCTGGTGATTTTGGTCGCCTTTATGTCGCTACTGGGCGCGACTCTTACCCTGCCAGGGATTGCCGGCATTGTATTGACGGTGGGTATGGCGGTGGATGCCAATGTGCTGATCTTTTCGCGTATACGTGAAGAGCTCAACGCCGGGCTTAAGCCCCAGGCAGCTATCAGTGCCGGTTACGATCGCGCCTTCGTGTCCATTATTGATGCCAACTTAACCACCTTAATTGTTGCCATGATCCTCTATCTGATTGGTTCCGGGCCGGTCCAGGGTTTCGCCGTGACACTGTCGTTGGGCATCATTACCTCGATGTTTACCTCCATTGTGGTCACCCGGGCGATGGTCAATGTTATCTACGGCGGTCGCAAAATCGATCGTTTGTCGATTTAGGAGCAGAACGATGAAAGAGTTAAAAATTTATAACTTCATGGGTCCCAGTCGGGCTATGATGGTCGTCTCCGCCGTGCTGCTTTTACTCTCTAGTGTCTCGTTGTCGACCCGCGGTATTCACCTGGGTTTAGATTTTTCTGGCGGTACACAAATTGAAGTGGGTTATCAACAACCGGCTGCGGTTGAGACCGTTAGGGCTCAGCTGGTGGATGCGGGTTTCGATGGTCCGACAGTTGTCCATTTTGGTGCTGAAACCGAGGTTTTGCTGCGTCTTAAAGAGATCCCAGTCGTCGATCAGGCAGCAGTACAAAGTGAAGAACAGCAGCCGGATATCGGTCAGCGGGTAGTCGCTGCGCTGTCTGCCGGTGGTGAGCAGATTGAGTTGCGCAGAGTCGATTATGTCGGCCCACAAATTGGCGAGGAGCTGCGCGAAGAGGGTGGCCTGGGTATGTTGGTCGCGCTCGCCGTGGTAATGCTCTATGTTGCAGTGCGCTTTCAGTTCAAATTTGCGCTGGGGGCGGTATTGGCGCTCGCTCACGATGTGATCCTGACGCTGGGCTTTTTCTCTGTCACGCAGATGGAGTTTGATCTCACTGTATTGGCTGCAATCTTGGCGGTAATCGGCTATTCCCTCAACGATACCATTATTGTCTTTGACCGGGTACGCGAGAACTTTCGCAAATTGCGTAAAACACAAGCCGTGGATGTGATTAACGAGTCATTGTCGCAGACACTCTGGCGCACATTAAATACTTCGGTAACTACTCTTTTGGTACTGTTGGCTTTGTATATATTTGGTGGTGAGCTTATCCATAATTTTGCCGCTGCACTGCTATTTGGTGTTTTGGTGGGCACCTACTCATCCATTTATGTCGCTGCCAACTTACTTTTGCTACTTAAAGTTAGCCGTGAAGACCTACTTCAGCCAGTTGAGGGCGAACTGGTAGACGACCTTCCCTAACCAACTCTGTTGCGCTTGTGTGCCGCCATTAACTCTTCCAGCATGGCGGTTACTAACCTAGGCGGTCGTTTGCCGCTGCGCACCGCAGCGGCAAACTGGCAGCGGTAACTGAAACTCTGCTGCGCCAAACATGTGAGTTTTCCCTCGCGTTCAAACGGCAGGGAAAAGTGTTCGGGTAGAAAACCGATATACGCCCCAGAAAGAATTAAAGAAGCGATAGCCTCTTGGTCATAAGCGGTAGCGCTGCGCTTGAGGCCGAGGCGGTGGCTGTTTTCAAAGTTGGGCGAGTGATAACCCAAGCCGGCGTAGCGCTGTTGGAATATCTCCTCTGGCGATACACTCTCTGCCGCTGTAAACAGCGGGTGGCGAGAGCCGCAGTAGAGCCACATCTGCTCCTCAAAAAGCACCGAGTAATCTAAACCGGTTGCCAAGCGATGGGTGGGAACAATACCAATATGGTATTTGCCATCAATTACACCGCTCTCTATCTCTGCCACTGTGCCGCCGTAGACATGCAGATCCACTCGCGGCGCGCGCACAGTAAAGCGGGCGATCGCCAACTCTATGGCCGCATCGGGGTTGCCAAGTGATTTCTCAAAAATCGCCAAGTTGAGCCGCCCAGCCGGTTGGCGTTGAGTATCGGCGACCTCGGCGCGAAAACTATCTAACGCTCCGAGTAGCGTCAATGTCGACTGGTAGATTTGCGCGCCCTCTGCAGTCAAGCTAAACCCCGCTCTGCCGCGGTTGCACAGAGCCACTGCGAGGCGCTCTTCGAGCTCTTTAAGTTGACGACTAATGGTTGAACGGCCAATCCCTAACTCCGGTTCTGCGGCGCTGATACCACCACTTTCAACAATTGCGCGAAATACGCGCAACAAACGCAGTTCGGTGTCACTAACTTGGCCAAGCTTGCTTGGAGGTCGCTGAGTATGCATAAAAAAGACGCTTCAGAGTTGCCGATAAAAGTTTGATAAATATGAAACTATACTTACAAAATATAATATTTATCAAACGTAAGTGAAAGCCTAAACTGTTCTCTCAATAAAGCAACAGGGCTAGGTATGTTCAAGCAGCTGATCAATAAAATCAGGTCTCCCGCCAGGGTGGCCGCAGATCACCCCGCCACACAATCAGCGCAGTGGCAGGGGCAAAATCTCGATTGTTACTGGATGCCCTCGACCGGCAACCGCGAGTTCAAAGCTAACCCAAGAATGGTGGTTGGAGCACAAGGGCACTATTTGTTCGATGGTAATGGCCGAAAGATTTTTGATGGGCTCTCAGGTTTGTGGACCTGCGGTATGGGCCATAGCCAGCCTAAAATAGTCGAGGCGATAGCCAAACAAGCGGGGCAGTTGGATTTTTCTCCCACCTTCCAATTTGGTCACCCAAAGGCTTTTGAACTAGCTGAACGTATTGTTGATTTGATGCCCGCGGAACTCAATCGAGTTTTTTACACGGGCTCTGGTTCAGAGAGTGCCGATACTTCTTTGAAAATTGCCCGCGCTTATTGGCGCAAGCGCGGCATGGCATCAAAAACCAAGTTGCTGGGGCGAATCAAGGGTTACCATGGAGTCAATTTTGGCGGCATCAGTGTCGGCGGTATTGTTGGCAACCGAGCCCTGTATGGCCATGCGGTTGAGGCAGACCACCTGTCGTCCACGCTGCTGCCTGAAAACTTATTTGCCCGCGGGCTGCCAGAGCATGGTGCCCATTTGGCAGACCAGCTTGAGGAGTTAATTGGTTTGCACGACGCGAGCAATATTGCCGCATTGATTGTCGAGCCGATGGCCGGATCAGCGGGAGTGCTGCCACCGCCGGTGGGTTACCTGCAGCGGCTGCGCGAGATCTGTGACAAACATCAGATTTTGTTGATCTTCGATGAGGTTATCACGGCCTTTGGCCGTCTCGGCGCCGCGACAGGAGCTGAGGCTTTTGGTGTCGTGCCGGATATGATTAACGTGGCTAAGCAGTTGACTAACGGTGCAGTGCCGATGGGCGCGGTTATTGCCAAGCAAGAGATATACGACACTTTTATGGAGCAAGGTGGCCCTGATTACATGGTAGAGCTGCCACACGGCTATACGTACTCTGCCCATCCGCTAGCCTGCGCGGCAGGATTGGCGAGTTTAGAGCTGTTGCAGAGCGAGGGTATGTTTGCCCAATCTGCGCAGCTGGCAAACAAATTAGAGGACGCGGTCCATTCGCTGCGCGGTTTGCCCAATGTGGCGGATATTCGCAACTGCGGCAGCGCTGCCGGCATTACTCTGGCAAGTTATCCTAATGAGCCTGCGCGGCGGCCCTATGAGGCAGCTATGAAACTCTGGGAGAAAGGCTACTACGTGCGATACGGCGGTGACACGTTACAACTGGGCTTGCCATTTGCTAGCACTGATGACGAGCTCTCCGCTTTAATTGAGGCTTTAAGCCAGACATTGCGAGAAATTTAACTGAATAATTGGAACTGCACGATGAGCAATAAAACTGTTGGACACCTAATAAATGGCAAAATACTGGTCGATAGCGGCGCACAACAGCCGCTCTACAACCCCGCTAGCGGAGCAGTGACTGGGACCGTTGTATTGGCTCAGCCCGCTACGGTAGAGCTGGCCATAGAGACCGCAGAGGCAGCTTATCCTAGCTGGCGTACAACACCACCACTGAAACGTGCTCGGGTGATGTTTGCTTTAAAGTCACTGCTCGAGGCTCATGCGGATGAACTGTGCGAACTGATCACTGATGAGCACGGTAAAGTACTCCACGATGCGCTGGGTGAACTGCAGCGCGGTATAGAAAATGTAGAGTATGCCGCGGGTGCCCCAGAGCTATTGAAGGGTGACTACAGCCGCAATGTGGGCCCAGATATTGACTCTTGGAGTGATATGCAGCCGCTCGGCGTGGTTGCGGGGATTACCCCGTTCAACTTCCCCGCTATGGTGCCTATGTGGATGTGGCCGTTGGCAGTGGTTTGCGGCAACTGTTTTATATTGAAACCCTCCGAGCGGGATCCATCGGTGGCGTTGCGTATCGCCGAATTAGCCCAGCAGGCTGGGCTCCCTGCGGGCGTGTTGAATGTTGTCAACGGCGGCCGTGAAGTTGTTGAACAGCTGTTGGATGACCAGCGCATCAAAGCTATTAGCTTCGTCGGTTCTACCCCGATCGCCGAGTCTATTTACGCTCGCGGTAGCGCTGCAGGAAAGCGCGTACAGGCGCTTGGCGGTGCTAAAAACCATGCCGTGGTGATGCCTGATGCCGATTTAGACAATGCCGTTAGTGCACTCATGGGCGCTGCCTACGGTTCGTGCGGTGAGCGGTGCATGGCCATTTCGGTGGCAGTAGCGGTTGGCGAAGAGACAGCTGATGCCTTGGTGGCAAGATTGAAGTCCGCCATGGGCGGTCTGCGTATTGGCAATGGTCGCGATAACAGCAACGATATGGGGCCACTGATTACCGCAGAGCAGCGCGATAAAGTCGCTGCCTATTTGCAAGCGGGTGTCGAGTCGGGTGCTCAGTTAGTCGTGGACGGGCGCACAGCAGCAGTCCCCAGCGACGGCTTTTTCTTGGGTGCTTCACTGTTTGATCGAGTCGACGAGAGTATGTCGATTTATCGCGATGAGATATTTGGCCCCGTGCTGTGTGTGGTGCGGGTGCCAGATTTAGCGGCGGCAATGAAGCTGGTTAACGAGCATGAGTTTGGCAATGGCACAGCAATCTTCACCCGCGATGGTGAGGCTGCACGCCACTTCTGCGATAATATTTTAGTCGGCATGGTCGGTGTCAATGTGCCACTGCCGGTACCGGTTGCCTATCACTCTTTTGGCGGTTGGAAGCGCTCGCTGTTTGGCGATCTCAGCGCCTACGGGCCGGATGGGGTACGTTTTTATACGCAGCGCAAGACCATTACTCAGCGCTGGCCTTCGAGTGGGATTCGCGAAGGAGTCAGTTACAGTTTCCCCAGCTAAACGTTGCCGCGAAAACGCGGGTGACCACTCAGTGGGTCGCCGCCGCGATAGCGGCTGCGGCCGGCGAGCGAGTCAATGAATAAGTGGAAGAGTTCTGATTGCGAGCTGATAAGCAGCTTGGCATAGCTTTTTTTGCGGTGCAGTTTGACGGTCTCAAGAGTTATCCCCAGCTGCTCTGCTATCGACTTACTGGCGTGTCCTTGTAACAGCAGTTTAATCACTTGGTTTTCCCGTTTGGTGAGCCGCGAACTGCCGAACTCTTTTAGTGCAGTATCTAACTGCCAGGTGAGTGTGGTTTTGTGTTGCTCGGGTGTGCGGCGGCGATACTCGCGCCAGTGTAGCTTGACAAGCTCGGTCACCCAGCTCTCGAGTGCTTTGAGTTTATTGAGGTCTGCTCGACTCAAACGCGGTGAGTCGCTGATACGGCTCAAAGAGAGATTGACGAAAGTTTGTTTGCTGAGCTGAACGATATAGCCAGCCTCATCACTAATAGCCGTTTGTTTAAAATAGTTTTTATAGTAGGCGCTACCCTCAAAGCCTTGTGGCGCGAGCTTCTGTAAGTGATAAAAGCCGCTGTAATTTTTATCTCGCGCCGCGCGATAGACGGGGTCGAGAAGATAAGCGGCGGCAATAAAACGATCTATGGGCGAACCTGGGCTGGGATTGCTGCTGTTGTAGAGAAGCTGTGGTGAGCGGTCGCTGTGGTAGAGCAGAGCGACCAGATTATCTGCACTGACCAGCTCCGCAAAAGCCTCAGCTAAACGCGGCTGGAATGCCTCCTTGCCAGCTGTTGCCAGCAGAGGTGCAAGGGTGTCGCTAACTTGTTGGAGTTGGCTCACAACAGCTCAAGAAACGCTTAGTTTGTGGTGGCGTCGCTCTCTTCATCGCGCTGGATAAATTGCTCGGGGTCCATAAACATCAGCCGCAGTGCCATGCCAGTTTTACTGGGTTCGATAGCGGCCATCAGCACGTTGAGTTGGCTATCAATTTCAACTACGCCTGGTAAATTAAACAAAATACCGCCGGTCTTTTCGTTTTGCAGAGTTCGCAGTGTTTTTAGTTCGGGGTCCTTGCGGCCGTGTGTCTCAAATCTTTGCAGTAGTGCGCGCAGCGAGGCCTGAAAATTGGGGTAATTAAATGCACCGTTAAACTCACTGCGGTCCAGCTCTAGAGTAACTGGGAGCTTGTTACCGTTTTGGTTGTTGGTGAGCTCGCCGGCTTTAACTTGATTGCCATCCTTGAGCTTTTTATAGAGTGCTTTTGCTTCATCTGGCTTTTGCTTGAAAAAACCTGCGGCCAAGAGATTGGCGCTCATATTAAAAAGTTTGCGCACATCGATAGAGAAGTTCGTTTGGGCGTTATTGGACTGGTTTGCTTCGCTCATAGTGTTGTTCTTTTGGGTAGGTCAATTAGAGAAAATTCAGTAGCAAACTCTATCGGAAAGCGGGCAAAAATGTAACTGGCTGAGGGCGATGAGCGAAAAAAAACCACTCAGAGTGGACTCTGAGTGGCTGAGTAGATAATTATCAGGGATCAAGCGAAAGCTTGAAGGCCGGTTTGTGCGCGTCCGAGTATGAGCGCGTGCACGTCAGCTGTACCCTCATAGGTATTGACTACCTCTAAGTTGAGCATGTGGCGCATTATGCAGTATTGATCCGAAATGCCATTGCCACCGTGCATATCACGGGCGTTGCGAGCGATATCAAGCGCCTTAACACAGTTGTTGCGTTTAAGTAGTGATATTAGCTCCGGTGCCAGTTGACCGTTTTCTTTCAACCTGCCGGCTTGCAATGAGCCCTGCAATCCGAGAGAAATCTCTGTCTGCATCACCGCCAGTTTATGCTGGATAAGCTGCTTGGAAGCCAGTGGCTTGCCAAACTGCTGGCGCTCCAATGTATAGTTGAGTGCGGCGTGCCAACAAGCCTCCGCAGCACCCATAGCGCCCCAGCTAATGCCGTAGCGTGCGCTGTTCAAGCAGCCAAATGGCCCTTTAAGGCCTTCAACATTGGGTAACAGGTGGTCGTCGCTAACCAATACATCATCCATCACGATTTCACCGGTAACCGAGGCGCGCAGTGCTAACTTGCCCTCGATTTTGGGTGCGCTGAGTCCTTGCATACCTTTTTCAAGTACGAAGCCTCGTATCACGTCATCGTCAGTTTTTGCCCACACCACAAAGACATCGGCGATGGGTGAATTGGTGATCCACATTTTACTGCCGGTGATGCGGTAACCACCATCGACTTTTTTGGCTCGTGTCCTCATACCGCCCGGGTCGGAGCCAGCATCCGGTTCAGTCAAGCCAAAGCAGCCTACCCATTCACCCGAAGCTAACTTGGGCAGATACTTTTCGCGCTGCGCTTGTGTGCCATAGGTATAAATCGGGTACATCACTAAGCTTGACTGTACACTCATCATCGAGCGATAACCGGAGTCAACGCGCTCCACTTCTCGGGCGACAAGACCATAGCTGACATAACTGACACCCGGACAACCGTAGCCGTCAATGGTGGAGCCGAGCAAGCCTAGCTCACCCATTTCGTTGAAGATTTCTCGATGGGTAAACTCTTCGCGAAATGCCTGCTGGACTCGTGGAGCAAGCTTGTTTTGTGCATAGTCGCGAGCGGTATCACGGACCATGCGCTCTTCGTCGGTCAGTTGTTGGTCTAGTTGGAAAGGATCTTGCCAGTTAAATTTGCCCCAATCGCCAGCCATATCGGTCTCCTGTGGTGTGCGCAACGTACTTTAAAATCAATGATAAAAATCAACAAAGTCAGACAAGACGCTACCATACCGCAATTTATTTCATAAATAAAATAAATTATTTAGCTATTTAAGAGCAATTATATCTACACCCCAAAGTGAGCCGCTGTGGCATCCAGAGCGGCAATTGCACGGCGCAATAGCTCGTCAATGTCTTGAGTAGAGCAGACCAGCGGCGGAGCGATAATCATCGAATCTCCGACTGCACGCATAACCAGGCCATTATCGAGACAGGCTTGTCGGCAGGTGGCTCCCGCTTCACTATCTTTGCCGAGTCGTTCACCGCTCTGTTTATTGCCAACCAGCTCGATGGAGCCAAACATCCCAAGCCCGCGCACGTGGCCAACGATTGGGTGATCTGCCAATGCCTGCCAACCCGCTTGGAAATGGGGGGCAAGATGGTTTTTAACATTTTGCTGAATATTGTCGCGCGCCATGATGTGCAGCGTAGCTAGAGCCGCGGCACAGGCGGCGGGGTGGCCGGAGTAGGTAAACCCGTGGCCGAATTCACCCCCTTGAGAGGTGATGACCTCGGCTATGCGGTCGCTCACCATCACTCCACCGAGAGGTTGGTAGCCATTGGTAACTGCTTTGGCAAAGGTAATTAGATCGGGCTTGGTATTGTAGGTTTGGTAGCCAAACATCTCGCCAGTGCGGCCAAATCCGCAGATCACTTCATCGCTGATGAAGAGAATATCGTGTGCGTCTAAAATGCGTTGTACTTCGGGCCAATAGCTGGCGGGCGGCACTATGACGCCACCGGCACCTTGCACGGGCTCAGCAATAAATGCAGCAATGTTCTCTGCACCGTGATGGTCGATCGCTTTTTGTAGCTGTTGAGCGGCCTCAATACCAAAGTCGTGTTCACTGAGGTGACGACCGTGTGCAAACCAGTTGGGAGGTTGGATATGCTCAACGTAGGGGAGTTTCTCGAACTGGCCGTGTACAAAATCGAACCCGCCCAAGCTTGCGGCTGCGATAGTGCTGCCGTGATAGCCGTACTGGCGTGACAGCACGATACGTTTATTGGGCTTTTCAAGCAGGTCCCAGTAGCGGCGGACTATACGCAAATTGGTATCGTTCGCTTCAGAGCCTGAGTTGGTGAAGAAAACATTGTTGAATGGATCAGGTAGTAGTTCCGCCAGCGCAGAGGCCAACTCAACCGAGGGTTGGTTGCTGCACTGAAAAAAATTGTTGTAAAACGGCAGCTCGTTTAACTGTGAGGTGACCGCATTGACAATATCCGGCTGGCTGTAACCTAAATTACAGCACCACAGGCCAGACATACCGTCCATGTATTCGCGGCCATCGCTGTCGCGAATAGTAATGTGCTCGGCGCTGGTGATAATGCGGCCAGGCTGCTGCCGATAGTCTGCGTAGTCGGTAAAGGGTTGAAGATGATGAGCCCTGTCGAGAGCTTTGAGTTCGGCGCTGCTGTGTGTTGAATGGCTCATGGCTATACCTCTGTCTACTATTCGATTGGTTGCTGTAATGGACGATAGCCCATCGCGCGGATCGCATTGCACTATTAAACGCTTTGCTAGAGAATTTGTCGCTACCCCAAAAGGGGAGCGATAAGCGGCAATTGTCCCGACCTGAGAGAGCGTAAATGAGTCAACAAAAGTCACCCCCACGTATTGGTATCCCTTGTGATGTATTTGTCCGGGGTATCCACCCATTCCATGGTGTCGGTGAGAAATATATAAACGCGGTAGTGCACGGTGTTGGCGGTCTGCCGCTGTTGCTGCCTGCAACCGGTTCAGGCGGCGATCTACACAGAGAGGCCACTTACAGTGTCGAAAATTTACTCGATAGTGTTGATGGCCTGTTATTGCCCGGAAGCCCCTCGAATGTGGAGCCGCGTCATTATGCGCCGGAGTTGGCAGACGACGGCAAGGCCGATCCGCAGCGCGACCACCTTACATTGCCATTAATCCGTGCGGCGCTCTCGCGAACAATGCCTGTGTTAGCTATCTGTCGAGGTTTTCAAGAGCTCAATGTTGCGCTCGGTGGCACTCTTTACCAATCGCTGCAACAGCAGGGTAAATTTATTGAACACCGCGAAGATCTAGCGTTGAGCCGTGAGCAGCAGTACAGCTCTGCACATCTTGTTAATTTAAACCCTCAAGGGTTGCTGTCAGAGTGGTTGGGTGCTGAGCAGTGGCAGGTCAACTCCCTGCATGGGCAAGGGATCGCAGCTCTGGCCCCAGGTCTTATTGCCGAAGCGCACGCTCCAGATGGCCTAGTTGAAGCGGTGCGGTTGGCCGATGAAAAGAGCTGGGCGCTGGGGGTGCAATGGCATCCCGAGTGGCAGTTTGCCAACGATAAGCTGTCGAGTCGGTTGTTTGCTGAATTTGGGTTGGCGGCAGAGGCTTATTCTCGCAAAAAAACCCTATTGAGTGTGCAGTAATTCCTGCTATATTTATTCGGCGCACAGTTCGCAGAACTTGCCAAAATATAAAAATTTCCTCTGGAGAACATTGAATGCAATCATCGAATCGTATGGTTCAAACTATCCTAAACCGCCGTCTGTTGGCTGTCGCCGTGGCAGCTTCGGTTGCCAATGTGAGTCAAGCAGCCACTATTGAAGAGGTGTTGGTGACGGCTCAGAAGCGCGAACAGTCAGCCCAAGATATTCCAATGACGATCTCAGCCTTTTCAGGCTCTTTTATCGATTCGGCACAAATTACCGATGCTAAGGAGCTTGCGCTGTTGACTCCTGGGGTCGCCGGCAACAGCGACGACAGCTTTTTAGATACCATCAATATCCGAGGTATCAGCACCAACGACTTTGGGGTTGGGGCGGAACCTTCGGTGGGCGTCTACCAGAACGGTATCTACCTCGGTCGCACCGGTGGTGCGCTGTCGAGCTTCTTCGATATTGATCGTGTGGAAGTCATCAAAGGGCCGCAGGGAACCCTGTTCGGCCGCAATGCCAGTGCCGGCGCTATTACTATCCACACAAACCGGCCGACCGACGAGCAAGGTGGTTCAGCCGAGGTGGGTGTTGGCCAAGACGGTTATACCGAAATGACCGTAGTCGCCAATTTACCTATTAATGATGAGTGGTCATCGCGCATGGCGTTCTATCGAGAGACCAAAGATGGTTGGGTAGAAAACTCAATCAATGGCCAAACTGTGGGTGAGTTAGAAGTCAGTGCAGCGCGCTTCACGCTGCAACATCAAAACGACCTAGTCACTAGCGTATTGACCGTAGAGCATGAAGACCGACTCTTACCGCCATCGCTCTATCAATCGTTTGACCCAGAGCAGCTCGATTTTGATTTCTTGACCAACCTATCGTCGGCGGAAGACTCTTTTGAGTCAGACCTAGATAGCGATCAGCTCTTTGATGAGGGCCAAGTGTGGGGCACTACGCTGGATGTGACCGTGGATCTGGGTGATGGCTATACACTCAACTCTTTAACTGGTATCCGCGGCCACGACTACCACTACCGCGAAGATTTTGATGGCAACCGTGCCGAGGTATTCAGTTTTGAACAACTCCAAGAGCAGGATTATTACAGCCAAGAGTTTCGTATAAACTACGACGGCAATGGCCCGGTCAGCTGGTTTGTCGGTGCTTCTCTTTACAAAGAGGATCTCAAAACACGCTACAACCAAACCTTTGATGAAGACGTTATGTGCGGTAGCTGGGGCCAGGCATATACCGGCTATGACCCTGAATACGTTACCGATTGCGCCAGCTACTACAACTACTACAACTTTGTAAATTACTACGCAGAAGATTATGCCAGCTACGAAGAGTTTGCTGATGGAGATGATTTTGTAGAGTACGACCCAGGTATAGGTATGCGCAATGACGCTACCGATGTCGATGCTGATTACGAGGGCTGGGGAATTTATGGTGACGCCACTTGGGAGGCGACCGAACAGCTGACTCTCACCGCGGGTACTCGTTATACCGTTGATAAACGCGATTTTTCAGTCAGTCACAACGGTTATAACGCTGAGGGTTATCCGGGTTTCTACTACGGCTTCCCGTACTTCACCAGCGAGCCGGTGAGCGCTAGTGAAGAGTGGAGCAATCTCTCTTGGCGATTTGCGGCTAATTACCAGTTTAATGACGATGTCATGCTATACGGTAATCTCTCTACCGGTTACAAAGCGGGTGGCTTTAATACCTTCTTCCTGGAGTTTGCTGAGGGGGTAGACCCTCTAGACTTGGCGACAAGTTGTGACGAACTCGCATCAGGTTGTGGAGACGAAGACCTTCCAGATGCTAGTACCGCCGGATTAGGTGCAAAGCCCGAACAGTTCGAAGAAGAAGAAGTTCTCAACATGGAGTTCGGCTTCAAAGCGACGCTGCTCGATGGCGCCATGCAGCTAAACGGCAACATCTACCGCTATGAGTTTGACAATATGCAGGTTGGGGCTTACCGCGATGGCTCTGTTTATATTCTCAGTAATGTCGGCGATGCCGAAGGGCAGGGTGTCGAGTTTGATATGCGCTGGTTGCCAACTGACCAGCTAGATATTTATCTGGCGATGGGTTGGGCGGACTCTGAACTTACCCGAGCTGCTGCAGACTTCTGCGGTCTTGTCGATTGTGATGAGGGTGCGGAACTCTCTGGTACGGTAGATTTCAGTGGCGCATTAGTAGCTACTTACCGCTGGCCGTTAAATCACGGTGATCTGTCCTTTACTTGGGAGACCTTCCATCAGGGCGACTCACCCGGTTTTGGCGAGTTTAATGATGATCCGCTTATCTTGGAGAGCTTCACTACCAGCAATATCCGCCTCGGCTATGAGAGCGGCGACAACTGGAAAGCCTCTTTGTGGGTAAGTAATGTCACCGATGAGTTTTATTTTAAAGGTATCACCGGTCGCGAGGGCAACATTGCTGCACACCGTTTTGGTTATGCGGAGCCGCGTCGAGTTGGCGTGCGTTTTAGCGTAGATTTTTAAGCCAAGCTAAACGGCCCATATGAAACGCTAGTCGCTCGCGGCTGGCGTTTTTTTTACTAAGTTTTTGAGGTAACTATGTCTTTAACGCTCTGGCACTGCCGCGATTCGCGATCACTGAGACCACTTTGGCTTTTGGAAGAGATGCAGCTGGAATACACCTTGGTCGACCTTCCATTTCCACCGCGAGTTTTCGATAAGAGCTACCTGCAGATTAACCCACTCGGTACGGTGCCGTTTTTTCGCGATGACACCTCTACAGCTACTGTTGAGATGACGGAGTCGACAGCAATCTGTCATTATCTAGTTCAACGGTATAAAGAGTCTGCTCCGAGTTTAGCGCTGACCGCGGAAGATCCAGAGTATGGCGACTATCTCAACTGGCTTTATCACGCTGATGCAACACTGACTTTCCCGCAAGCGCTTATGCTGAGATATGGAAAATTTGAAGCCGCCGAACGACGCAGTGAGCAGGTAGCAGAAGATTATCGCCACTGGTATTTGAGCCGTCTGCGCAAGCTAGAAACCCATCTGCTAGGGCGCCAGTACCTAGTCGCCGAGCGTTTTACCATTGCTGATATCGCTATTGGTTATGCACTCTATTTGGGCGAGTTTAGTGGTGCTGCGCAGAGTTACTCTCCGCTCACACTTGATTATCTGCAGCGGCTTAAACAACGAGCAGCGTTCCAACGCTCGGCCCGCTTAGGGGAGAAAGGAGTGCTTCATCAGAGCTAATTTGGCCCTGATGAAGCCAATATAACTAAGGCTGCTGTTGGCTGAAGTATTCAGCTACATTAGCAATTTGAGTGTCGCTGAGTTCTGCGGCGACTACATTCATCAAGCTACCTTTGCGGGTGCCAGATTTAAATGCCATTAACTGCTCACGAAGATAAGCGGCTTTTTGGCCGGCTAAAATAGGCCATTCGGCATTAACCGGTTTGCCTTCTATGCCGTGGCAAGAGATACACCGACCGCGAACATGAGCGCCCGCTTGGTTGAGCTCTCCTCCCGCTGCAGGCTCGGGGGTGAGTGCTGAATAGTGTTTAGCCAAGGCATCTATTTGTGTGTCTGATAGATTTTTAGCCTGGCCAGACATCAGTGCATTGACACGCTGCCCAGAGCGGTAAGCGCGCAGTTGATCAGCGAGATACTTATCGTTTTGGCCGGCGAGATTGGGCCACTGTGGATTGATTGAAACCCCTTCACTGCCGTGACAGGTGGCGCAAGTAGTGAGTAGGGTGTTCAGTTTGGAGGTATCGGCAAGTGAAAAGCTGCTCGCCAACAGAGCGCCAAAGGCGACGAGGGTGCTGAGGGTCAGTTTTTTCATGGTCTCTCTCATTGTTAGTATTCGGCGTCCGTTTGCCGATGGGTGGGTAAAAAATTGCTTGTTTACTGCACCACGGGAAAGCCAGCAGCGTTGAGCTGGTCAACCAATTTGTGGCGATGTTGAACCACTTCAAACAGTGGTTCTGCGCGCGCTGCAGTGATCTCAGGCTGAGTAAATGGCGGCCACTGCTCGGGCTCACTTTGTTGGGCAAACTCAAGTATCACCCAATTTAATAGCTCAGCCAGTCGTTCATCATTGAGTGCAGAGTTAGCCGAGCCCGGTACTCGTATGAGATATTCGCGAGCTTGTGTAATATTCAAAAAGTAGCCGACTTGATTGAGCATATTAGGTACTCCGCGGCCGCCTTCACCCGTGGGGATATGGCAGCCTTGGCAGAGCATCTGGTAGTTAAATTTAGCCCGGGCAGGATTGATCTCTAAACGTTCATAACTCTCTTGACGCGTCTCTTTGCCAAAGGCTATGGAGCTGACTATTAAGAGGCTGGCTATGACCGTTTTGGCGAACATAGAGACCTACTCCTCAAACGCCATGCCGACGACGATCGCCGTAGAGCAGTGGTAGATTGAGCTCTTTGAGCCCAAGCACCAGTTCACGTCGTTAGATTTATCTGCCCGGTAGAGTGGGCGGTCGCCTTCATCGCGCTGACACAGGCAGGTTCCACACTGTGTGGTCCCACAACAATCGTTGTATGAGATAACATAGCTGCGGCCATCCACTGGGTTGCGACAAGTGCCAATCCAGGTAATGGTAGACATTTCGGTGCCGGGCGGGCAGGTATTGACGCTGCCACCACAACACTCGCACAAGAAACCGTCTACAGCGCAATAGCGCCAGTAATCACACGAGGTAGGGTCGCCAACTTCACCTGGGCGCACAGGTGCCTCTGAAGCTCCGTCTGCGGCCCTTGCAACTGGCAAGAGTGGGATCGCAGCACCGCCGACCATGGCCGCACCTACAGCTTTAAGCATACCTCGGCGCGATGAGTTTTGAGCAACGCGGCGGGCCGATTTTTCGAACAATTTATCGAGTAATTTCATGGCTGAGTCCCCTTTGGTGTAACTTCGCTGTAGAGCGCGCCTGCTGCGGGTTGCTCTTGTTGTTGGCTAAAATAATCTTGTATTGATGCTAATCCACGCTCTTTGGCTTCAAACAGGCTGTCGAGATGTTCTCGTGAATTAATGATGCCCATTGAAGCGACATTGCCCACCTCGTCAATTAAAACCGCGTAGGGCAGTTTAGCGACGCCATAACTCTGCCCGAGAATTTCTGAAACCACATACGGGAAGTTACTCAGCTTGAAGCGTTTGACGTAGCCATTGTGGTCTTGTTCTGCGCCATCACTGGCGAGCACTAGCTCCATCCAGTCGCGTTCTACATGAGCAGCTGCGGTTAATGCAGGCAGCAGCGTTTTACAGATGGGGCAGTCGGGCGAGACGAAGAACAGCAGTTGTGATTTACCGCTGGCGCGCGTCCCGGCTATTTCAACCAATTTGCTGTCCAGTGTGGTCAGGCTCATCGCCGGGGCTGCCTGGCCAACTTCAAGCTGTTTGTTGACAGATAATGCACCGGCCGGGGCCACGCGCTCGAAGAGTACACCAACCTGACGGGTCAGGGCGTAGACAGCCACTGACAGCATCACCACCAAAGCCCACAATGCTATATTTGAAAGTAATAAAAAATCCACACAGATATCCTGTAATTGTTCTCTTTTAAAGGGAGAGAATTTTTTGCCGATTAGTTAGCAGTTGTTCAAAACTGAGGTAGCTCATCCACAAGATTGCAGCAGTGGGTATAATCTGCCACCAAAGAAGGTTGCTAGCGCCTAGTTGTGCAGTTAACGCCAGAGCTCCGAGCCCAACTAACAATCCATTGCGAACCAGTAACGCAGGACTTATTTTGAGTGCACCATCTGGGCCTGCGCAACCGCAATCTCTACCGTATTGTCCTCTCACAAGCTGGCTGGCAATAGCTGCAAAATAAACGCTCAATAACACTAATGCAGCGGGAGCAGCAATCCAGCGCAGCGGGTCGATCAGAAGTGTCAACGCTAATGTCACTTCGGCCCAGCCCCACAATGAGATCAATCCTCTCCAACGCTCGCCTAATAGCAGACCGTACCCGGCAAATACGCCGTGGTAGTAATCACGGTTTGCTCTATCGCGTTTGTGCCAGCCGCTATCAACCAACAGCCAGGCTATAAATAGCGTGGCGGCATTGGCAAACAGTAAAGCAATTGGCTCTAACACAGTGGTTACAACGCTTTGTGAATTAACAGAGGTGTATCGCTGCCGATATCACCGATAGTCTGTATATGCTCACCACTGCTGGCATCAAATACGTCCATTTGAAGCTCTCCATTGGTGACAACAAGCAGTGGCTTTTCGCCGCGAGTCACAGCCATAGAGATACCCCAATTAGGCAGATCAATTTCGGCTACTTTCTTTTGGGCAATGGGATCGAACACCCAGACTTGGTGGCCGCCGTGAGATTGTGTGCCCTCACCACCATCTGCTTGCATGATGGTATAAAAATGCCCTTGATCATCATAGTCAGTGAAAGAGAGCCCACTCGGACGGTGGTTGGCAGCGGCTTCTTGTTCAGTGAGCATATCCCATGAACCGCGATACTCGGCCAGTTCACCACTCATATCAACAACGTGCATAGTGCCGGTAAAACTTGGGAAATAGGCGATCCCATCAATAATGGCGGGCCGCTCAAAAATGGGTGTTTTATCGGTATCAAAAAACGGCTCTATGCGCTGTTGTCTCGCCAGTGTACCGTCAGCGCCGACAACGGTGGTCAGCATGCTGCCATTACTGCACAGAGAACTGACGCTGCGCGGGCCTGTCGGATAGGTAAGAACGCAGCCGGGGGTACCTATAGTAGAGACAATTTCGTGCGTCTCTAAATCAACAACAGTAAAAGAGGCGGCTGGATTGAAGTTGGCGACAAACAGTAATTCACCGTCGCCTGATACTGCCATCGAGTAACGCTCGGGAAGTGCTTGTAGACGGTCTGTGCCAGTCTCCTCCCAGAAAATCTCTTTCTTTAGGTTGAGACCGGTTTTGTCATAAATAGCGAGAACGTCAAATTTCTTGCCTCGCGATCCGCGCTCATGGAATGACTCCATGATGTACTGCTCATTGCGCGTAGGGTGTTGAACAAAGTTGCCAATCAAACTTTTATCCATCATTCCTTTGATGCGGCGCGCGGGTTTCTCTTCGAGCAGATCGAGAACAATGATTTTGCCCGCGCTCATTTTGAAAAAGCTGGTTTCGTCGATCAGCACCCAATTTTCGGGGTAGCGCTCGGGCAGTGTTTCTACCGTACCGATATATTCGATAGGCAGTGGTGGCAGGGTGGGGTCTGCAACAATTTCAGTCGCAGCAGGGGCGTGATCTGCATGGCTTTCAGCGCTGGGCTGCGGCTCTGAGCTACAGCCATAAGCCGTCAGCAATGTTATGGTCGCCAAGGCTAATGGGTTGCGTAATTTCATTTTACATACCTCTCTGATGATTCGAGTAGAGCAAAATTAACGGGCAATTTTGAGAGTTTGAATGGATGTGTATTCGGCTAAACCATGAGCGCCAAATTCCACGCCAACACCGGATTGTTTGACACCGCCAAATGGAGCATTGGGCTGGATACTGCCGTGGGTATTGACCCAAGCTGTACCGCTTTCCAAGCGCATGGCCAGCGCCGCAGCTGCTGCGACATCATTGCCCCAAACAGAGCCACCCAGGCCACGATCATTATCGTTAGCCCGGCGCAGCACATCTTCGATGTCGTCGTATTTAATAAGCGGCACTATCGGGCCAAAGGGCTCCTCGTCGACCAGACGCGAGCCATCAGTCAGATCTGCAACAATAGTCGGTGCAAAAAAGTAACCCTCTCCCGGTAAACGCTGGCCACCCGCTAAGAAGCGACCACCATCTGCTTTAGCCGAGTCGGCTAGTTCTTCGACGATTCGCAGTTGAGCTGCATTTTGTATCGGGCCGAGCTGAGTTGATTCATCTAGCCCATCACCGACTACAACGGCCTTGGCCCGCTCTGCGAGTAGTTGCCCCATCTCTTCATATTGAGAAGAGTGAACATAAAGGCGCTTGAGGGCAGCGCAAGTTTGTCCGTTATTGTGAAAACAGGCCGCAAAAATCTCATCTGCAATACGCTCGATATCAGTCCCGGGAAGAATAATACCCGCATCATTGCCTCCCAACTCTAGCGTCAATCTCTTCAGATTGTCTGCAGCCCCCTGCATGATCTTCTTGCCGGTGGGGGTAGAACCGGTGAAAACAATCTTGTTTATGTCGGCATGATTAACCATCGCAGCACCGACATCACCTTCTCCCACTACAGCGTTCATTACTCCAGCTGGCAGTACTGAACCGGCCAGCTCAACAAAACGTAAAGTCGAAGTAGGCGTGTAGGGTGAGGGCTTAATCACCACAGTGTTACCGGTCAACAGTGCGGGAATAACGTGCCAGATAGCAATCATCAACGGCCAGTTCCAAGGTGTAATAGAGCCGACCACACCCAGTGGCTTACGGTGTATCTCAATCAGCGCTTGCTCGTCGTCTTGCGCCACCTCTACAGGCAATTCAAGTTCAGCGGTATATTGAGTCCAGCCAATGGCTCCCCCTAGCTCCATACCTGAACCAATCTGAGCTAATCCACCCAACGGTTTGCCGGTTTCCAGGGTGACTAACTGCATGAGTTCAGCCATATTCGCTTCGAGAAGCCCCGCTAATTTTTGTACTGCGGCCTTCCGCTCAGCCCAGGGAGTCGCCGCCCAGGCTGGAAATGCAGCCCGCGCCGCGGCTACTGCGCGATCGACGTCACTGCTGTCGCCACATTGCACTTGGGCAAACGCTGCACCGGTAGCTGGATTGATAACATCAATACTTTTTTGGCCAGCACTATTGGCCCCGTTGATGTACATGGAAAACTGTTGCATAACTTACCCTCTATCTGTCTTGACCACCGTGTATGGCTCAACGTGTATTTATTTTTTTAATGTTTGCGAGAACAGCCCATCGCAGCCCATCTAAGATACCTAAAACCGGGTCAGTAGACCAGTTTTTGGACTTAATTTCTTGAATTTCCGCGCAGTCAAAATTGACTCTGAGTGCAGGCTTTACTCGCAACAGCTCAGTTTATATTGTCGCGGTGTCATCCCATAGGCTGCTTTGAAGCAGCGATAAAAGTGAGATACGTCACTAAAGCCCCACTCGAGGGCAATCTCGGTAGTGGACCGCTCAATTCTATGGGCTTTACCCAGTGCTTTGCGGCACTCCTCTAAACGCTGTTTTTGAATAAACCGAGTCAATGTAGTTGCTTCGTTTTTAAACAGAAGATGCAAATAACGTTTACTAATCCCTTCAGCTTTGGCAATGAATTCTGTATTCAGTGCAGGGTTGTTCAAATTTAGTGTGATTAGCCTTTTAATGGAATCAAGATGCCGATCTGAAGTCTGCAAGCTGTTGTTCAGCGCTCCATCTTGTTGGGTATTTTGTAGAGAGGTAATCAGTAAATCGAGGATATTGGCCTCAAGTCTAGAGATGGTTTGCAGGTCGAGTTCATCGATACGACTCGCGACAGAGCTTACAAATTGACTGAGCAGACTATTAGTGACTGACTCAGAGCCCATCCTGACTCCTAAAATGTCGTTGGCCGGCGTATACATTTCCAACATCAGTGTAGCTGGAATTGCCAACACAGCTTGCTGGTAATGCTGTTCAAATTTAAGACGATAAGGTTCTGTACTCGAACAGATAACAAAATCACCGGGTGATAACAGCGCCTGCTGACCAGACTGTTCTATCCATCCGTGACCTGCCAATTGGAACTTAACTAAATAGTGAGCCTGATCATGAGAACTAATGTGTTGGCGAGTGCGAAATACCTCAATGGCACTGCTTCCAATGCGCGCAAGATGAATGCGGTTGAGGGCAGTGTTATACAATTCGCCGTAAAATGACGAGTTGCTGGGATAGCGAATATCCATATTACAAAAAGTGCTGACAGCCCGGGCATGCCAGCTATCACGATCTATCCCTTCGTTGCCTACTTGTGAGCTAACCTGCATTTGTTTTACCCTGTTCTCGCCAGATAAATCTGCAATTACTTCAATTGCTTTACACTCCGAGCTGATTTTTCAACATCACTGCGTGTGAAGGGGATCGACTTGTAGCGGTAGCCTGCGAATAACTCCATCTGATCATTGCTGTGTTCACTCGTGTTACCGTTCATACTCAAATAACCACTTTGGCCTGGCGGGATGACGTCGTAGGCCTCAAAGTGATCGCCCCTGGCGATGAATAAGTTATTTTCTGTGCCGCGGTTCATGTAGCCTGGGAGTGAAGTTTGCATTTCAGGTGCTGCTTGGGGTACACCGCGAAAATTGATCGGCCTCCAGACCATCGGAGCAGCGCTCAGCTGCCAATTATTGTGGTTTGAGCCCCATCGCTCGCTGAGCTCATTAACAGCTTCTGAAAAGGTTTCGGCAAGTACTAGGTGCGGTGAAGCTTGGTTGAAAAAGTCATATTCGGGTTGCTCTCCTCGCGCTAGTAAATCAAGGGTGCGCACAATAATTTTAGTCCCAACCGCGGGGTGGGTGGAGGGCCCTTGAGGATGATGAAATGTTTTGTTGTTGGCATACCACGGGTGGAGTAATTCACCGACATCGTCAGCAAATACTCGCGTAAGTAATCGGTCTATCCAAGCTTGCATTAAGGCGGGTTCGGCACCGTATAGCTCCTCACTATCGAGGTTCCAGCGGCCATTCCATTCACTTAAAAGCGTCAGTGCATCCTGAGCCTTGTCGCTCAGCGGGTGCTTTTTGGCCGCGGCATATAGATGGTGCTTCATAAAGGGCCAGGAAAGCCCGGCGTCGCTCACTAATCGGTTTATCCCCCACACTTCATCTACAGAGAGAGATGGCTTCTCTTCGATGATATCGTTGATCAACGCTACTCGTTCACTAGCGCTCCAGCTTAATGTCCAAAGATCACTCGACTGCCAACCTCGGCTGGGACGATTATTCCAGTTGCTGATATACCCTTGAGTTGGGTTGCGGACTGTTGGGTTATCACTGTAAGGGCGCATTCCTTGCCAATCCAGCGCCCCAGTGCCTGGTGTGGGTAGCCGTGAATCTTGTTGCGGGTGGCGTTGCGGATAACGTCCGCCGTGTGTATACCCAATATTACCGTTGGTATCGGTATAGTAAAAATTGATATTGGTAGTTACACCGGCTATAGCTTGCTGTGCTTGGTCTAGTGTCTGCGCCTTGGAAAGCTCAATCCAGCCAAATAGCGAGTCGAGTTCGCCGCCCTCCCAGCTTCGAGCTCTGCTCCAAGCGAGACCTTTTTCTGGATCGTGCTCAACAACCATGCCGTGCACAGAGCGCCGCGCTGTCACGCTGATAGACTCTGCTCCTTTGACATCTATTTGCTCCTGCCACTGCTCAAAATTGCGGTATTCGCCGTTGTGCAGGTATTGCTCAGAGTTGGCTGGGTTGAGTGTTTCAATGAACACATCGACCTGATCGCTAAGGCCAGCAGTACTGCCCCACGAGATCTTGTCGTTGTGAGCAAAAAGAATCGAGGGCAAGGCGAGTAGGGTATTGCCCGCCAAGTCAAAATCGCCGCCGTGCAATCCAATGCCATATACGTAAGACGGCGTGCCCCAACCAAATTGCGGACCATTAACGACTACACCTTTGGCCCCGAGACTTTTCGAGGCAGCGGTTGTCCAATAGTTGCTAGCCGGAGCGAACTCGGGACTAAAATTAAATCCATTATCGCTGAGTAGTTGCTTAAAGCGGGCGTTGACAGCAGCATCTTTAGTGATACCAGCAAATTTACCGTCTTGATCAATCGCCACGCGTGCGGCGCGCGGAGCCTCGGGGAGTGAGCTTAGGTAGTCACTGGTGGCAAGGTTCTCTGACGGCAGGAAGGGTTTAATCGCTGGCACCGTGGTCACCGAATCGCTATCGGTTAGCCACTTGCTCATATTGAATATGGCCAATCCCTGCTCGGTTCCGTGCTGAGCTTGCAGCGACTGCAAAATCGTCAAATTTTCCAATTCACTGTTGAAGTCGGCGTAGCGATGAGCGATAGCCCCTACAAAAACCATCGCCACATCGTATGGCTCCCAGGCTACAGGATAGAACTGATTGTCACTGAATTCTTTGGGCAGCAAACTACGATCGGCCAGCACCTCCTCAACTCGGCGGTTGAAACCGTCAGCATAGCCTTCCAAGAGAGAAAGCTGTTCGGGATTTAATTCGGCCAGCTGAGCTGAAATTGCCCGGTGATCATAAAAAGAGCGTATGTGAGTATCGAGTTCTATGAACTCTCTGCCGAGCACCTCGGCTACTCTACCCTCTGCTGTGCGACGCAACATCTCCATTTGATAGAGGCGGTCTTCTGCAACAGCATAACCATAACCGTAGTAAACGCCGTAGTTATTGTCCGCAAAGACGTGCGGGGTACCATAGCTATCGCGATAGATAGTTGCGATGGGATTCTTTTCTTGCAATCGGGAGTAGCTATCACAGCCCAGAAGGAGGGCTAGAGAGAGATATGCCGCTACCTTGGATAGTTTGTTAAATCGAGAAGAGATGCCCATCTTTGTGCTCCTAAATTTATAAAAAACACCGATCTCTCGCAAATAGAGGCTTTATTTTACTGATCGAATGCAATTTAAAAAAACATAAGAAAGAGGGGGGTGTAAGCTACGGCCTACACCCCCCTCTCTACAGTCTGCTCATGGAGTAATTAGTTACTCCAAGTGACCGTAACGCCGAAAGTGGCCGGCGCACCCCAAGCACCAATACCGCCGGGGCCAATGACATACATATGCGTGAGGTAATCTTCATCTGTGATGTTTTTACCCCACAAGCTGATGCCCCACGCTTCGTCATTGCTGGTGAGACTAATATAGCCATTGACGAGTGCGCGGTCATCGATGCCAATACGCGTATCTGCAAAATCGGTTGTCTGCTCGTCGGTGAAGTTGTAATCGAGCGAGAACTCCCAAACGCCGTAGCTAGAGGGTACCGTGTAGTTGGCCGCTAAGCTGTAGCTATTTTTTGGAGCGCTACGCAAAGAGGCGCCGCTGTAATCAGTACCATTGAACACTAGATCATTGGCCTCTGACTCAAGATAAGCATAAAACCCGCTAAAACGAAGGTTGTCATTCGCATACCAGGTAAATTCTGTCTCGATACCTGTAATGTCAGCCTCACCGATATTGGTGGTTTGGAATGTGCCAAAGTCTGAGCCTTCTACTGGACCGAAGCGGACGATTTGCAGATCGGTATAGTCCATCATAAAGACACTGGCGTTTAAGCGCAGCGTGTCCGAAACATCAGATTTTATACCTACTTCGTAGTTGATAACCTCTTCTGGATCTACAGGATTAGAGGCCGCTGCCTCGACACCTTGTGAGCCTGCAAAGCCACCACTTTTAAAGCCCTTAGACAGCGTGCCGTAGAGCATAGTGCCATCACTAGGCGTGTAATTAATGGCAATTTTTGGCGAGAAATCCGTCCAGCTATCCGATGGGGTAACCCGGAAGGATTCTGCAACAATGTTTAAGCCAGATGCGCCAACACCGCCACATGCAGCCCAATCCTCAAATGGGGTTCCATCGTTGGTGCCATCAACAACTTGAGCACAGTTGACGGCTGTAGCAATGTAGTCTTTTTCGTCTCGAGTAAAACGAGCGCCTACTGACACTGAGAGTTGCTCACTTACCGACCAGTCAGCTTGCCCAAATAAGGCGTAACTTGTTGTTTCGTTTTGAGTACGGGTGTAATCATTGCCTCGAATAGATTGATCGCCTAGGCTGGTTAATTCAAAATCATCATAGGTTCCCTCAACGGTAGTGCGGAAAATTTCGGTCCGATCTGTCTCTTCTGTGAAGTAAAAAGCACCTACAGTGTAGTTAATACTATCGCCTATCATTGAGTTCCAACGAATCTCTTGCGAAAACGTATCAATCTCTTCAACGATATCGTCCATCACCTCATCAAATGGCGCCGCAGGACCTAAACTTACACCGGCAGATGCCATAGACCAATCTGTCTCTGCTTTACGTACCGCGGTAATAGTGGTCAGTGTGCCAGTGCCTAAATCAAAATCGCCTTGTAAGCTGAAGCCGCTAGTGTCGCGCGTTGAATAGCCATCTTTAGGTGAGGCATTTTGACGCGGTCCGGTTACACCGTTAGCGGCTGCAATATCTGTTAAAGGCGCATTATCAACGATAGGGGTACGACCCATATCAGCACGGTCGTCTTCCATGCTGTCTGCCGTTAACAACCACTCGCTGCTTTCACCGGTGAAGAGTAATTGGCCGCGGACTGACGTAGAGTCTTCATCTTGTAGTTCTGTGCCGAGCAGCACGTTTTCAACGAAACCATCGTGCTGGCGGTGTGATACGGTTATTTTGCCGGCAATATTATCTGTAATGCCGCCGCTGGCTAGAGCTTGTGCGCGAAAAATACCTTCGTTGCCAGCAGTGATACCTGCTTTGAGGCGCGTCTCTTGCGAGGGCTTAGCTGATACAACACTGATAGCGCCACCAATGGCGTTGCGACCAAAAAGTGTACCTTGGGGGCCTCGGAGAACTTCAACCCTCTCCAGGTCGTACATATCGAAGTTGATACCTGCACTGCGTCCTATATAGACGCCATCTAAGAAGAGTGCTGCCGAGTTATCGAGACCGGCGCCGTCATCTGCAGAGGAGATTCCGCGCAGCGAAGGGATAGTTTGCCCAGGGGAAAATTCCATATAGGTAAGGCCTGGCGTGCGCTCGGCAATACCGGTCAAGTCTGAGATATCAGCTTTGGCCATCATATCACCACTCATCGCAGTGATTGCGATGGGCACATCCTGAACATTTTCAGCTCGGTATTGTGCGGTAACTGTGATTTCCTCAAGCTGGGCTGCAGTGGCAATAGAACCTACTGACGCAACGGCAGCGGCTACACTTAGTGCAAGGTAGTTTTTGTTTTTCATAGTATAGACTTCTCCTAGTTTTAAGCAGACCAGGACCCCCCCAATCTGCGCTTTGCTGTGTACGTAAAGTTGTACACAATTATTTTTTGAGAACCTCGTGCGAATCTCGTTTATATGCGTCTACTCGAGATTATTCTTTATACATAAAATATATTCACTATTCAACTTCTAACACATTCTTTAATGGTTGCCGCGGTTGTCAAAAACACGTTTTGCTTTGCCTTCCGACCGGGGCAGTGTGCCTTCGGCGAGAATTTCTACAGCCGCCGAGATGCCAATAATCGATTTAATATGGTGTTGGAGTTCTCTGCTCAGTGCGCTGTTGTCGGCACTGCCACTTTTTTCGACTCGGACTGTTACGGAGTCGAGATTGCCCTGTTTAGTGAGTTCGATTTGGTAATGTGGTGATAAACCTTTTATCCGCAGAATTTGCTCTTCTATTTGTGTAGGAAAAACATTCACGCCACGCACAATTAACATGTCATCACTGCGGCCGGTGATTTTATCCATGCGACGCATGCTGCGCGAGGTGCCCGGCAGGAGACGTGTCAAATCTCGAGTGCGATAGCGAATCATTGGCATGCCGACTTTAGTTAAGTTGGTAAAAACCAATTCGCCTTCTTCTCCATCTTCCACCACTTGGCCGGTCTCAGGGTTGATGATTTCAGGGTAAAAGTGGTCTTCCCAAATCGTCGGACCATCTTTGCTTTCTACGCACTCCTGGGCAACACCTGGACCCATGACTTCAGAGAGACCGTAGATATCAACAGCATCAATGCCCATTTTTTCTTCGAGCTCTTGGCGCATAGAACCGGTCCATGGCTCGGCGCCAAAGATACCTACCCGCAAGGCTAGTTGTTTAGGGTCGATCTGTTGGCGGGCAACTTCATCGCAAATATTGAGCATATAGGAAGGAGTGACCATGATAATTTCTGGATTGAAATCTTTGATCAACTGCACCTGTTTTTCGGTCTGGCCACCTGACATGGGGATCACCGCACAACCGAGCCTCTCCGCACCGTAGTGTGCGCCCAAGCCACCGGTGAAGAGGCCGTAACCGTAGGCGACATGTACTTTGTCACTGGGGCGACCACCAGCGGCATAAATAGAGCGTGCGCCCAAACTCGCCCAGGTGTCGATGTCTTGCTGGGTATAGCCTACAACCGTGGGTTTGCCGGTGGTGCCACTCGAAGCGTGAATGCGCACAATCTGTTCCATGGGCGTGCAAAACAAACCAAAAGGATAGTTATTGCGCAGGTCGGCTTTAGTGGTGAACGGAAATCGGGCTAGATCTTCGAGGGTGTGAAGATCATCGGGATGAACCCCGTGGGAATCGAACTTGGTCTTGTAGACCGGAGAATT
>Ga0209555_10000393_pt1 | contig 37721 bp, 39 predicted proteins | sample SaaInl85LU_5_DNA_FD_184643 | JGI IMG/M metagenome (GOLD analysis project Ga0209555, IMG submission 184643) | Marine microbial communities from expanding oxygen minimum zones in the Saanich Inlet - ESP_85LU_5_DNA (SPAdes) (version 2) | ecosystem: Environmental > Aquatic > Marine > Intertidal... | reverse complement strand
AGGTTTTTTATTTGGCCGCGTCCGCCGTGGTACCGGAGTTAAATTCAGTGTTGACTTCCGCGCGTCTTCGCCTAAATCTGTGCGTTGGGTTGGCCCTAAATAAAAAAGGTCACCCCAAGTGCAACAGACAAGGAGCGAACCGATAGTACGCAGACCACTAGCCGCGCCCCCTTCTCGAGAAGGCCCGCGCATAAATGCCATGATCACAGTCCCAAAAGTTTTGGTTATTGGCGCCGATGGAGAAAAACTGGGTGTTATTGACACCGACAGTGCCCTAGCAATGGCTGAGGAGGCCGGACTTGACCTTGTAGAAGTGTCGCCCAACACCTCGCCACCAGTCTGTAAAATTCTTGACTATGGTAAGCTGAAGTATCAAGAACAGAAAAAAGCCAGTGAAGCGCGCAAGCGTCAGAAAACAGTTGATGTCAAAGAAATCAAAATGCGACCAAATATCGATACGCATGATTATGATGTCAAAATGCGTTCGGTGAATAAATTTTTGGGCGAGGGCGATAAGGTTAAAGTCACCATGCGTTTTCGTGGCCGCGAAATGGCTCACCAAAATTTGGGCATGGAATTGCTTCATAAAGTGCGCGGCGACACCAATGAGATTGCCAAAGTTGAGGCCATGCCGAAACTCGAAGGCCGTCAAATGATTATGGTTTTGGCACCGCGTTAAGCACGCCTGTTTTATAAGTTCAGCATAATATCTGGGCGATCAGTGATGATGGCCTCGACACCTGCCTGCGCCAGCTTCTGCATGGCGTCGGCTTCATTGACCGTCCAAGCGCTGACCGTCAGTCCCAGATCTATGGCAAGGGCCATGGTTTCTCTATTAATGTCTCGCGCCTCGGCAAACCACCCACGCCCACCGGCTGCCGCAATGGCGCGTAAAACCCGCACACCATGGCTATCGCCGCTTTGTGTTCGCCAGTCATAATCACCCCACCAGGGCGCCCCTTGGGCAGAGGCGCGCCGCGCCATGGCGACATAACTTCCCGGCGGGTCATTATGAGCACTAGGGTGTTCGGGGTCGGTTTCGGCAAAAGAAAGCGTGGTAAAGGCGTGCTGTAAATCCGGCAATTGCTTGAGCACCCTTGATAAACAGCGCCAATCAAATGACACCAGCGTGATATAAGGCAAAATCGCATGATCCTTAATTTGCGCAACAAAACAATCGGCTAACTCTTCAGCCGCCTGCACGTTGTTATCCATATCGGTCTTTAGTTCAGCATAGAGGCGAAAGCTCGGCTTGGCGTTTTGTAAAACCATATCGCAGAGGACGGAAAATTCTTGCACCCGGCAGCCATCAATTGGTTGCTGGGTCGGTCGTCTTTTGGCTAAAGCGCTTTCGGGGTTGATGCGTCCGACATCATAAGCCGACAATTGCGCCAAGGTTAGTTGACGAATATAAGGCGTTGGCTTGCTTAAATAGGCACCATCACGGCGCGTTATATCGGCATTGAGCCGATTGTCGTGATGCAATACGAGTTTCTTATCAGCCGTTAATTGCAAATCAAACTCAATGCCATCAGCCCCCATCTCAATGGCATTGGCAAAGGCTTCAATGGTGTTTTCAGGCCATAAATTGGCGCCGCCGCGATGGGCGATGTTGAGGGCGTTTATCGACATGGGGCAAATCCATCTTGGTTGTTGCAATTTCTTCTATATTGCGTATAACACGGCCTGCTTTGCAACAATTGTGTAAAGCGTGACCGGCTGGCTGAAAAGGGCTGCCATGTCGGTTGAATTTGCACCTCACGGCCTAACCGTTTTAGGCCATAAGATAAAGGATGACGAAATGCCCAAAATGAAGACCAAAAGCGGTGCCAAGAAGCGATTTAAGCTGACGGCATCAGGGAAAGTGCGCGCCGGCCAAGCCGGAAAACGCCACGGTATGATCAAACGCACAAATAAGCAGCTTCGCAATCAGCGCGGGACCACAATCCTTGCCAGCCAAGATGCTAAAACAGTGCGCAAATTTTTGCCGAACGGTTAGGGGAGAATAGACTATGTCTCGTGTAAAACGCGGCGTGACATCCCACGCGCGCCATAAAAAAGTTCTTGCGAAAGCCAAAGGTTATTATGGCCGCCGCAAAAATACCATTCGAGTCGCTAAGCAAGCGGTCACCAAAGCCGGGCAATATGCCTATCGTGACCGTCGTGCCCGCAAGCGCAATTTCCGCGCTTTGTGGATTCAGCGTATCAACGCCGGTTCTCGTGCCCATGGGCTGCCTTATGGCCAGTTCATCGACGGTTTGAACAAAGCCGGTATTGAGGTTGACCGCAAAGTGTTGGCTGACCTTGCTGTGCATGAGCCAGCCGCTTTTGAAGCGCTTGTTGGCCAAGCCCGCGCCGCACTCGGTTAATCGCTAACGCGAACGTATTTTGTTGACGCTGTTTTATAGCGTTGCAAACATAGCACTTAAGCCGCGCCAGTTTGGCGCGGCAGTGCGTAACGTGATACGGGTGGGCCATGACCGCGCAGGATAATTCGACCGAACTTGAAAGCTCGATTGTACAAGCCATCGAAGCGGCCACCAATGTGGCTGCTTTGGAGGACGTGCGCGTCGCGGCGCTTGGCAAAAAAGGCTCTATATCTGCCTTGCTCAAGACCCTTGGCGGCATGAGCAATGAACAGCGGCAGGAAAAAGGGCCGGTGTTTAACCAATTGCGCGATCGCATCACTCAAGCCATTGCTGAGCGCAAACAGGCGCTTGAAGCCGATGCGTTGAGCGCTCAATTGATCAATGAAACGCAGGATATGACCCTGCCGGTTGAAGCCGACCCTCTCTTATCGGGGCGTATTCATCCGGTGAGCCAAGTCATGGATGAGCTATCCGCGATTTTCGCCGATATGGGCTTTGATGTCGCCGAAGGGCCGGACATTGAGAGCGATTATTATAATTTTACCGCGCTCAATGTTCCAGAAGCCCATCCGGCGCGGCAAATGCACGACACATTTTATTTTCACCCCAATGCTGAGGGTGAGCGGTTACTATTGCGTACCCATACAAGCCCAGTTCAAGTGCGCACCATGCAAGCTGGTGGCCCGCCATTTCGGTTTATCGCGCCGGGCCGAACATATCGCTGCGATAGCGACCAAACCCATACGCCAATGTTCCATCAGGTTGAGGGTTTAGTGGTCGATGAAAGCACCCATATGGGGCATTTGAAATGGACTTTGCAGGCATTTTTGGCCGCGTTTTTTGAGATTGATAATATCGCTATTCGCCTGCGCCCGAGCTATTTCCCCTTCACTGAGCCGAGTATGGAAATTGACATGCAATGTCGGCGCGACGGCAATCAATTGATTGTCGGCGAGGGCGATGATTGGATGGAAATCGGCGGCAGTGGCATGGTGCATCCAACGGTTTTGCAACACGCCGGTATTGATAGCGAAAAATATCAAGGTTTCGCCTTTGGCATGGGCATTGACCGCTTGGCGATGCTGAAATATGGCATGCCAGATTTGCGGGCATTTTTTGACGCTGATTTGCGCTGGCTGAAACATTACGGCTTCGTGCCGCTTGATGTGCCAAGCCTGTCGGGCGGCCTATCCAATAAATCTCTGGCCGGGAAATAGGGGGCGGATATGAAATTTACCCTTTCTTGGTTGCACGCGCATTTAGACACTACGGCCGGTCTTGATGAGATCGTCGAAAAACTGACTTTGGTCGGATTGGAAGTAGAGGCGGTTGAAGATCCAGCGGCTTGCCTAGCGGGTTTTGAAGTGGCCGAGATTATTGCTGCTGAGCCGCATCCGGATGCTGATAAATTGCAAATTTGCACCGTGCAAAGCGCCAATGGCACGCAGAAATTAGTCTGTGGTGCGCCCAATGCACGCGCGGGGCTGCGCGGTATTCTTGCGCAACAAGGCGCGGTTATTCCAGCCAATGGCATGGTTTTGACAAAAGCCAAAATTCGCGGTGTCGAAAGCAATGGCATGATGTGCTCCGGCGCCGAGCTGGATTTGTCTGACGACCACGACGGCATTATTGAGCTGGATAAAACATTCGATATTGGCACGCCGGCGGCTGTTGCTTTGGGTCAAACCGACCCGATGATTGAAATTGCTATCACCCCCAATCGGCCTGATTGTTTGGGCGTGCGCGGCATTGCCCGTGATTTGGCGGCGGCTGGCTTAGGCACGCTGAAAGCCGATTCTTTGTCGCCACCAACCAGCAATGGTCAACCAAGTCCCGATATTTCAGTGTCTGGCGATGTCTGTCCGGTATTTGCCGGCGTGTTAATCACTGGTGTGAAAAATCAACCGAGCCCCGATTGGTTGCAGCAGCGTTTGCGGGCCATTGGTTTGAAGCCGATCAGCGCCTTGGTCGATATCACAAATTATATTTCCTATGATCGCGGCCGCCCGCTGCATGTTTATGACGCCGATAAGCTGACCGGCGGCGTACAAGCGCGGCAAGCCAATGCCGGTGAGAGCTTTGTGGCTTTGGATGAAAAAACCTATGAGTTGACGGCCGATGATTGTGTTATTGCCGATGAGGCGGGGGTTTTGGGACTGGCCGGTATTATGGGCGGTCTGGCGTCTGGTAGCGGTCTGGATACGGTTAATGTTTTGCTCGAAAGTGCTTGGTTTGAGCCAATTGCCATCGCCATGTCAGGGCGGCGCCATTATATCGAAAGCGACGCGCGCTATCGTTTTGAGCGCGGCGTCGACCGTCACGCGGTGACCACAGGGCTGAATTTAGCAGCGCAAATGATTATTGATATATGCGGCGGTCAGCTGCATGAGACGAATCTTGCGGGTCAAGAACAAGTGGCGCCAATGACACTTGATTTTGCACCAGCAAAGGTCAAAGCCCTGACTGGTTTGACGCTGGATGAAACCCATATGCAGCAGATTTTGACCGATTTAGGGTTTGTGGTTGAGAGCGGTAAGACGTGGAAAATTACTGTGCCATCTTGGCGCCCTGATATTGAGGGGCAGGCCGATATTGTCGAAGAGATTACGCGCATTTTCGGGCTTGAAAATGTGCCCGTAGAAGCCTTGCCAATGCGCCATGATGTGACGCGGCCAACGCTGACGCTGGAGCAACGCCGTGTGCATATGATGCGCCGCGCGCTGGCCGGTCGTGGTTTGATTGAAGCGGTGACCTGGTCATTTATCAGCCAAGCCGATGCCGATTTATTCGCCGTTGCAGACGGGCTGGAACTGGCCAATCCGATGTCGGCTGAGTTATCGCATATGCGCCCGTCGCTTTTGCCCGGCTTATTGGCGGCGGCGATGCGCAATGTTGATCGTGGTTTTGGCGATGTCGCCCTGTTTGAAATTGGTCAAGAATTTTTGGCGCCCACACCGGGTGCGCAACGCCTTGCGGCCTCTGGCGTGCGTCGTGGTCATCATGCGCCGCGCCGTTGGCAGGGCGCGCCACAGCCAGTTGATGGGTTTGGTGCACGCGCTGATGCAGAAGCGGCTTTGGCGGCATGTGGCGTTGAGGCCAGTAGTTTGCAAGTTCTGCCGCCGCAATCATCTTGGTATCATCCAGGGCGGTCTGGCATTTTGGCGCGTAATCCGAAACAACCCATGGCGGCTTTTGGTGAAATTCATCCAGCCGTGCTGAAACATTTTGGCCTTTCGGGGCCGCTGGTGGCGTTTGAAGTGTGGCCGCAAACCGTGCCAAGCGGCAAGGCCAATAAAGGCCATGCACGGCCACCGCTAGATTTGTCAAATTTACAGCCAGTGCGCCGCGATTTTGCCTTTGAAGTGGCCAGCGATGTGGCGGCGGATATTCTGGTGCGCGCGGCACGCGGCGCCGAAAAAAAATTGATTAGCGATGTGCGCGTGTTTGACGTGTTTCAAGGGGCTGGCTTGGCTGCAGGCGCCAAATCAATTGCCCTTGAGGTGACATTGCAGCCGGTTGACGCGACTTTGACCGATGTTGAGATTGACGCGGTGGCAGCGAAAATTACTGCCTCTGTAGAAAAGGCCAGCGGCGGCAAATTGCGTGGCTGAATTTGCCGCATTGGCGACAGCCATTGACAGTGCTATAGGGCAATCATGACAACGCAATCACATATTCGCAATTTCTCTATTATCGCCCACATCGACCATGGCAAGTCGACTTTGGCTGACCGGCTGATTCAATTGACCGGTGGCCTCAGCGCGCGTGAAATGTCTGAGCAAGTGCTCGACAATATGGATATTGAGCGCGAGCGCGGTATTACCATTAAAGCGCAGACTGTGCGTCTTGATTATACAGCCAAGGATGGCGAGACCTATCAGTTGAATTTGATCGACACGCCGGGCCATGTCGACTTTGCCTATGAGGTGAACCGGTCTTTGGCCGCTTGCGAGGGGTCTTTATTAGTGGTGGACGCCAGCCAAGGCGTCGAGGCGCAAACTTTGGCCAATGTCTATCAGGCGATTGATGTTGACCATGAAATTGTGCCGATTTTGAACAAGGTTGATTTGCCAGCCGCCGATTGTGATCGGGTGCGGCAACAGATTGAAGATGTGATTGGTCTTGATACTGAAAATGCCGTCAATATTTCGGCCAAGACTGGGCTCGGCATTGAGGATGTGCTGGAAGCCATTGTCACCCAATTGCCGCCCCCGTCTGGCGACCGTACGGCGCCGCTGAAAGCCATGCTGGTAGATAGTTGGTATGATGCTTATCTCGGTGTGGTGGTTCTGGTTCGGGTGATTGACGGCGAAATGAAGCGTGGTCAAAAAATCCGCATGATGTCGTCAGGCGCCAGCCATTTGGTTGATCAAGTCGGCGTGTTCCGCCCCAAGCGCGATACCATGGCCACATTGGGGCCGGGTGAAATTGGCTATTTTACCGCCGCCACTAAAGAAGTGGCAGACACACGTGTCGGCGATACAGTGACCGAAGAACGCCGTCCTTGCGAGCAAGCATTGGCCGGTTTTAAGCCATCGCAGCCAGTTGTGTTTTGTGGCTTGTTTCCGACCGATAGTAGCGAATTTGAAGATTTGCGCGATGCAATGGCGAAATTGCGCCTCAATGATGCCAGTTTTGAGTTTGAAATGGAAACCAGCGCCGCCCTTGGCTTTGGCTTCCGCTGCGGGTTTTTGGGTCTGCTGCATTTGGAAATCATTCGCGAGCGCATTGAGCGCGAATTTGATATTGATCTGATCACCACCGCCCCGTCTGTGGTTTATCAATTGGCGATGACCGATGGCAGTATGGTGGAATTGCACAATCCGGCGGATATGCCTGATGTAGTGAAAATTGATCATATTGATGAGCCATGGATTAACGCCTCAATTTTGGTGCCAGATGAATATTTGGGTGCGGTATTGAAGCTTTGCGAAGACCGGCGTGGCCGGCAGCGCAATTTGAGCTATGCTGGCTCGCGCGCCATGCTGGAATATGAATTGCCGCTCAATGAGGTGGTGTTTGATTTTTACGATCGCTTGAAATCGGTCAGCCGTGGCTATGCTAGTTTTGATTATCAAATTTCTGAATATCGCACGGGCGATCTCGTGAAAATGTCGATTTTGGTCAATGCCGAGCCGGTGGATGCGCTGTCGACGATTGTTCACAAGGATAATGCGGAGAGCCGTGGACGCGCCATGTGCGAACGGTTGAAGGGGTTGATTCCGCGGCATTTGTTCAAAATTCCTATTCAGGCGGCGCTGGGTGGCAAGGTGATTGCCCGCGAAACGATTGCTGCTTTGCGCAAAGATGTGACTGCCAAATGTTATGGCGGCGACGTCAGTCGTAAGCGTAAATTGCTGGATAAGCAAAAAGAGGGCAAAAAGAAGATGCGCCAATTTGGCCGCGTTGATATTCCTCAAGATGCGTTTATTCAAGCGTTGAAAATGGATGATTAAGCGGGCGCTTGCGACTTGTTTTAGGCCAGCGTTTGTTTATATTCCACCCTCTGGACAGGTGGCCGAGTGGCTGAAGGCGCACGCTTGGAAAGCGTGTAGGCGTTAACGCGTCTCGAGGGTTCGAATCCCTCTCTGTCCGCCATTATTCGCATAATCGCAGCTACAAAAAACGGCGGGCCATTGGCCCGCCGTTTGTTATTTAGCGCTGGCTTCCGTTTTAGTTAGAAGGGCGGTACATTGAGCGAGAGATCCATACGCCGCGCGTGTTGTTAAACGGTGCAGTAACAAGAGTCTCGGCCGCCGCTGAGGCTGAAGCTGACGAAGTCGACGCTGATGTTGCGGCGGCTGATGAAGAGCTTGGCGCCGCAGCTGTGTAGCTTGATGTGCGGCTTTCGCGTTCCAAACCGCCAGCCAATGCGGCAGATGAAAAGACCAGCGAACTGGCAATCAGAAGAGTGAATTTTTTCGGCAAGTGGTTGAACATAAGACGCATCCTTTATTTTACGCATGGAAATTACATAGACTTAATGTGAAACAAAATTTTGTTCGAATTAAGGCGCTTTGGCAAGACTTATCAATTATAGGCCACTAGCGCAATGGCTCAATCTGGCAATTTCATGTCGTTATTATAAAAATCGCGTAGCAGATAAAACGCTGGTTTGCGATTGCCGTTTTCGTCAATTAAACCTTTGCGATTATAATAATCTTGAATACCCGCTAATGGCCGTAACATGGCACGGAAATCTTTCAAAATCCAAGGTGACAGGCCCTGCACTTGCGGGCTCTTTGACAGCATGTCCAATTGCGCTTGATAGACAGCAAGCTGATATTCCTCTGACCAAATATGGTTATCAGCACTGCGCCGGCCAAATTTTGCACCTGCGCCAAATTCAGAAATATGAATTGGTTTGTCATAGCTGCTGGCGATTCTCAAATCAGCCATGAAATCGAGCATGAGCGGCCGTAAAACCGCCTCATCGACACCCATTTGGCGGGCCAAAAGGGCCGAATAATACCAGCCGAAATACTGATTATAGGCAATGATATCCGTATATTTTCCGAGCGGGTCAGTGATGGTCATTTGATAGCCATCGCTGGCTGAGGGGGCGAAATAACCGGCTTGGTCGAGGACCGCTTGAAAACGTTCTTTTGCCAGTTCGGAGACATTTTCTGAGGCGACGCCACGGGCCGCAAGGCGGGCGGCAATCAGTGCGAAATCTGGTCGCGAGCCGCCCAAAAGAGCCGCACTGACCAGACGCGTGTCGTCAAGCCTGCGGGTTAAATCAATCAAATTGCGCAGGAATTTAAGACGCTCAGCCGTATTGGGTGTCTCATTGGCTACCGACCAAATAATCACTGAGGCGCGGTTCCAATCGCGCTGCACAAGACGCGCCATTTGATCGCGGGCGATGGCCAGAGTTGCGTCATTCTGCCAATCAATTTGCCAATAGACGGGAATTTCTTCCCATAGCATCAGCCCCATTTCATCGGCCAAACGTGGCAGATGACGATTATATGGATAATGGGCGGCGCGGATGAAATTCACCCCAAGGGCTTTGGCTTCTTGCAAAAGCGCCCGCATATGTGCCTCGCTATGGGCCACACCGGCTTCGCCAATTGGCTCTTCATGGGTGGATATACCTTTGAGTTTAACGGCTTTGCCATTCAACAAAATTTCTTGCCCACGCGTTTCAATGCGTCGAAACCCAATTGGCTCTCTTAGCCAGCTACCGCCAGCGCGCACGGAAATAGCATAAAGCTTAGGATTTTCCGGCGACCAAAGTTGTGGTGCGGCTTTTATTTGTCCGCGTGCAATCCCTTGCTTATTGAATTGCAATTTGGCTTCGACTGATAATTCATCAATTTGAACAATGGCTTGTTCCCCAGCAGCAATATTCTGACCGGTGATTTCAATATTAATTAATTGGTCACTATCAGCCGCCAAAGCCAGCTTGGCATTGACGATATGGGCCTCGGGCACATCGACCAAATGCACATCGCGGGTCAGACCGCCATAGGGCCACCAATCTGTGCGCCCGGTTGGTATGCTGGCATCGGTCAGGCGATTATCGACCCAGACCAATAATCGGTTATTGCCATTTTTAAGGGCATCGGTGACGTCGAAATGAAACGGCACATAGCCGCCCTCATGTCGGCCAATGGCTTGCCCGTTCAAGAATATAGTGGCGGTAAAATTAGCTGCGCCAAAATGTAAAAGCGTGCGGCGGCCGGGGGTTGTTTTGGCTGCGAAATCACGCTGAAGCCAAAATTTATCGCGGTAGAAAAATAATCGCGGGTCTTGCGAGTTGACGTCGCCGGGCACGGTAATTTTCTGGGCGGTGGCAAAATCATATTCAACCAAAGACATGCCAGAGATGTTCTGCCGATCCAGCGGGTAGCCGCCAAAAATACTGCCCGGCGTGCCGACCGCCATTGGGTCGACAATGATTGACCATTGTCCATTCAGTGATTGTTTTTGCCGCGCATCAAGCCAGCCGAGCAGGGCCGGCGGGGTGGCATAAGTTTCTGCCGAGGATTGAAATAGGGCTTCGCCATCCGACATGGTCCAGCTCAATAACAGTCGCGCCTGCTCAGTGCGGGTCAGTGAACTGATGTAAAACCCCAAGCCAACAGCGGCAATTACCGAAAGGCCAATGAAAGATAGAATAATTTTGCGTATCATTTTGCATCCCCCGAATGATTTACAGTGTCAGAAAGCTGGCTTTTCGACAAGAGCTCGTGTTGTCTCGGCGGCGCATCCAGTGCTATCGTTTGGGCAATTAAAAATACTCTGAAAAGGAGAAGGTCGATGGGCCTGATTGTCGATATTTTGCTATTTGCTGCGTCATTGTTTATTTTTGCCGTAGGCTGTGGCGCGTTGTTCTTGGTCTTAGTTTATTTGCGTGACCGGTTTCAGACCACCAATTCTATCCATCGCAACTACCCAGTATTGGGCCATTTGCGCTATATTCTGAAGGAATTAGGGGTTTTTCTAAGGTCGTATTTTTTTGCTGCTGACCGTGAAGAACTGCCGTTTAACCGGTTTCAGCGCGATTTCGTCAATGCCATGGCCGATGATCGCGGCGGGGTCATTCCCTTTGGCTCAAATTATAATACCTATGGCGAAGGCGCCATTAGCTTTGCCAATAGTTTTTACCCGAAGCTTGAAGAAGATGTTTTACATGTGCGCGCTGTCACCTTTGGGCCTGACACGGCCAATCCTTATACAACCGATAGCTATTTGAATATTTGCGGCACGTCCTATGGCGCGATGTCTTCAAACGCCATTTTTGCTTTATCGCGCGGCGCTAAATTGGCCAATGCCTGGCACAATACGGGCGAAGGTGGGTTTAGCGAATATCACCAAAAGGGCGGTGCTGACACAGTGTTTCAAATCGGTACGGCTAATTATGGCGTGCGTGATGAGCAGGGCAATTTGGATTATGAGAAGCTGGCAGCTTTGGCCGAGAACCCGCAAATTGTGATGTTTGAAATAAAATTATCGCAAGGCGCCAAACCCGGCAAGGGCGGTATTCTGCCGGGCACCAAAGTCACCCAAAGCATTGCCAAGACGCGCGGCATTGCTGTCGGTGAAGATAGTGTCTCGCCCAATCGGCGGCGCGACGTCGCCAATGGCGATGAACTCGCCGCTTTGATTAAACGGGTGAAGAAAACCACCAATAAGCCGACCGGCATTAAATTCGTTCTTGGCTGCGGCAAAGACCTCGACGATTTGCTATACAGCTTCATTAAAAATGATGTCTATCCGAGCTTCATTACTCTTGATAGTGCCGATGGTGGCACGGGAGCTGCACCGGCGGCTTTGATGGATCATGTGGGGCTGACGATTGACAAATCCCTGCCGCTGCTAATGCAGCATTTGTCAGCCTGCGGCCTGCGAGAAAAAATTCTGGTTTGCGTATCGGGCAAGCTGATTATGCCGGCTGATATTGCTTGGGCTTTGGCGCAAGGGGCGGTGGCGGTTAATACGGCGCGCGGGCGATGTTTGCCTTGGGTTGTATCCAAGCCCTGCAATGCCATACCAATACATGCCCAACCGGTATCACCACCCATAATGAACGGCTCAAAAAAGGGCTTGAGCCCATATCCAAATCGCAACGCGTCGGTAATTTTATTATCAATACGAAAAAGCAAGTTGGCTATATCGCCCATTCAACTGGGGCCGCGTGTGCCCGCAGCATCGACCCAAATCGGGTGATACGAAATGACTGAACCAGCACAAGATATGATGTCTGAAGGGCATCACAAAATTGATCAGACGCTTTATACGGTGACGCGCCTATCGCATGTGGTCAAACGCGGTAATTTGCGGCAACGCATTTTTGCCGCCACCTGGTCGATCATTATTTACACAATTATTCAATTGCATCTTAGCTATACCATGTCGATGCCGGGCAATGTGTGGCTGATTTTATTATTGGCCAGCGTTTATGTGCTTTGGGTTGGCTATAGTGTTTATCAGATCCGCCAATTAGACAGAGAATATGAGGCGAAACTAAAAAATATCCTCAACTAGCCGCCGCATCATCGGGAAAGGGCTGGCCACCCGCCCTGCTTTCTGGCTATAAAGACCAGAATTAAAGGTAAGTTTAGAGGAGCGCATGATGAGCCAAAGAGAAACCATTTCAGGCCTAGATATTGATAAGCAACTGGCTGATTTTGTCGCCAAGGAAGCGGTCGTCGGCACTGATTTTTCAGCCCAAGAGTTTTGGGATGCCTGCGCCAATGTGTTGAATGCCCATCGCGACACCAATAAAGCGCTTTTGAAAAAACGCGATGATTTGCAAGAGCAAATTAACCAATGGCACATCGCCCGCAAAGGCCAGCCGCATGATAGCGCGGCTTATCAAAGCTTTCTTGAAGACATTGGATATTTGGTGCCCGAAGGCCCGGACTTTACGATTGAAACCGATAATGTTGATGATGAGATTGCCAAAATCGCTGGCCCTCAATTGGTTGTACCAGTGAAAAATGCGCGTTTTGCCGTCAATGCTGCCAATGCGCGTTGGGGCAGTCTTTATGATGCGTTTTATGGCACAGATGCGATTGCGCAAGAAGGCGATTGGGCGCCGGTTGGTTCTTATAATCCAGACCGTGGGGCCGAAGTTATTCGCCGCGCCAAGGCTCTGCTTGATGAAATTGCCCCGCTTGATGGGGTCGCTCACGCCGATGTGACGCATTATGCAGTCGTCGACGGCGCTTTGCAGGCCAGCCACGCTGGCGGCACTGCGGGGCTGAAAAACCCAGAGCGCTTTGTTGGCTATCGCGGCGGCGCAGATGCGCCCGAGGCTGTTTTGCTGAAAAACAATGATTTGCATGCCGAAATTTGGATCAATGCAGAGCATAATATTGGCAAAGACGATATTGCCCATGTTGCTGATGTATTTTTGGAGTCAGCGGTAACAACAATTATGGATTGCGAAGATTCGGTTGCGGCAGTTGACGCTGAAGATAAGGTTGAAGCCTATCGCAATCTGCTTGGCCTGATGCGCCGCGATTTGGCGGTCGAAATGCAAAAGGGCGGGCGCACCATGACCCGCAGCCTGAGCGCCAATCGCGATTACACCAGCCCAGATGGCCGCAAGTTCACCTTGCCCGGCCTGTCGACCATGTTAATCCGCAATGTTGGTCATTTGATGACCAATCCAGCGATTTTGGATGACCGCGGCGATGAAATTCCTGAAGGCATTATGGATGCGGTGATGACGGGTCTCTTGGCCAAACATGATTTGAGCAAGACCGATGCGTCGCAGAAAAACAGCAAATTGGGTTCGGTTTATATTGTGAAGCCGAAAATGCATGGGCCCGAAGAAGTGGCTTTTACCAATGATTTATTCGCCGCTGTTGAAAAAGCTCTTGGCCTGCCAGCCTTGACCTTGAAAGTCGGCATTATGGACGAAGAGCGACGCACGACGGTGAATTTGAAAGAATGTATTCGCGCTGCCAAACAGCGGGTGATTTTCATCAACACTGGTTTTCTTGACCGCACGGGCGATGAAATTCACACCTCCATGGAAATGGGGCCAATGATCCGCAAGGCGGATATGAAAGCCTCTGGCTGGTTAAACGCTTATGAAGATTGGAATGTCGATATTGGTTTGGCTTGTGGTTTGCAAGGCCGGGCGCAAATCGGTAAAGGCATGTGGGCCATGCCAGATTTAATGGCGGCCATGCTGGAGCAAAAAATTGCTCAGCCACGCGCCGGTGCTGATTGCGCATGGGCGCCATCGCCAACAGCGGCAACGCTGCACGCCATCCATTATCACCAAGTCGATGTGGAAGCGGTGCAAAATCAACTGAAATCACGCCCGCGTGCGCCACTATCAAAAATTCTGACCATGCCTGTCGAAAGCCACCCGCAATGGTCGCCTGAAGATGTGCAACAAGAGCTCGACAATAATGCGCAAGGCATTTTGGGCTATGTAGTGCGCTGGATTGACCAAGGCGTCGGCTGTTCGAAAGTGCCCGATATCCATGATATTGGCCTGATGGAAGACCGCGCCACTTTGCGTATTTCCAGCCAACATATTGCCAATTGGTTGCATCATGGCATTTGCACGCAAGAGCAAGTTATGGAAACAATGAAGCGGATGGCGGCTGTGGTCGATGGCCAAAACGCCGATGATGCGGATTATATTCCCATGGCCGATAAGCTGGATACCTCTATCGCCTTTGCGGCAGCTTGCGATCTGGTGTTCAAAGGTCGTGAACAGCCGAGCGGCTATACAGAACCATTGTTGCACGCGCGACGGTTAGAATATAAAGCCAGCTAGAAGTTAAACGGCGGGTGAAAACCGCGCTGATAAACGCTGAAACACATAGCCACTGAGCGCGCCAATCAGGCAAAAGGCGAGGTAACCATCCCATTGGCGGGTGGCGACAATGACGGTGATATCGAGAACCGAGTTGAGGCCTTTCGTCGTTACCGCAATCGAGGCAAACCCGGCGAGGGCGAAAACAACGGCTGGCAAAATACCAACTAGGCGAGATATGTAACTGCCAACGGTGAAGGCAATCAACAGGCCGAGACTGAAAATGACGCCGACTAATGGGCTCATCGATTGTAGATCATGGACTGTGGTTTGAAGCCGTGTGGCGAAGGAAATATCAACGCCAATATCGATTAAAGCGCCCAAAGCAAATTGTGTTGAGGTGACAACCAGACAGAATGTCAAAAACACGCAACTTAAGACAAATCCGATAATGGTGCCGATTGATGGAATGAAGTTCTTCATAATCTCGCTCCTCGATAACTTTGATATGTATAGATGAGTTTAGCCAGCGATGGCAACTGTAAGAAAATTTGGTTTTCTTGGCTCGAAGTGATAAAAGAAAAGTCATTCTGCTCAGGGGTAACTTATGCATCCGACACTAAAATCGAAAATTGGCCAGAAATTTGCCCAAGTGGCGCTTGCTTTCAGCCTGATGGCATCTGCAGCGCAAGCGGTTGATTACCAGCTTGATGAAGTTGTGACGGGTCTGGACAGCCCTTGGGCGATGGCCTTCCTGCCGAATGGTGACATGTTGGTTACCGAATTGACCGGCCAGCTTCGCATCATTCGTAATAATAAATTGGTCGCAATGCCAGTAGCCGGTGTGCCCGCCAGTATTTTTGGCGGCCAAGGCGGCTTGATGGATATTGTTCTGCACCCTGATTACGCCAGCAATAAATTGATTTATCTGTCTTTGTCAGTTGGCACACCAGAAGCCAAAACCCTACGGGTCATTCGCGCTCGATTTGCCGGTGATGGGTTAGAAGATATTCAAACGGTTTTTGAAGCCGCCCCCAAGCGCGATACTTATGTCCACTACGGTGCCCGATTGGCGTTTCTTGCCGATAAAACATTGTTGATTACCAATGGTGATGGCTTTGATTATCGTGAAGAAGCGCAAAGCCTTGGCAATCACTATGGCGCTATTGTGCGGGTCACTGATAATGGCAAAGTGCCAGCCGACAATCCATTTGTGAATGATGACGCGCCGCTGCCAGAAATTTGGTCATATGGTCACCGTAATCCGCAAGGTATTCTGGTCGATGCGCAAACCGGCACGGTTTTTGAAACCGAACACGGCCCACGCGGCGGCGATGAATTGAATATTATTGAGCCGGGACAGAATTATGGCTGGCCAATTGCCACTTATGGGCTGGATTATTCCGGCGCCCGCGTTAGCCCTTATACAGAATATGAGGGCACAAAACAGCCTGAGATTCATTGGACACCGTCAATTGCGCCAAGTTCTATGACGCTTTATCGCGGCTCTCAATTTCCTGAATGGGATGGCGATATTTTCGTCTCTTCATTGGTTTTCCAAAATGCTACGCGGGTTGATATGGACGGCACCAAAGTGGTTGGCCAAGAAACCCTATTTGCTGAGATTGGTGCGCGTTTGCGCAGCATTAATACCGGCCCAGATGGCGCGCTTTACATCTTATCTGAGGGCGAAACTGGTAAATTATGGCGGGTTTCTGCCAAATAGCCTAAATCATTATTCGATTAAGGCTAGACGACACGCATAGGATGGCGTATACAACGCCAAATCTAAATTCAGGAGTTACAGCATGGCTGTTCCAAAACGAAAAACAACCCCATCAAAGCGCGGCATGCGCCGCTCTGCTGATGCGCTGGCAAACCCGACTTATGTCGAAAATCCAGATAGCGGCGAGTTGCATCGCCCACACCATATTGACTTGAAAAGCGGTATGTATCGCGGTCGTCAAGTTCTGCCTGCCAAAGACTAAGCCAGCGCTTAGCTGTTAGGCACGTCAAAATGGCAGTCTGTCGATGAGACAGGCTGCCATTTTTTGCGCCTGCTGTTTGGAGCTGCCGCGTCTTGCATTGGGCGCATAGGCGCAGGCCAAAACTTCCATCACACTATTGCTCATAACGATGAATTGCGCCTCGCTCACCATTTGCCGGCTCAAGGCGGCTTCGTCGATGTGCCATTGCTGGCCGTCCAATTCAACGCTTTTTAGCTGCATAATCTGCTGCCGCATAATGCCCGGGAGGGCGCCATCACGCAGGCGCGGCGTCAATAGGCGATTGTTGAGGCCGACAAATAAATTACCTGCCGGTGCGCCGACCAAATCACCATTTTGGTTAAATAAAATCGCATCATCGCCGCCAGCCTTCAGTGCCGCTCGGCGGGCGCGAATATTTTCCAAATAGGATGTGGTCTTGTGCGGCGGGCGATTGGTGTCACTGATTATCTCGCTATCAACCAAATGCCAAAGCGACGGCATTGGCGCCAGTGGGTTGATTTGCATCAACCAATTGGGCGGGCTGTCGGTTTGCGGCACGAGGCCTCGGCCGCCGTCGCCACCGGTGACGGTGATGCGCAATACATGGCGCGGCGCTGGTGGCGACTGTGCCATAAGCGAGGCAGCGGCTTGCTGCAACACCTCCGGAGAATAGGGGGTGGCTAAATCGGCATAGGCGCAGGCTTGCCAAAGCCGTTGCATATGTTCGGGCCAAAACTGCGCCGCGCCCTGTTTGATTAAAATCGTTTCAAATACCGCTTCGCCTAACAGCAAACCACGGTCATTGGCCGATAGGGCGCCCTCAGCGGCGACAATATTTCCGTTCAGCCAAATCATGCAGCAGCCCCGTCTACTTTCACATTGGCCAAGGTCAAAAAATTATCAATCATCCGCCGCCCCTGTGGCGTAAGAATGGATTCGGGGTGAAATTGCATGCCATAAATTGGCCGCGTTTGATGGGCGAAAGCCATAATCTCGCCAAGCGCACTGCGGGCGGTAACTTGCAATGCCTCGGGGAGCTCATCGACAATCAACGCATGATAGCGCCCAGCCTCAAAAGTTTCGTCCAAACCGTCAAACATAGCATGGCCATTATGCCTGATGGATGAGGCTTTGCCATGACGCGGCTCGCGCGCGCGCGTCACTGTGCCGCCAAAAAATTGCGCCAAGGTCTGATGGCCTAGGCAGACACCTAATATTGGCAAGTCGTCGCGGCAATCGGCAAGCAAGGCATTGGTGACGCCCGTATTATCCGGCCGCCCGGGCCCCGGCGACAGAATGATAGCCTCGGGATTGTGGCAGGAAATATCTTTCATATCAGCGTCTTGACTGATGACCAATGTCTCATAACCGGCCTCGCGCACATAGCGTGCCAAGGTCTCAACAAAACTATCATGATGGTCAATAACGATAATCATGAGGCTTTTGCCGGTTTCAATTGGGCTGGACTAAGGCCCAAAGCGGCCATTAAACCGCCCGCCTTATTGAGGGTTTCTTGATATTCGCGCTGCGGCTGGCTATCGGCGACAATGCCGCCGCCAACATGAAAGGCGAGGCTTTGGCCACGGATCAGCGCCGTGCGGATGATGATATTGACGTCCATTGTGCCATCAAAACCAATATAGCCAAGACTGCCATAACTCGGCCCGCGTTGGTCTGGCTCCAATGCATCAATAATTTCCATGGCACGTATTTTCGGCGCGCCGGTGATTGAGCCGCCAGGGAAACTGGCCAGCAATGCGTCGAGCGGTGATTTGTCATCGGCCAAATGCCCGCGCACGGTGGACACTAAATGATGCACATTGGAAAAGCTCTCCAATACACATAGCTCTGGCACCTCAATTGAATGGTCGCGGCATGATTTGGCCAAATCATTACGCAGTAAATCGACAATCATAATATTTTCAGCCCGGTCCTTCTCACTGGCCATCAGCCGCTGGGCAATGGCTTGGTCTTCAGCCTTCGTTGCGCCGCGCGGTTCGGTTCCTTTAATGGGGCGGGTTTCAATTTGGCGATGGCGGGCTTGCAAAAATCGTTCGGGTGAGGCTGAGGCCATTGACCAGCCGTTGAAACAGGCAAAACCTGAAAATGGCGCTGGACTGGCGCGGCGCAGGCGCTGGTAATAGCCAAAAGCGGTGTCTTTTGGGTTTAATTGTGCGGTGAAACATTGCGCCAAATTGGCCTGAAAAATATCGCCGTCAAGAATATGGTCAATGACCTGCTGGACGGCAGCTTGATAGGCCTCGTCGGTGAAATTGCTTTGCAAACTCTTGGCTAGAGCCGGGCAATTATCGGGGTCGGGCAGGGCGGCGCTGGGCAAGCCAATGAGGTTTTGGCGCCAAAAGGCAATCTGGCTATGGGCTCGGTCGGTGCGCGCCGCAGTCGTGGTTTCAGGCAGGCCAGTGGCAATGATAAAACAGCGTTTGGCGGCGTGGTCAAAGGCCAGAACTGTGTCGTAAAACCCGAGATGGAAGCTATCAAAAGACGATGTCTGGCGCCCCATATCATAACCAAAAAACCCAGCTAAACCGCCGCGAAATGTCGGTAGCCATTGGTCGATTTCGGCTGGCAGGCCATCCCATAGCGCCTGCTGAGCTTGCAGCGCCGCATTAATCCTGCTCAATTGTTCAATCTGATATGTCGTTTGGTAAGGCGCAATGGCGATGAAACTATATTGAGCGGCTTGGTGCTGTGTGTCGCTACTGTCGAGCCAAACGGCGCCAAATTTATCAGCATGCGGGGCAAAGGCTGCCTCGGGGTCGACCCATGCGTGCTCCTCAATAATTGGGCCATTGGGGTGAACATATCGAAATTGTGCGGCGTGTGTCATGGCAAACCTAATGCGGGCGCGGGCGCGGAAACCAATCAGCGGCGGCTTTTTCAACATTAAGGGCTGGCTGTTGCGCGTCGCTGCTGATTTGCACCAAGGACCATTGCCCCAATGTTTCGCCAGTGTGCCAATGGTCAGCGGCAATGGTTAAATCAGGGTGGATATTGGGGCGAGTGGCGTCGCCTAAATGGCTGGCTGCCGCATCATGGCCATCGGGCGATGTGGTCACCGCCAAAGGCGCGCCCGCCATCCATTGCCAAATCACCTGCTGATTGCGTTTTTGCCAGGGGTAAATTTCACCCACCGGCAAACACAGCCATTGCACATTATCAGTGCCGTCATTTATATCGGCAAAAAAATAGCCATCGTCATGCGGTTGTAAAGACAGGTTCTGGCACACATCGTCAAAAGCGGCATCAGCGAGTCGCTGCGCCAGAGAGGCAGCTGGCGATGACGACATTAAAAACTGTCCTTTCGGGCACGAATTTCGGCAAATACCTCAGCGTCTGAGGCATCGATCATATTGAGGTGCTGACGAATATTGGCATCATCCGGACGCAAAAATGGGTTGGTATCCAATTCCCGGCCAATCTCGGTTGGTACGGTCGGCTGGTTTTGCGCCCGCAAAGCGGTTATCTCGGCAATACGCTGCTGCAAATGCGGATTATCCGGATCAATAGTCGCGGCAAAGGCGGCATTGGCGGCAGTATATTCATGGGCACAAAATACCTGCGTTTGGCGTGGCAGGGCGGCGAGCTTTTGCAGGCTCGCCCACATTTGTGCCATGGTGCCTTCAAACACCCGCCCGCACCCAAGGGCAAACAGGCTGTCGCCAACAAAGGCATGCGCTGTGGCGGGCAAATGATAGGCAATGTGTCCTAGCGTATGACCGCCAACATTTAAAACATGCGCTTTATGGGCGCCGAGTTGCACCATATCGCCATCATCAACCGCACGGTCAATGCCGGGAATTTTATCGGCTTCGCCAGCCGGACCGATGATTTGGCAGCCAGTGGCTTGTTTGATTTCCAAATTATTACCCGCATGGTCATAATGATGATGCGTGTTCCAAATATGGCTCAAAACCCAGCCTTTTTGGGCCAATCGGTCTAAAATTGGCGCTGTTTCTGGCGTATCAATACAGGCGGTTTCACCGCTTTCAGGGTCGTGGATCAAATAGCCATAGTTATCGCTCAGGCAGCTGATCTGCTCGATTTGTAAATTGCTCATTTGTTTCTCCCAAGCTCACCTTGCAATGATGTGGACCCAGTATAAACTTCTGAGCATGAGTGTCGACATTGTAGATTTGGCAAAATTTTATGCCTCCCCTTTGGGCCTTTATGTGCAGGGCAATCTGGCACAGAGCATTGGCGATATTTGGTCGCCGCCGCATGATGATGTGCTGCTTGGCTATGGTTATGGCGCGCCATTATTTGCTGATGTTTGGCCCGATGCCGAATGGCAGTTTCTGATGCCAGCACAAACCGGTGTCATGGTTGAACACGAAGGCTTGGCCGGTCATGTGACTTTGGTAGAAGAGAGTGGTCTGCCGTTGCGCGACGATAGTGTGAATCGGTTTGTCGGCATGCATGCTTTAGAGACGGCGCGCCATATCGAGACTTTATTGGATGAAGTGTGGCGGGTTGTCGTGCCTAATGGGCGGGTGTTGTTGGTGGTGCCCAATCGCCGTGGTCTTTGGGCGCGTGGTGATGCAACGCCCTTTGGCTCAGGGCGCCCGTTCAGCCGTTCGCAATTGCGTGTGCATTTGATTGACGCCGGATTTGATATTTTGCGGCTGCAACCAGCGCTGATGTTGCCACCCTTTGTGCCCATAGCCGTGATGCAAAAATTGAGTGGTCTTGATCGTGCTTTACAATTACTTGTGCCGCAATTGGGCGGTGTTTGGCTGGTTGAGGCGGTTAAAAAAGTACCAGCGCCCTTGAAGAAAAAACGCCGATTTGGATTGGCAGCGGGCGGCTGGGTTCGGCCGGTGTTTTCACAAAACCTACCGCGTCGGTGACAAAAGCTAACTGCGCTGCAAAACAAACACCGCTTGTTCGGCGGTCAGGTTTTGCCAGCTACCTGGCGCCTTGGTCGACTGATGCGCACGCCCATTGGTCAGGGTAATGCATTGGGCCACTTTGAGGTCGAGTTCAGCGCATAGGTCGGTGAAGTCGAGCAAAGTACACAAATGAATATTAGCCGTCTCATACCAGCTTGATGCCAAGGCTTTGGTCTCCGGCATGCGGCCACGCAAGGCCAGATGCGCACGCACCCGCCAGTGACCGAAATTCGGAATAGAGACAATCAACTGCGGGCCAATACGTGCCATTTCACGCAAAACCTCACGCGGCTTTTGCGTCGCTTGCAGAGTTTGGCTCAAAATCACCGTGTCAAAACCATTGTCGGGATAATATGATAAATCAGTGTCGGCATTGCCTTGTACAACCGAAAGGCCGCGCGCCACACAGGCGTTCACACCGGCTTGGCTGAGTTCCAAACCGCGTCCATCGGCTTGCCGGCGATTGACCAGAAGGTCAAGCAATTCGCCTCTGCCGCAGCCGATATCAAGCACGCGCGAGCCGCTCTCGACCATATCGGCGATGAGTTCCAAATCGATACGCTTATTGCCGAGATTGCCATCGGCGCCCGCTTTCGGGTCAATCATGACAACCCCCGATCGCGCGCGGCGGCGCGCAAAAAGCCATCTAAAGTGGCAAACATTTCCGGCTCATCGAGCAAAAAGGCGTCATGGCCCTTGTCGCTTTCAATCTCGACAAAGCTGACATTGGCACCAGCTGCATTCAAAGCCCGCACTAAAGCAATGCTTTCACTGGTTGGAAACAACCAATCGCTGGTGAAAGACATGACGCAAAACCGCGTCGACGTGCCCTGGAAAGCGGCTGCCAAATTGCCGCCATGGTCGGCCGCAATATCAAAATAATCCATCGCCCGGGTAATGTAGAGATAGCTATTGGCGTCGAAACGCTCGACGAAAGTCATGCCTTGGTGGCGCAAATAGCTCTCAATTTGAAAATCGGCTTCAAAGCCATAGGTCACCGCGTCGCGGTCTTGCAAATTGCGGCCGAATTTACGCTGTAAGGCGGTCTCCGACAAATAAGTGATGTGTGCCGCCATGCGCGCCACGGCTAATCCTTTGCGAGGCCGTGCACCATGTTGCTGATAGGCGCCAGCATGAAATTCTGGATCAGCCAGCACGGCTTGCCGCCCGACTTCATGAAAAGCGATGTTTTGCGACGAATGGCGCGCCGATGTGGCAATCGGAATGGCGCAGAAAACCCGCTCGCTATGGGCCGCAGCCCATTGCAGTGTTTGCATGCCACCCATAGAGCCGCCGAGTACACAAAATAAATCCGGAATCTCCAGATGATCGAGCAAAAGATTTTGCGCCCGTACCATATCGGCAATGGTGATGACTGGAAAATCAATGCCATAAACCCCAGAACCATCTGGTTTCATTGATGTTGGGCCGGTCGACCCAGCGCAGCCGCCAATGACATTTTGGCAAATGACAAAAAACTTATCAGTATCAATCGGTAGGCCAGGGCCAACAATGGAACTCCACCAACCGGGCTTGCCATTGGTGGGATTGTCGCCGGCGACATGTTGGTCGAGGGTTAGGGCGTGGCAGATTAAAATCGCATTGGACTTAGCTTCATTGAGCTGGCCAAAAGTGCGATATGAAATGGTCACTTGGTCAAGAACTTGGCCGCTATCGAGCTGTAGGGCGATATTTTTCAGCTCTACAGTGGCAATACCATCAAGGTTTTTGCTGCCATTTTCTATCTGATCAGTGTCACTCACTGCCCACATCCTCGTCATATCGATGGCGCCAAAGGCACTCAACACATAATCACGATTTTCGCGCCATTGCGATAAAACGTAATCTTTCCTTTGATTTACACCTTATCAAGCCTTATGACTAGGCAAAGAAATCAGCCAATTGGTTTGGTTGGTCTTTGAGCAATGAGTATTTGGGTTAAAAACATGGGCGCGCCGACAGATTTGGCTGACATTCGTGATCAAATTGACGAGCTCGATGGCGAGCTTCGCGATTTGTTGCTGGCGCGTGCGCAATTGGTCGATCAGGTCGCTAAAGCCAAAGCCGCATCGGGCGATACAGTAACCCTCAGACCACAGCGCGAGGCAGCGCAAATCGCCAAACTGGCCGAGTGGCAAAAAACCAATGCACCTGATATGTCGCTTGCCGGATTGGTCGCCATTTGGCGCGAAATTATCGGCATGGCCCTGTATCAGCAAGGTGGCTTGGAAGTCGTGTGTACGGCCGATGGCGCGGCCAGTGCACGGGCTCATTTTGGCGCCAGTGTTAGCTATCGGGTGGTGACGGATGCGGCGCAGGCCTTAGCTGGCGTCTCAGAAAATTCTGTCGCTGTGATTGCCTTGCCGCAAGCGCAAGCAGCGTATGACACCATACAAGTGGTGGCTCGTTTGCCAGCCACTGGGCCAGCACAGGCGCTTTGCTATGGGGTTGGTGTTGATGAGGGCACAGAGGAGCAAGTCACGCTGGTGCGCAGTGCTAAGCCACTGGGCACTGGCAAAGAGCTCTATCGCGCTGATGACATGGTGCTGAGCGAAATCGACAGCGCCCTAACGGGGGCTCAAATTGCCGATCAATTTGCCGATAAGGCAATCTGGCTTGGCACTTATCGCCGCCCAATTTCCAACCAAGGAGAGCAGTAATGGCTGGCCCGCGCGCAAAAGATGGCATTTTAGACATGCCGGCCTATGTTGGTGGCCGCCACTCGATTGACGGTGTCGCTGAAACATTCAAAATGTCGGCAAATGAAAACCCTTTGGGGGCCAGCCCATTGGCCCTTGCCGCCTTGCAGCAACCCGGCGACCCGTCGCTTTATCCGGATGGCGAAGCGGCGCAATTGCGCGCTGCTCTCGCTGAACTCAATGGCTTGAAGGCCGAACAAATTGTTTGCGGCAATGGGTCGGATGAAATTTTGCACCTTTTGGCGCAGGCTTATTTGCAATCTGGCGATGAAATTCTGCACACGCAACATGCTTTTTTGATTTACAAATTGGCCAGTCGCGCAGCCGGTGCGCAACCGATTGAAGTTGCCGAAACCGATTTGACAGCCAATGTCGACGCCTTACTGGCGGCGGTGAGCGAGAAAACGAAAATCGTGTTTTTGGCCAATCCTAATAATCCAACTGGCACGATGATTAGCGCCGATGAAGTGACGCGCCTGCACGCTGGCCTGCCCGATGATGTTTTACTGCTGCTCGATGGCGCCTATGCCGAATATGTCGATCCGGCGGTTTATCCGGCCGGTTTTGACATGGTGGAAGCGCACGATAATGTGGTGGTCACACGGACCTTTTCGAAAGCCTATGGTCTGGCTGCTTTGCGACTCGGCTGGGGCTATTGCCCGCCCGCCATTGCCGATGTGCTGAACCGTTTGCGCGGGCCGTTTAACGTCAATCAATTGGCTCTGCAAGCCGGTCTGGAAGCTTTGAAAGACCAAGCCCATATTGCTGATAGCCGCGCCCATAATCATCAATGGCGCGATTGGCTGGTGCAACAAATTGGTGGGCTTGGCTTAACTGTGCGCACCACACAAGCCAATTTTATTCTGGTTTCTTTTGATAGTCCGCAAACTGCGGCAGCGGCTGAAGAGTTTATGTGCGCGCAAGGGGTGATCCCGCGCGGTCTGGTGGCTTATGGTCTGCCGACGTCCTTGCGCCTATCGGTTGGCACTGAGGCCGGCAATCGCGCCGCCGTGGCTGCTTTGCAAGCCTTTGTGGCAAGGGGCGGCAATGAGTAAGCCGCATATTGCATTAATTGGCATGGGGCTGATTGGCTCATCGCTTGGCCATGCGCTGAAAAAACACGATTTAGCAGCGCATATTTCAGGCTATGCGCGCTCGCCGGAAACCCGCGCTCGGGCGTTGCAATTGGGGTTTGTCGATAGTGTGCATGACAGTGCCGCCGACGCCAGCAAGGGCGCCGATATTGTATTTTTCAACACGCCGCTGAGCTCCATTAAGCCCTTGGCTGAAGAAATTATTCCAGTATTGGATGACCATGCGATTTTGACGGATGTTGGCTCGGTTAAAAAAACCGTGCTCGATGAGCTGACCCCCTTACTACAGGGCCGCATTCATTTAGTGCCTGGCCACCCGATTGCCGGCACTGAATTATCCGGCCCCGACGCCGGTTTTGCCGAATTATTTGACGGGCGTTGGTGCATTCTCACACCAAGCGGAGACACCAGCCTTATCGCTGTTGAGGAAATCGCTAAATTATGGCGCGCTATGGGTTCGGAGGTCGAATTTATGGAAGCCGGTCATCATGATTTAGTGCTCGCCATTACCAGTCATTTACCGCATTTAATTGCCTATAATATTGTCGGCACGGCGGCGCAATTGGAAAGCGACACGCGCCGCGATGTGATCAAATATTCGGCTAGCGGGTTTCGTGATTTTACCCGTATTGCGGCCTCTGATCCGGTCATGTGGCGCGATATTTTCATTCAAAACAAAGAGGCGGTGCTGGAGATGCTCGGTCGCTTTAGCGAAGATTTAACCGCCTTGCAGCGCGCCATTCGCCATGGCGATGGTGAGTATTTGGAAAATATTTTCACGACGACGCGCAGTATTCGTAAAAGCGTTGTGGAAGCGGGCCAAGACACAGACCAGCCGAATTTTGGCCGCGACCAAACACCCAAAAACTAGGGCCGCCAACGCGGCGCACTGGCCAGTCTGATATCATCAAGATAGGTTCTGCCTTTGCGGAACTGTAGCGGCAGATTTATACGGTCTTGAGTGTCTCCCGACAGGGCGGTACCAAGTCCGCCGAAAAATAATATTTTTTTGCGGTCGCGCGGCTTCGATAAACCAAATTCTTCCAAAACATCGAGCAAGGCTTCCAAATTGATAAAATTCAAATCTAATTTTCCTTCGATATAGCCATTGGCGGCGAGCACAATCGTGCCGCGGCCAGCCAAGGTCAGTTGCCCGCGTGTCAGATTAAGCTTGTCGATGGCGATACGTTCGCCAATCAATTCATCAATATGGCTTGCAGTTACAAGGTTGAGAGCAACATCAAACATGCCTGTAAGCCGGCCAATTGTTTGGTGGTCATTGTAAATCAAATCTTGGGTGGTTACCGAAACGTCATAACGTGCTGGCTCGTCAGCTTGTCGGCGCATTTGTAAATCGATATTGGCGGCGACAATATTTGCTGAGCGGTCGCCAATCCGGCCACTCAGACGCGGCTTTTGAATATCCATAGAAGATCGCACCAGACCACCAAAGTCCGCAACGAAACTGGCCATATGGCCCTGATGATTGAGCCGAAAGGCCTGCTCGCCATAGACGATATTATGTGGGGCGGGAAAGTCGACAATCGCATGTTCTTGATTGAACGGCATCAGGGTCATTGACATATCATCGCTTTGCCAAGCCATGCCGTCGCCCTGCCAGCTTGGCTTTTGCAAATCAAGCGTCAGTCGAGCAGGAAATCCGCTAGCGTGGATTTGTTGCCATGCCACGCCATTGTCGCGCAAACCGTCACGGATTTGGCCGACCAAAAATTGCCAAATCGCTAAATAAGTCAGGGCCAAAAGGGTGAGGACAATAAAAGGCGCAAACAGCCAAAAACGCGGGTGACTTGGTTTCAAAAAGGCAAAAATGTGAGACATAATGCTATCCCTTTTCTTTATTAATAATTGCGCGGCAACCCCGCCAAGGCCCAAAGGTAGCGCATATATTCGCCAATCAACAGGCTTGTCGTGCCCGGATAGGCCCACCAATCATCAAGGTGTACTTTATCTGTGACCACCGACCAAGACGAAAGGCGGGCGGTTGGCATGGTTCGGCGCAGTTCTAAAAAGGCGCGCGGCACATGATGTGCGCTGGTCACCAAAATCAGTGATTGATAGCCGTGAGCCTCGGCCCATAGCGCAGTTTGTTGCGCATTGGTTAGCGTATTGTCGGCGACATAATCAAGGTCAACACAGCAATTGACCCATTGCAGTTTATCTGGCGCCAAGGCCGACAGCGTATCGAAGTCTTGATTTTTATACATGCCAGAGATTAACAGTCGTTTGCCTTTACCCAGCGCCAGTAAATCAAGACCGGTTTCGAGTCGCGCCTTGGCCGTGCCGGTGAAAATAACAATGGCATCGGCCTGAGGCACATCGTCTGGCGTGGTTTGCAGATTATTGGCAAAAATGACAAAAAACATGCCGAATAGAAAAAGGCCGGTGAGCGTCATTGACCATAATGCGCTGCTGTGGCGACGATAAAAACTGGCTTTTGGTTGATAAAATGATGACATAGCGCGTCTATATGCCAGCTTTTAGGCGGCGCATAACATAAGTGCGCGTGACGCCCCAACTAATCAACACTGCCCCCAATGGAATTGGCGCCAAAGTCAGTAGAAACGGCAATGACCCAGCTTCTGCTACTAAGGCACTCATGACATAGAAAAATCCCCAAGCGGCCAACAGGCCAGCCAGCGCCGCCCATAGGGTGGAGCGCGTGAAATGGGCCTCGAAGCGTCGCGAGATGAAACCGTCTTGCGCCCCAATTTGGTGCAGTACATGAAGAATTTCTTCATTGGCCAGAAGCCCCGCCCGCGTGGCGAATAAAATAACTGTGCCAGTCGCCAGTGTGACCATGGCCAGCACCAAGATTGCAATCAGCCGAAGAGCGGCAGCTGTGGTTTCCAGCGTTTGACGCCAGCGGCCATGTGTGTCGAGACGAGCACCCGGCGCTACGGCCTCAATTTCCGCCGCTAAGGCTTGCGTGTTAAGCGACTGCTGGGGGTCTGGGGTGATTTCAATCAAAACCGGCAGCGGCAGATCATCGGCAATATTGCCTTCGCCGAGCCATGGTTCGAGCAAACGAATAAGGTCGGCCTTTTCCAATTGTTTGACCTGTTTAATCCCCGGCGTGTCGCGCAATTGCCGCAGCACGGCAGGGGCTTGTTCATCGGCCGTCTGAGTTGGCGTTTCAACAATTTGAATGCTCATTGCACTGGTTGCCCGTGTCAGCCAGCGACTGGCGGCGCGGTCAGCAAGCAAGGTGCTACCGAGCGCCAAACAAGCGAGAAATGTCATCACCATAGTGACCGCCATCAGCGCCGGTCCGGCAAGGCTCTTGGGCGGCAGTATAGGAGTTTTCGAAGCGGTGCGTGTGTCGCTCATAGCGCCTCCTGCGGCTTGGCCATGCGCACTTGGGCGGCTTCGAGATGAAGTCGGGGATGGGCAAAATGTGTCCATAATTGTTGGTCATGCGTTGCCAATAATATTGTTGTGCCCATTTTATTCAATTCGTCCAGCAGGCGAATAAGGCGCAGGCCCATCTCTGGATCAACATTGCCGGTCGGCTCATCAGCCACGATAAGGCGCGGCCGCGTGATGACGGCGCGGGCAATCGCAGCGCGCTGTTTTTCGCCGCCCGATAAAGTGGCGGGCAAAGCGTCAATACGCTGACCAAGCCCAACCCACTGTAGGAGCTCCAAAACATCCTTTTGATAACGTCCTTCACGCTGGCCAGCGATTTTCAATGGCAGCGCTACATTTTCGTAGACCGACAAATGGTCAATCAATCTAAAGTCCTGAAAAATCACACCAATTTGGCGCCGCGTGAGCGACATTTGATGCCGCGATAAAGTGGCAATGTCATGGCCCATAATGCTAACGCGGCCAGCACTGGCGCGGTGGGCGAGAAAAATTAATTTCAGCAAAGAGGTTTTGCCAGCCCCCGACGGGCCGGTTAAAAAATGGAACGAGCCTTCTGCGAGATGTAAATTAACATCGCTAAGCACGTCGGGCCCATCTTCATAACGCAAGCTGACATGGTCAAGCCGGATCATGGCGCAGTGTCCTTTCTTGTCGAGACCATAGTGCCAGATTTGCGATCATAATACAGCATTTGCCTGAGTTGATATGCGCGTTACCCAAGCCAATCGGGCAGGCTTTCTGTGCGCAACATATCTTCATAATTGGGACGTTTGCGGACAATCTCGAAACGCTTGCCATCGACCAAAACTTCAGGGGCGGCGGGTCGGGTATTATAATTTGAGCCCAAGACAGCACCATAGGCACCGGCTGTGAATACGGCCAATAAGTCGCCGCTTTGCATTTCCGGCAAACTACGCGCCAGCCCCAAAAAATCGCCGCTTTCGCAAACCGGCCCAACGACGTCCCATTGGTCATTATTGTTCTCATCGCCAGACTGTTCGACTGGCGCGATATGGTGGTGTGCCCCATATAGAGTTGGTCGCAAAAGCTCGGTCATGGCGGCGTCAATAATCATGAAGTTTTTTGCCTGTCCGCGTTTAGCCCGCACCACAGAGCTCACCAAAATACCGGCATTGGCGGCAATTAACCGGCCCGGCTCGAGAATAATCTGACATTCGGCATCGCCCAATGTCTCGTGAATCATCCGCGCATAGGCAACGGGATCGGGTGGCGTTTCATTGTTTTTTTGATAGGGCACGCCAAGTCCGCCGCCTAAATCAAGGCGGGTGATGCGATGCCCAGCAGCGCGCAAACGGCCCAATAAGTCGGCGGTTTTTTCAAAAGCGGCGCGAAACGGTGCCAAATCAGTTATCTGACTACCAATGTGAATATCAATGCCGCTGGCCTCAATGCCATCAAGCGCGGCGGCATGGGCATAGGCTGCTTCTGCATCTTCCCAGGCAATGCCAAATTTATTTTCGGCTTTGCCAGTGGAAATTTTTTCATGTGTGCCGGCGTCGACATCTGGATTAACCCGCAGGGCGATTTGCGCCGTAAGCGACATCTCTTGGGCGACGCGTGCCAGCACATCAATTTCGTCGAGGCTCTCGACATTAAATTGCGCAATACCGGCGGTCAGCGCGACGCGCATTTCTTCGGCGGTTTTGCCGACCCCAGAAAAGACAATTTTCTCGGCCGGAATACCGGCTTTCAGGGCGCGCATCAGCTCGCCTTGCGAAACAATATCAGCGCCAGCGCCAAGCTGAGCTAGCGTGCCAATCACCGCAATATTAGAATTGGCCTTCACCGAAAAGCAAATCAATGTGTCGGGCAAGCCCGCTTGCGCCATGGCATCCGCCAAGACACGATAGTGATGGCGCAAAGTGGCGCTGCTATAGCAATAAAACGGCGTGCCAACTTGGGCGGCAATATCGCTGATTTTCACATCTTCGGCATAAAGGGTGGCGTCACGATACTCAAAGTGATCCATTATGCGACTCCGTTATTTCGGTTTGAGCAGCAGGCAAAGTTAAGTCACTGCGCTTGCCGCAGGCCGTCAGGGGCAACATGGTTACAACCAACAAACAAGCAATGATGAGAACACGCATCATGCTGGCGTCTCCTGGTTTTCCAAAACCGATAATTCCTGATGCCAAGCAGCGACGGCGGCGCGCACATTATCGGGCGCCGTGCCACCATGACTGGTGCGGCTGGCGACTGAATTTTCAACACTCAAAACCGCATAGACCCCATCAGTGATACGGGCATCGGCTTTTTGCATCTCATCGAGGCTCAGCTCGGCCAATTCTACGCCTTGCTTTTCAGCCTCGGCAACCAGTGCGCCTGTCACGTGATGGGCTTCCCTGAACGGCAAGCCAGCTTCGCGCACCAGCCAGTCGGCCAAATCTGTGGCCGTTGAAAAGCCGCGTCCGGCAGCCGCCCGCATGGCGTCAGTATTGGGCGTCATGGTCTCCATCATGCCGGCCATAGCGGCCAGACATAGCGACAGACTATCCAAAGCATTGAACGTGCCTTCTTTGTCTTCTTGCATATCTTTCGAATAGGCCAGCGGTAGACCTTTCATGACAATCATCAGGCCGGTCAGGGCGCCAATAATGCGGCCCGATTTGGCGCGCACTAATTCAGCGGCGTCTGGGTTGCGCTTTTGCGGCATGATTGACGAGCCTGTCGAATAAGCGTCGGGCAGGTTAAAAAAGCCAAAATTCGGCGAGGCAAAAACCACAATTTCCTCCGCCAGCCGCGATAAATGAGTAGCGCAAATGGCTGCTGCTGAGAGCGTTTCCAAGGCAAAGTCGCGGGCCGATACACTATCCATTGAATTGCGGGTCGGCCGCGCAAAACCAAGCGCTGCCGCCGTTTGATGGCGGTCAATCGGGAAGGACGTGCCAGCCAAAGCCGCCGCCCCCAAAGGGTTTTCATTCAGCCGCTTACGGGCGTCGATAAACCGCCCATAATCGCGCGACAGCATTTCCACATAGGCCAGCAAATGATGGCCAAAGGTCACCGGTTGGGCTGGTTGCAAATGGGTAAAGCCGGGCATGATGGTGTCGGCATGTTGCTCTGCTTTGGCGACGAGAACTCTCATAAGAGCCAGAATTTGCTGGCTCAAATGATCAATCGTGTCACGCACATAGAGGCGAAAATCAGTGGCCACTTGGTCATTGCGCGAACGTGCCGTATGCAAACGTCCAGCCGTGGCGCCAATCAATTCGGCCAGCCGCGCCTCAATATTCATATGAATATCTTCCAGCGACCGGGTGAAGGTAAAGTCACCAGCTTCGATTTCGGCCAAAATTTTGCCCAATCCGTCGGTAATCGCTGCCGCATCATCTTTGGAAATAATCGCCTTATCGGCCAACATGGCGCAATGCGCCATCGACCCTCGGATGTCCTGCGCAAATAGGCGTTGGTCAAATCCGATGGATGCGTTAATTTCTTCCATTATGTCGTCGGGACCTCCGCCAAAGCGGCCACCCCACATGCGATTACTCATTTTTAACTCCGCCAGCAGGAAACATATTATGCCAGATAGATTGCACCGAATCGTCAGCCAGATAAAGCCACGTCTCATCATTATTCTGCTGGTGTTGATGGGCGGTGCGCTCATCCTATACCTGAACCAAGGCGGTGAAGGCAAGTCGCCAAACCAACAAACTGAATCGCTGGCACCTGAGGGGCTGAAAAACTTTGTCACCCACAGCCAAAAGCGCGACTTGCCCGCGTTAAAATTACAGTTTGAAGACGGCCAAAATGGTGGGCTGGAACGGTTTGAAGGCGAGGTTCTCGTGCTCAATTTATGGGCCACATGGTGCGCGCCATGCCGTAAAGAAATGCCGCAATTAGACGCTTTACAGGCGCATTTTGACGGGCGCAATGTGCGGGTGATTGCTTTGTCGCTGGATCGTGGCAATGGCGATAAGCCGAAAGAATTTTTGCAAGAATTGGGCGTTCAGCACCTCACTTGGGTGCATGACGGCAGTTATAAATCAGCCCGCGCCTTGGGGCTTATCGGTTTGCCCACGACGTTGATTATTGACACTGCTGGCTATGAAATTGGTCGTTTGGCTGGCGAAGCTGATTGGAACAGTGCCGCGGTGCACAAGCTGATTGAGCAGGTTTTAGCGAATTAGCGCGTTGGTACCGGCGTGTCGCCGCTATAATCGTAGAACCCGCGTCCGGTTTTGCGGCCAAGCCAACCGGCTTCGACATATTTGACCATTAACGGGCAGGGGCGGTATTTGCTATCGCCGAGGCCATCATTCAGAACCTGCATAATGCTGAGGCAAGTGTCGAGACCGATAAAATCGGCCAGTTCAAATGGCCCCATGCGGTGATTGGCGCCCAAACGCATGGCTTTATCAATGCTGGAAACGCTACCGACACCCTCATAAAGCGCATAGACCGCTTCATTGATCATTGGCAATAATATGCGATTGACAATAAAGGCCGGAAAATCCTCGGCCACGCATGAGGTCTTGCCAAGCGACTCAACAATGCCGACGGTTTTCTGATAGGTCTCGTCATCGGTGGCAATGCCGCGAATGATTTCAACCAATTCCATCACCGGCACAGGATTCATAAAATGCATGCCAATGAATTTTTCTGGCCGATCCGTCGATGCTGCCAGACGGGTAATAGAAATTGATGATGTATTCGAGGCTATCATTGCCTCAGGTGCCAGTACCGCGCTCACTTCGCGCAAAATAGCGATTTTGACAGCTTCATTTTCGCTGGCTGCCTCAATCACCAAATCAGCATCGGTCATTGTCGTCAAATTGGCGGCTGAAACGATATTGGCGAGGGCCGCTTTGCGGGCCGCTTCGTCAATCCGTTCGGAGGCGAGCTGGCGGGCTAAATTACCACCAATTGTGGCAATGCCCGCCTCAATGCGCTCTTGCGATACATCATTGAGTAGGACTTTATATCCGGCTAAAGCAAACACTTGAGCGATACCGCTGCCCATTTGCCCTGCACCAATAATACCTACTGTTTGTTGCATCACGTCTCCTGTGTCGACCTAAAGGCCGATTTTGCCCAATTCTTCTTCCAACTCTGGGACAGCATTAAACAAGTCTGCGACCAGACCATAATCTGCCACTTGGAAGATAGGTGCTTCTTCATCTTTGTTGATGGCAACAATGACTTTCGAGTCTTTCATGCCAGCTAAATGCTGAATGGCGCCTGAAATACCAACAGCAATGTACAGGTCTGGCGCCACAACTTTACCGGTCTGACCGACCTGATAATCATTGGGCACGAAACCGGCGTCAACGGCGGCGCGTGATGCGCCAACGGCGGCACCTAATTTATCGGCAATTTTTTCCAACATTGGAAAATTATCACCCGATTGCATGCCGCGTCCGCCTGAGACCACGATTTTTGCTGAGGTCAGTTCTGGGCGATCTGACTTGGTCAGTTCTTCGCCAATGAATTCTGACAGGCCTGAGTTGGCTGTCGCACTTATCGCTTCCACGGCGGCGCTACCAGACATCTCAACAGCCGCAAAGGCGGTTGCCCGCACAGTAATGGCTTTTTTGGCTTCAGATGTGCGTACGGTTTGAATGGCGTTACCGGCATAGATTGGACGCTCAAACGTATTGGCGTCAATCACCGCTGTAATGTCAGAGATTTGCGAGCAATCAAGCAAAGCGGCAATTCGTGGCATGAAGTTTTTGCCATTGGTTGAAGCTGGCGTTGCAATGGTTGCATAATCACCGGCCAGCGACACCACTAAATCGGCGATTGGCTCGGCTAATTGTTTTTCATATTGTGCGTCATCAGCCAATAATACTTTGCTAACGCCAGCCATTTTGGAAGCTTCGTCAGCGACAGCGGCGCAACCAGCGCCGGCCACTAATACGTGAACATCGCCACCCATTTGAACAGCTGCTGTGGCAGACTTAATGGTTGATTCAGACAGTGATTGATTATTGTGTTCGGCAATAAGAAGTGTGCTCATTAGATAACTCCTGCAACGTTTTTCAGCTTGTCAACAAGCTCGTTAACGGTTTCCACTTTAATGCCAGCTTCACGTGCGGCTGGCTCAGTGACTTTGACGATTTCAAGGCGTGGTGCCGCATCGGCGCTATAATCGGCGATGGTTTTTTCATCAATCGGCTTTTTCTTGGCTTTCATGATGTTTGGCAGTGACGCATAGCGTGGCTCATTGAGGCGCAGGTCAGCAGTAACAATCGCTGGCATTGCCAGTTTGATGGTTTGCAGGCCGCCGTCGATTTCGCGAGTGACAGTCAATTTGTCGCCATCCAAAGCGATTTCAGAAGCAAATGTGCCTTGCGACCAACCCAAAAGTGCAGCCAACATTTGGCCGGTTTGGTTATTATCGCCATCAATCGCTTGTTTGCCGAGAATAACCATATCTGGTTTTTCTTCTTCAATCACGCCTTTGAGAATTTTGGCCAAACCAAGTGGCTCAATTTGCTCATCGGTTTGCACCAAAATGCCACGATCGGCGCCCATGGCCAAAGCCGTACGGATGGTTTCTTGTGCCTGTGTTGGACCGACGGAAACAACAATAATTTCAGTTGCCGTGCCGGCTTCTTGCAAGCGCACGGCTTCTTCAACAGCGATTTCACAGAACGGGTTCATCGACATTTTGACATTCGCCAAATCAACCCCAGTTTGGTCCGCTTTGACGCGGATTTTCACGTTATAATCAACGACCCGCTTGACGGGGACAAGAATTTTCATAAGTCAATCTCCATGATTTAGCGCATTTAGGCGCTCATAGGCCAAACACTTAAAACTTCGGCCCTCATAAGTCAATTATCGAAAGCAAATGGGCATGCGTCAAAATGGCGTCATTTTTCAGCAAAAATGCGCTTATTTATTGCCGCCTGGCACCCATAACACATCGTCGCTGCCTTTATTATTGGCCAAACGCGCGGCGACAAATAATAAATCTGAGACGCGATTAATATACTGCCGCGCCGCTTCAGTAAAAACCTCATCACCAGAGCTTAAGGCAGCACTTAAATGGCGTTCGGCGCGGCGAATAATGGTGCGCGCCAAATGCAAATGTGCTGCCGCTGGACGCCCGCCCGGCAGGATAAAACTATTCAGCGGTTCCAGTTCGGTATTGATCGCGTCAATTTCGCTTTCCAGCCGCGCCACTTGCTTGGCGGTAATGCGCAGCGCTTCAAAAGCGTCGGTTTCTGGGGTTGCCAAATCGGCCCCCAAATCAAACAAATCATTTTGCAGGCGCTGTAAAATGGCGTCGAGAAAATCATCACCTTGCGTGTGCAGGCGGGCCAAACCAATCGCCGCATTGGCTTCGTCGACATCGCCATAACAGGCAATGCGCGGATCATGTTTCGGGCGCCGTGACCCATCGGCCAGTCCGGTGGTGCCGTCATCGCCGGTGCGGGTATAGATTTTATTTAATTTGACCATGCCTCAAGCCTTGTAATGCTGAGTGATAACTAAACGCCTATCGGCCTGCAATGTAAAGGCTGAGCATGACCACAATAATGGTGACAAATTGTAATCCGACACGCCAGCGCATGAGCTTTTGTGAGGTGCTGGCGCTGCCACCGCGCAACATATTGAACAGACCGGCCAGCAAAACCAGCGCCACCGCGCCAAGGCCAATGGGAATAAGATAGGTTACAAAACTCATGAGATTTATCCTTTAGGAGGTTAATCGGATAGGCGGCGGGCGATAATGTCGGCTTGTATTTCTGCCGCGCCCTCAAAAATATTCAAAATTCGGGCATCGCATAAAACCCGACTGATTGGATACTCAAGGGCAAATCCATTGCCGCCGTGAATTTGCAAGCCATTATCGGCGGCTGACCATGCGACGCGCGCGGCCAATAGTTTCGCCATGCCGGCCTCGAGGTCACAGCGCTGGCCATCTTCTTTGCGCTTGGCGGCGAAATAGGTCAATTGCCGCGCCGCTAAGATTTCGGCCACCATCATGACAATTTTACCGCTGACGCGTTCGAAGTCAAAAATTGCTTTGCCAAATTGCTTGCGGTCTTGTGCATATTGAAAGGCCAAATCAACCGCAGATTGGGCCACGCCAATGGCGCGGGCGGCGGTTTGAATGCGGGCGCTCTCAAATGTTTTCATCAATTGTTTGAAGCCACTGCCTTCGGCTTCGCCCAGCACCGCATCGTCGGGCACGGCAAATCCATCAAAGGCAATGTCATATTCTTTCATGCCACGATAGCCGAGCACTTCAATCTCGCCACCATCCATGCCTTCAGCCGGAAACGGGGCGTCATCCGAGCCGCGCGGCTTTTCAGCCAAAAACATGCTGAGGCCACCATGGCCTTTATTGTCAGGGTCGGTGCGTGCCAAAAGCGTCATGACATCGGCCCGTGCGCCATGGGTAATCCAAGTTTTGGCGCCAATAATTTCATAGCCGCTTTCGGTTTTGACGGCCCGCGTTGAAAGGCTTGCCAAATCTGAACCCGTGTTAGGTTCGGTGAACACGGCTGTTGGCAGCATTGAGCCGTCGGCAATGGCCGGTAGATATTTTTGCTTCTGCGCTGGCGTGCCATTTTGCAAAATCAGCTCGGCGGCAATATCTGTCCGCGTGCCCAAGGAGCCAACGCCAATATAACCGCGCGATAATTCTTCCGACACCACACACATGGCTTGCTTGCCCAATCCCATGCCGCCAAATTCTTCCGGCACGGTCAGGCCAAACACACCCATTTGGGCCAATTGGCTAATCAGCTCAAGCGGTATCAGCTGGTCTTGCAAATGCCAATCATGGGCGAAGGGGCGCACCTCAGCTTCGGCGAAACGGCGAAACTGATCGCGGATCATCTGATGCGTGTCGTCAAGACCCGCGTCGGCCTCGGGCGTGCCCGATTGCAAAATCAAGGCGGCAATAAGCTGGCGCCGTGCCGCTGTATTGCCATGCGCCATCAGCTGTTTCAGCGCCGCGCCGTCAAAGCCGGGCAGGCCATTGGCAAAACCAATATCAGCGGGACGCACGATTTCGCCTTGGCTCATCGGCAGGCCACCGCTTAATTGGTTGAGATATTCGCCATA
>Ga0209555_10000388_pt1 | contig 37814 bp, 30 predicted proteins | sample SaaInl85LU_5_DNA_FD_184643 | JGI IMG/M metagenome (GOLD analysis project Ga0209555, IMG submission 184643) | Marine microbial communities from expanding oxygen minimum zones in the Saanich Inlet - ESP_85LU_5_DNA (SPAdes) (version 2) | ecosystem: Environmental > Aquatic > Marine > Intertidal... | reverse complement strand
TGCCTTGCAAAGGCAGCGCTCTACCAACTGAGCTATACCCCCGTGCCATGGGCTATTCTGGACTTGAACCAGAGACCTCACCCTTATCAGGGGTGCGCTCTAACCACCTGAGCTAATAGCCCGTAGCCAGCGGCAATTACGCGCCGCTTCCGGCTTGGTCTTTTTGAAACTTTTTGTTTCAAGATCTCATTAAAAGGAGGTATTCCAGCCACACCTTCCAGTACGGCTACCTTGTTACGACTTCACCCTAGTCACCAACCCTGCCTTCGGCATCCTCGTCCTTACGGTTCGAGTAACGACTTAGGGAAGAGTCGACTTCCATGGTGTGACGGGCAGTGTGTACAAGACCCGGGAACGTATTCACCGCTGTATGCTGACCAGCGATTACTAGCGATTCCACCTTCATGCACTCGAGTTGCAGAGTACAATCCGAACTGAGATAGGGTTTTTGAGATTGGCTAGCCTTCGCAGGTTTGCGACTCATTGTCCCTACCATTGTAGTACGTGTGTAGCCCAAGATATAAGGGGCATGCTGACTTGACATCATCCACACCTTCCTCCGCTGTAGAGCGGCAGTCTCTTTTAAGCACTGAAAACAGCAACAAAAGACATGGGTTGCGCTCGTTACAAGACTTAACTTGACATTTCACAACACGAGCTGACGACAGCCATGCACCACCTGTCATTTCATCCCGAAGGAGGCTCTTCTTTCAAAGAGTTTTGAAATGATTTCAAACCTTGGTAAGGTTTTTCGCGTTGCATCGAATTAAACCACATACTCCACCGCTTGTGCGGGTCCCCGTCAATTCCTTTGAGTTTCACATTTGCATGCGTAATCCCCAGGCGGGAAACTTCACGCGTTAGCTTGACCACCGCTCCGAATACCGGCTCGGCAGTGAGTTTCCATCGTTTACGGCTAAAATTACTAGGGTATCTAATCCTAATCACTCCTTTAGCTTTCGTCTCTTAGCGTCAGGAAAAGCCCAGTACAGTGCCTTCGCCATATTGGTGTTCCTTCCGATATCTACGCATTTCACCGCTCCACCGGAAATTCCCTATACCTCTACTTCCCTCAAGCTTAGAAGTTTCTTTTGCGGACCCTCAGTTGAGCTGAAGAATTTCACAAGAGACTTTCTAAACCGCCTACAGACGCTTTACGCCCAATCAATCCGAATAACACTTGCATCCTCTGTCTTACCGCGGCTGCTGGCACAGAGTTAGCCGATGCTTATTCCTCGAATACCGTCATTGATTCTTCTTCGAGAAAAGAAGTTTACAACCCGCAGGCCGTCATCCTTCACGCAGCGTCGCTCCGTCAGGCTTTCGCCCATTGCGGAAAATTCCCCACTGCTGCCTCCCGTAGGAGTTTGGACCGTGTCTCAGTTCCAATGTGGCTGTCCATCCTCTCAGACCAGCTACTGATCGTTGCCATAGTGTGCCATTACCACTCTATCTAGCTAATCAGACGCAAGCTCATCCTTAGGCGAAAATTCTTTCACTCCACAGCATATCGGGTATTAGCATCCGTTTCCAGAAGTTATCCCCGTCCTAAAGGTAGATTCTTACGTGTTACTCACCCGTTCGCTACTCTCATGTTATCCGAAGATAACAATCCCGTTCAACTTGCATGTGTTATGCACGCTGCCAGCGTTCCTTCTGAGCCAGGATCAAACTCTCCATGATGTGTTTTTGAATCTCATTCTTACGAATGCTTCTGAGTATTAGTATACAAGGCCAACAAAAACACACCACGATGTCTGCCTCTTTCTCAAAACAGAAATTCACACAGCACAAAGGCAAAAAAAGAACCATTTTAGAACCCAGAAACAAAAAAAGGGGGGAAACTTATATTACACAATATAAGTTCCCCCCCCAAAAATTACAATAAACACAAATTAGTTAGTAAGTGCAGAAAGAATAAACGCCACAGAACGCGCAGAATCATCATTAGCCGGAATAAATTATCGGACGAGGAGGGATTCGAACCCCCGACCTTCTAGTTCGTAGCCAGATACTCTATCCAACTAAGCTACACGTCCTTAAAGATATATTAGCAAAATATTGTAAAGATGTATAATTTTTATTTTGTTGGGCCGCTTAAAAAATTTTAAGCGGCCCAATATCAAATAATCAACAATTAACTAATAAAAATTAGTCAAGTGGACGCATTGAAAGTACTGGCTCTGTATCACGATCAATTCCTTTCTCGAAACCAGCTGCTGCAGCACGAGCACGACCAGCGTGCCAAAGGTGTCCTACAAAGAAGAAGAAACCTAATACATAGTGAGAAGTAGCAAGCCAACTACGTGGGTTTACGAAGTTAGTTGAGTTAATTTCTGTTGCTACTCCACCTACAGAGTTAAGTGACCCTAATGGTGCGTGAGTCATGTACTCAGCTGAACGACGCTCTTGCCAAGGCTGAATGTCATTCTTAAGCTTCGATAAATCAAGACCATTTGGTCCACGAAGTGGCTCTACCCATGGAGCACGCATATCCCAGAAACGCATTGTCTCACCACCGAAAATGATTTCTCCAGTTGGTGAACGCATAAGGTACTTACCTAATCCTGTTGGTCCCTGTGCAGAAGCAATGTTTGCTCCTAAACGTTGGTCACGAACAAGGAAAGTAAATGCTTGTGCTTGTGATGCTTCTGGTCCTGTTGGTCCAAAGAACTCAGAAGGGTATACAGTATTGTTAAACCATACAAATACAGCCGCAATAAATGCCATAGTTGAAACAGCTGCAAGACTGTATGAAAGGTAAGCTTCACCAGACCAAACAAAAGCACGACGTGCCCATGCAAACGGCTTAGTGAAAATGTGCCAGAAACCACCAAGAATTAAAGTAGTTCCGATCCAAATGTGCCCACCAATTACATCTTCCATGTTATCTACAGACATAATCCAACCGTCACCACCAAAAGGTGATTTAAGTAAGTATCCAAAGATTACAGATGGGTCGTAAGTTGGGTAGTTGATTACACGTACATCACCACCACCTGGTGCCCATGTATCATAAACTCCACCAAAGTACATTGCTTTCCAAACAAGAAGCCAACAACCAAGACCAAGAATTACGAGGTGAATTCCTAAAATAGTTGTCATTTTGTTCTTGTCTTTCCAAAGGTACCCAAAGAATGGGTATGATTCTTCAAGCGTTTCAGGACCAATAATTGAGTGGTAAACACCACCAAAACCTAAAACTGCAGAAGAAATAAGGTGAAGAACTCCTGACACAAAGTAAGGGAATGTATCAAGTACTTCTCCACCAGGTCCAACACCATAACCAAGTGTTGCTAAGTGCGGGAGAAGGATTAAACCTTGCTCATACATTGGCTTCTCAGGTACGAAGTGAGCTACCTCAAAAAGGTTCATCGCTCCAGCCCAGAATACAATAAGACCAGCGTGTGCAACGTGTGCACCTAAAAGTTTACCAGAAAGGTTAATAAGTCGAGCGTTACCAGCCCACCAAGCGAACCCAGTAGATTCTTGGTCTCGACCACCTACTACGAGAGTTGAATTAAAGAGCGTTTCCACGTGGAAGTACCTCCTCAGGGAATACAAGGTTTTCATGAGGCTGATCTTGAGCTGCCATCCATGCACGGATTCCTTCGTTAAGAAGAATGTTCTTTGTGTAGAATGTTTCAAACTCAGGATCTTCTGCTGCGCGGATCTCTTGTGATACGAAATCGTATGCACGGAGGTTAAGCGCTAAACCAACTACACCAAGTGCAGACATCCATAATCCTGTTACAGGTACAAAAAGCATGAAGAAGTGAAGCCAACGCTTGTTAGAGAAAGCTACTCCAAAAATCTGTGACCAGAAACGGTTTGCAGTAACCATTGAGTAAGTCTCTTCTGCTTGAGTTGGGTTAAATGCACGGAATGTGTTTGAACCGTCACCATCTTCAAAAAGTGTGTTCTCTACAGTTGCACCGTGAATTGCACAAAGAAGTGCAGCACCAAGTACACCAGCTACTCCCATCATGTGGAATGGGTTAAGAGTCCAGTTGTGGAAACCTTGGAAGAAAAGAATGAAACGGAAAATTCCAGCTACACCAAATGAAGGTGCGAAGAACCATCCTGATTGCCCAAGTGGGTAGATAAGGAACACTGATACGAATACAGCAATAGGAGCTGAGAATGCAATCGCGTTGTAAGGACGAATCTGTACAGCACGTGCAATTTCGAATTGACGGAGCATGAAACCAATTAATCCGAATGCTCCGTGAAGAGCTACGAACGTCCATAATCCACCAAGTTGGCACCAACGTGTGAAGTCACCCTGTGCTTCTGGTCCCCAAAGGAGAAGAAGTGAGTGTGCCATTGCGTTTGATGGTGTTGATACTGCAGACGTAAGGAAGTTACAACCCTCAAGGTATGAACTTGCTAATCCGTGTGTGTACCATGATGTTACAAATGTTGTTCCAGTAAGCCATCCACCAAGTGCAAAGTAAGCACATGGGAATAATAAAATACCAGACCATCCTACAAATACGAAACGGTCACGCTTAAGCCAGTCATCAACGTTGTCAAACCAACCGCGCTTTTCGTCAACTTTTCCAAGTGCAATAGTCATACTATTTACCTAAATTTTAATAATTATTTCATTAGTAACAAAGATTTTTTACAATTTTTGTTATAACGCAATTTTCTACTATTTATATTTTACAAGATTTCTTGTAAGATCGACAAGTTTATATAGAAATATTTTTATTTATGTTCAATTTGGGGGGGGAAACCCCCCCAAAAAATATAACTTAGTTAAAAGTTACTTTGCAATACGAGGTGGCTCGCGGAAAAAGATCGCAAAGAAAATAATTCCAAGAGTACCTACAAGTAAAAATGTGTATACAATAGCTTCCATAATATTTAACTCCTAGTAATTAAACAGCTTGACGACGAGTTGTTACATCTCCAAGTTTCTGGAATGCACCAAACTCTACTTGTTCATCTAAGTCTGGGTCAATACCAGCGAATACATCACGGAAAATTGTACGTGCTCCGTGCCAAATGTGACCGAAGAAGAAAAGAAGAGCGAAACTTACGTGTGCAAAAGTAAACCATGCACGTGGGCTACTACGGAAAACTCCATCAGACTGAAGCGTTGCACGGTCAAACTCAAATACTTCTCCAAGTTGTGCACGACGAGCATACTTCTTAACAGTTGCTGGGTCTGTAAATGTTAATCCATCAAGTTCTCCACCGTAGAATGTAACGTTTACTCCTACTTGTTCAATTGAGTACTTAGATTCAGCACGACGGAATGGTACGTCTGCACGTACTACACCATCACTGTCAATAAGAATAACTGGGAAAGTTTCAAAGAAAGTTGGCATACGGCGAACAAAAAGTTCACGACCATTCTTATCTGTGAATGTAGCGTGTCCAAGCCATCCTGCAGCAATACCATCTCCGTTATCCATTGGTCCCGAACGGAAAAGACCACCCTTCGCTGGGTTATTTCCAATGTAGTCGTAGAATGCAAGTTTTTCAGGAATACGTGACCATGCATCAGAAAGAGATGCTCCACCAGCTACGCTTGTTTGTACACGCTTCTCAATTTCTTGTTGGAAGAAACCTTGATCCCACTGGTAACGCGTTGGTCCAAAAAGTTCAATTGGAGTAGCAGCACAACCGTACCACATAGTTCCTCCAACTACAAATGCAGCCCAGAATACCGCTGCAATTGAACTCGAAAGTACAGTTTCAACGTTACCCATACGTAATGCCTTATAAAGACGCTGTGGTGGACGAACACTTAAGTGGAAAAGACCTGCAAGAATTCCTACGATTCCAGCAGCAATGTGGTGAGATGCAATTCCACCTGGGTTGTAAGGATCAAATCCTTCTGCGCCCCATGCTGGTGCAACTGGCTCTACCGCTCCTGTAAGTCCGTAAGGATCAGATACCCAGATACCAGGACCAAAAAGCCCAGTTACGTGGAATGCTCCAAATCCAAAACAAAGAACTCCAGAAAGGAAAAGGTGAATACCAAAAATTTTTGGAAGGTCTAACGCTGGTTGTTGAGTTCGTGGGTCACGGAAAAGCTCAAGATCCCAGAATACCCAGTGCCAAATTGCAGCAAGGAAAAGAAGACCAGAAAGAATAATGTGTGAAGCTGCTACACCCTCGTAAGACCAGATTCCTGGGTTTGATGTGCTTTCACCACTAATTGTCCATCCACCCCAAGAGTTTGTTACTCCAAGACGTGTCATGAACGGAAGAACGAACATTCCTTGACGCCACATTGGGTTAAGTACTGGATCTGATGGATCAAATACTGCTAATTCGTATAACGCCATTGAACCTGCCCAACCAGATACTAATGCTGTGTGCATAAGGTGTACTGCAATTAAACGACCTGGGTCATTTAATACAACAGTGTGTACACGGTACCACGGTAATCCCATAAGCTACCTCTTTACATAATATTAATTTTACTGACTTTCTATTTATAATTATAGCATAAGCACTAGTATTCAACAAAAAAAAAACAATCAAATTAATGGGCCTAGACGGACTCGAACCGCCGACATCTTCGGTGTAAACGAAGCGCTCTACCAACTGAGCTATAGACCCCTCATATATATAATAAAGCAAATGAACTAAAGATTGCAATATCAAAAATTAACCCTAAAAGATAATAGGGTTAATTTAAAAATAAGAAAACCAATTATAAAGACTAGTCATTATCCTTGACGTTGCTTATGTTTTGGGTTACTACAAATTACCATTACTTTTCCGTGACGTCGAATTACTCGACACTTTGGACACATTTTTTTAACTGATGCGCGAACTTTCATAATTTTTTTTAAATCTTTGGTATGTATTCTGGGCGAACGACGGGGATCGAACCCGCGAGTGAAGGAGTCACAGTCCTTTGCCTTACCACTTGGCTACGCCCGCCAAATACTTACTCATTACAATATCAGACATATTTAGTAATGTCTACACATTTTCCGATATAACTTATAAAAGCGGGTGACGTGACTCGAACACGCAACGTCCAACTTGGAAGGATGGCACTCTACCATTGAGTTACACCCGCTTACTCATATAATAATCACAACTCTAATTTTTGTCTAGAGGTTCTAAGAAAAATAAAGTATAAGCCGAATTCTGTAATTTTGTGGTTATTTATCTGGAAATTCTAAATAAAAAGAATTTTCTAGCAAGATTAAATTTTAAAGAAATACGATTTAAAATTAGACTTTTGCTCTCAATAAGGGTCTACCTATTTTAAAAATTCACAAACTTAAAATAAATTTGCACCTTTGATCCGTATATTCATACAGAAAAGTCTATTTTCTGTGGCACTATCCTCACAAAAATTGCACTTAATGTTCTTAAGTTATTTTATATCTCTTGAGAGTTCGGACTTTCCTCAAAAAGAAAAACTTTTTGCAACCACTCTTCATTTTTCTGGCGGGAACAGGATTTGAACCTGTGACCTTAAGATTATGAGCCTTACAAGCTACCAGACTGCTCTATCCCGCTATACTAGAGTATAGCGGAAAAAAAACAACGAATAAAATCTATTTAGTCTGTTTCCATTCAGGAACAAGAAATGCATCCATGCGAATTTGACGCTCTAACTCAAGTTTATTCTCACGTTCTGGATCAAATGGGCGTGCTGTAACTTTTCCTACATTACGGTAATCCCAAATACGTTGATACACATTTGGTTGAACACGCTCTGGCTCATTTGCAAGAAATTCAATATTCGATTGAATCTCATTATTCAATTGTTCAATCTCATTTCCTTGAATTGTTTCAACCGGTTTTACTGCTGGGTAATGCCATGGTAAACGAACTTCTGCGGGAAGCTTATGTAATTTTGCATATGAAACCTCTACATCTTGACCATTCCCTAAATGTAAATGATTAGATGTCCAGTTTGTGTTACGAAGAAATTTTTGCATTTCTTCATATCCAGCTTGAGATTCTGCACGTTCTTGTAAAACTTCATTATCTGTAATGTAATCGATTTCATTTAACCAATTGTCACTAAAGGGTAAAAAAGAAGTTTGTTCCGCGACTGACCCTTCATTAAGTAATTTTTCATCCATTTCGGTACGAATTTTACGTAATGTTAATAAATAATCTTTATTCTCTTGTTGTTCCCATTTTGGCACCATGTATAAGTGGAATGGCGCTAAACGAGCCTTAAGAGTCCCTTGGTTAATTCCACGGAATTCGTGGAAAGTTACTTCATTATTCCAATCATCATTAGTTAATTCACGCTCTCTAGTTTGATTACACTCTTCATAACGGGCTTCAGTATTCCACATTGATTTAAACTGAATATTACTACGTAACGCCTGTTCATTTAAAATTCCAGATTTGTTGGCAGTTTTGGGAACGCCGCGAGTAAATTCCACTCCAGAAGCATTCGACCCTAATTCCCATACGTATCCACGTGTTTTATGGTGCTTTAATTGATCAAAGGGTGTGTAAGCAAGAAGACTATCAAAATGATAGATTACTAACGTTTCCGGTGTACAATTAAAAAATTGAATGAATAGTGCTGCTACCATAGCAACAGCTACACGACGAATACGAAAACGGTTTAATGTTTGTTGTGCACCAAAACCTGAATAAGCTTTACCAAAAATACGGTGCCCAACTGTTGCCCAGAAACCGAAAATTACTGCAGTATACATACATGTAAATGCAATTAAATAAAAATAGCGGTTCCCTGGGATTGAACTAATAAGAGTTTGTGCCCCTTCTAAGTGTGTTGGGTTACAAAACATTAACCCAAAATTTACAAGAAAATAGTAAAATGCTTCTTTTTTGTTTGCAAGCGGCACTGCACTTGTTTGGAGGCTGGATGCTTGTTCAACCCAACAATCTAAGGCGCAACGCACTACTGCCATGGTTCCTAAAATGATGAGTGCAGGCTCAAAATAATACCAAACCCAAAGTACTTTACTCCAACCGAAAAACGTTAAGGCTAAAAGAGTCACTTGCCCAGCAATTGTTCCTGCTACTGCTAATTGACCCTTTTCTTTTCCTTCTAAAAGATAACGTTTAAGGGCTACAAACCATGGAGCCACTGGTACGATCCCATACACTAGTCCATGGAGTAATCCTAAACTAATTGAATTTTCCATAGTTTTTTTGTTCACTCCCTATAAGGTTACTTTTCATAATGAAAGCGTATTGATTCAATAATAATATCACGTTTGCTTTTATACTACTTTAGCATTTTATAGAAAATGAGTCTATCTTATGTTTTATTTATTTTTTGGGTAAGCTTAGGCTTACCCAAGAGTATTTTTATTCTACAGCACCAGAATTACTTTGGAATCCTTTTGCTTCATCGTCCCAGTTTTCTGAAACTGGAGCGGGTGGATAATAGAAACCTTTTGATTTACGAGTTGTTAATGACTTTCCTAAAGAAAGAGCATTACGAGCCGCATCTAAGGCTTTACGCTTCCAAGTTGCTGATCGCATACCTGATTGTGCGTTAGATTGTCGTCGCTTTGGAACTGCCATATAGAACGTTCTCACTATAATATTTATTATATCTATTATAATACGATTTTTTATTTTGTCTATCGCTACTAAAATTTAGTTCTTTTGCGTATTATTTTATGTTAATATACTTTATATACTGAATGTAAAGGTTGTGTATTTTACATAAGTGTTGAGAAAAAATTATCATTTATAAGATTTAAAGATTGGAGTCTACATTCAATTTATGCCAATTGGAGTGCCAAAAGTTGCTTACCGTTTACCGGGTGAAGCAACACCGCAATGGGTTGATTTATATAATCGTTTATACCGTGAGCGTGTTTTATTTTTAGGATCTGGTCTTGATGATGAATTAGCAAACCAGTTAAATGGTATTATGCTTTATTTAAGTGCTGAAGATTCTAGTCGTGCACTTTTTTTATATATTAACTCACCAGGTGGATCCGTAACTGCGGGTCTTTCGGTTTTTGATATTATGAATTATGTGCAAGCTTCTGTCACTACTATCGGTATTGGATTTGCGGCTTCTATGGCTTCTTTTATTTTAGCTGGTGGAGAACGTGGGAGTCGTATTGCCTTACCGCATTGTCGTGTTATGATTCACCAACCACAAGGTGGTATGGAGGGTCAAGCTTCAGAAGTTGTTCTTGAGAAAGAAGAAATTGTTCGTCTTCGACGTTTAATTGGTCGTTTATACGTAGATTTAACGGGTCAGGAATTATCGACAATTGCGAATGATTTAGATCGTGATAAGTATTTATCGGCTCGCGAAGCCCGTGAATATGGATTAGTTGATTTAGTTGCAACGACTGAGACTGGTGGAAATACCTAAAATGTCTTGAATTATTTTTAGGGGGTATTTATAAATACCCCCACTAATTTTATACGTATTTAGTTTACGTGTTGAAAATATAAATTAAAAATTAGCTTCCGAATACTGGTGCTCCACCTGCTGAATTTTTCCACATTTTAGCTGCGGCCACTCGTGCAGTTTCGCGGTCAAACTTTAATTGGTTCTCAATGTAACTCTTTTTAGAATCTGACTTTGTCATCCCTTCTTTTGCACTTGCTGCATTCTTTTCTGCATCTTCTAAATTAATTTCTGATGCTTCTTCAATGTCACGGCAAAGGATATTTACACGTCCTTCTTTGATTACTCCAAAACCACCTAAAAGAGCAAGATAACGCCATGTTGTTCCTTGACGAAGTGCAAGGACACCGTTATCTAATCCAGTTACTAATGGTGCGTGAGCTTCAAGAATTCCGATATACCCCGTATTTGTTGGGAGAAGTAATTCTTCTGCGTCTTCTTTAAAGAAAATTCGGTCTGGTTTTACAATACAAACTTCCATGTTTTTTTCCTCTCAATTTTGATTCGTTTAAAACTAAACTAAATCAATTTATAATTTTGATGCTTTTTCTACTGCTTCATCAATGTTTCCTACAAGGTAGAAAGCCTGCTCAGGAAGGTCATCTAACTCACCTCCTAAAATCATCTTAAATCCTTGGATTGATTCAGCAAGTGTTACGTACTTACCTGGTGATCCTGTAAATACTTCTGCTACGAAGAATGGCTGTGAAAGGAAACGCTCTACTTTACGTGCACGAGCTACCGTTAAACGGTCTTCCTCTGAAAGCTCATCAAGACCTAAAATTGCAATAATATCTTGAAGTTCTTTGTAACGCTGTAATGTTTGCTTCACTCCTTGTGCAGTGTTGTAGTGATCATCACCAAGAATCCATGGCTGGAGCATTGTTGATGTTGAATCAAGTGGATCTACCGCTGGGTAAATTCCTTTTGCTGCTAAGTTACGTGAAAGTACAGTTGTTGCATCTAAGTGCGCGAATGTAGTTGCAGGTGCTGGGTCAGTGAGGTCATCAGCTGGTACGTATACTGCTTGAATTGATGTAATTGATCCAGTTTTAGTAGAGGTAATACGCTCTTGGAGTGATCCCATCTCAGTACTAAGTGTTGGTTGGTAACCTACTGCTGATGGCATACGTCCTAAAAGTGCAGATACTTCAGAACCAGCTTGTACGAAACGGAAAATGTTATCTACGAAAAGAAGTACATCTTGGTTGTTTACGTCACGGAAGTACTCAGCCATTGTTAATGCTGTAAGTCCTACACGCATACGTGCTCCTGGAGGTTCGTTCATCTGCCCATAAACAAGTGCTACCTTTGAGTTTGAAAGGTTTGCTGTGTCAATTACTTTTGACTCACACATTTCTTGGTAAAGGTCGTTTCCTTCACGAGTACGCTCACCTACTCCAGCAAACACTGATACACCACCGTGTGCTTTGGCAATATTGTTGTTAACCTAGACTGTGGGTTACCCCATCAGCCCGGCGTCAGATCCGGACGTGCGACTTTCACCGCATCCGGCTCCCGAAATATAGATCCCTCGTAAGGGAGAAAATTTATGTGTCGTTTGGTCTGTTAAGACGCAAAAAATCAAATAGGATCTGTTTAATTACTGTTTAAATCATTAGACAGTTGGTTTCTAAAAGCAACTTATCAAAAGTGATCAATCAGTTTGTGAGTTTAATTCAAAATTATAAATGTGATTTCTCACGTTACATTTTTAAACGCTCATCTGGTAATACAGTATTTTTCGTCCAAATAATGATGCGGTATGAGATATACCAGCTTACTCCGGCGATGAATACCATAAATGCAACTTGATATTGCATTTGTACACCTACAGTGAAGTACTGGACTTTTTTGTAGCTTACAACTTTTGTGATAATAATTGGTCCGTTAACTCCAGCAAGGTGGCCAATAAAATTTACTAACCAAATAATTGGAGCTGTGATGATGTGAAGTTTTTCGAAATGGTTTGCAAGTGTACATAACCCGGTTACGACTACAGTTGTAGCAACTGCATTTCGTTCGTTTTCTGCGTCAAGTTCGAGTTTTCGAGCTCGGCGTTCTTTAAAAAGATCAGACATACGTTGAGTTAATTTTCCTGCGGGCGTTCGTGCGTAAGTTTGTCCGACAGCGTCAGTAACGGCGTGGAATAAAATCCCCATTGGGTGATGGTGATTGTTCACTGCCTTCATTTGTCGCTTTTGGTTCTCGCGTTGCTCAAGGTTTTCCATCGTCGTATCAATTACATTTTCTGTAAAGTTGTCTTGTGGTGTCTCAGATTGAGGGGGAATTAAGCCTTTAATCTTTCCGAATTTTTCTTTGTCACGAAGTCGTCGTGCTGCCGATGATCGGTTCTGATCATTTTGATTTTCGTTGCTCATAAGTTTTAATGATAAATAGGGTAGGAATGGATTCCAGGGTATTTATGATTTGAGATTTTCATCTCATTTCATCCAATTTTTTAGGGTTAGTCCCTATATATGATTGGTTCATTAGAGCAATCGAATACTTTCGTATTCATTAAACAGATGCTGCATCCAGTTTTGCTATTGAGGAAGGGGCGATGAAGCTCCTTCCTCCTGGATTCCCAAATCGCAGTCTAAATGATTTTTCGAGTAGGTTATAAAGAACTCATTGGTTTGAAGACTATTGTTTTGGTGCAGGTCCCTTAGGTCCTTTTTGCTCCTCACGCGTCTTCTTTTGGTGACACGATTGATGTACGACTTGTAAATTTTCATACTTATCTGAACCTCCTTTAGAGATTGGGATAATGTGATCAATTTCCATCGTTTCACTCGTGTTCGACGCAAATTTCTTGTGGCAAATACCGCAGGTGAATTGTTGTCGACCTAGTAACTTCTTCAATGATGGTTTAATTTGAGATACAGTTGAATCGCGTTTGCTCCAATAAACTGTATCCTTATCAAAAGGTGAAGCTTTCCCTTTGATCTTCAAATGTCGTTTAGAGGTTACCCATGAAGGAAGGGCTAAAAAGATGAAATTGTCTGTTCCAGATCGGGTTTTGGACATAGTTCCAAAGATCCACTTTGGTTTGTGAGTTTTTCCGCGAAATTTAATTTCACGTTTTTCTTCTGTATTGAAGTATTTCTTCATTACAGCTTCTACTCCCATTCCTTTAGCGGCCCGACGCTTGGCCCAGGACTCTAACATCTTGAAAATCGTTCCTTCTACTTGTTTAAAGTCTTTACTGCATTCGTGAACGCAATAATAATTACACCATCCAATGATGATGGGGTTAAGTGTTTTAATCAAGAGTTCTTGAGTTGAACTTCTGTGCTTTTGTAATACGTTATGAACCTTTGAAATTAATCGTTTCTTGGATTTAGCGGATACGCTTGCACGACATTTTGTTCTTTTAGTTTCTTTCTCTGTAATTGAGATGAACTGAAAACCGAGGAATTCAAAACCATTGCCAGAGTTGACAATGCTTGTTTTTGCCTCGGAGAGGCTAAGTCCGGCATTTTCGTTAAGCCATTCAGATACAAAATTTTTGCATGCGAGAACGACTTCGTAAGATTCATGAATGATTACAAAATCGTCGGCGTATCGGATAATACTTACTTGGCGGAGACGATCGCTTTTTGCTACGCTAGAATCAAAACCAAGTTTATGGTAAAGTTCCTCGACATAGAATTTGCGAGCAGCATCTTCCATTCCATGAAGGGCAATGTTGGCAAGTAGTGGAGAAATAATTCCACCTTGAGGCGTTCCCATTGGGGTTTGCCCTACACCTGTCGTTTGCCATTCTTTTCGTTTAGGAAATCCTACTTTCTTTTCGGCTTTAAGCCATGCATTAATCTGTTGTTTTAATTCTTTTGAACAATTGAGTTTCATGAGAAGCTTTTCATGGTCAATTTTATCAAAACAAGCCGAGATGTCTGCATCGAGGACAAATTTTTGTTTCATTCGGAGTGCATGCCAAGTTGCAGAAGTTGCATCATGACAGCTTCGTTTTGGTCGAAATCCAAATGAATTTGCTTCGAATTTTGCTTCCCATTCTGGCTCAAGAGCCATCTTGACAAGCATTTGGGTTGCTCGATCCTTAATGGTAGGAATACCCAACTTTCGCGTTTTATTTGTCCCTGGTTTTGGGATTTCTTTGACGAGGATTGGTGACGCGAATGAAGTAATTCTAAGATTTCGCGCAAGTTCTAAACGTTCTTGTGCTGTTAGATTACTTTTTGAGTCGATACCAGGAGTTTTTCGTCCCTTATTTAACAGAGTGACACGACGTACCGCAAGAAGACAAGCATCTAAACTAGTTGTGACTTTCTGCTGTAAAAATCTTAAGGCTTTTACATCATCGTTCACAGATTCGTTTTTTGCTAATTTGTTTTCAATAGTACGACTTTTCTCGAAAATTCGTTTTTGTAGACGGTCTACACGTTCTTCCACTTCTGGCCAACGAACGTCAGACCACACCGTGATCGATTTGGAGAATTCCTGTTTTCGAGTTGGGTTCATAAAATTGTCTAATTAAAATTTTCGAATTTCTATATTTCCTAGTCAGTTTCCGTCCATGTTTTACCTAAGAAGAGCGGTGAAACACGTTAAATAATCTTTTGGATTATTTGCTATTAACAATCACCTTTGACAGGCAACTGTCTTACAACTTTGACTAGTCCTGCAGTTATCCATTCATACCAGGCGGGTATCCTTTTGATAAAAGGCACATGGAACGAATAACCCATCCCTTTTCTTTTAAATCGTTTAAATGAGTCCTTAGACCCCCCAAATTTACCTTAGACCGGTTTATTTCTAAACAGTTGTGCCTATTCCCCTAATCCTGGAATAGGTCAGTCGACATCGCTGAGTAGTATCATGGGTATTCTCAGTTTTGATGTATATCTCCCGCTTGATTATGTTTTCAAGGGTTCATGGTTCGATATTAAGATAAGTAAAGAGGTTGCAAATGGACTTTCGTCTGAATTCTTTTCCCAAATGTTTTCGGATGTCTTTTCCATTTACTATTCAAATAAGTCGTAGACTCGTACCAAAGATCCATGCTGCCCGCTTTATATACCGCCTTAGGTACATAAAACGACGATCTTGGATTCAGTTCACAATAACTGTAAAGATTTACACTTTCCAATTTAAAAGATCAATCACCTTTTTACGAGTGATTGGTTTGCTTTCTTTTAAGCAAACACGGGTCGCACAATAAGCTCCATAATTAATACAGTCTTACCAACACCTGCACCACCGAAGAGACCAATTTTTCCACCACGACGGTATGGTGCAAGAAGGTCTACTACTTTAATTCCAGTCTCAAAAATAGCAAGGTTTGTATCAAGATCAACGAATGCCGGTGCTGAACGGTGAATTGGAAGAGTTCCTTCAGATGCAGTTACTGCACCAAGCTCATCCACAGGCTCACCAAGTACGTTAAAGATACGTCCAAGTGTAGTTTTTCCAACCGGTACTGAAAGTGCTGCACCTGTATCTAATACAGTCATTCCACGCATTAAACCATCAGTTGCACTCATTGATACTGCACGTACTACGTTATCTCCAAGGAGTTGTTGTACTTCAGCTACACACTTAATTGGCTCTCCCGCTTCATTTTTACCTTCAATTACAACTGAGTTGTAAATGTTTGGCATTTTGTTCGGTGGGAAAACTGCATCAATAACTGGTCCAATAATTTGTGTAATACGACCAAGGTTTTGTTCTGTTTTAAGAGCTGTCATAGTCTTTAAAAAATATTTATTTTTTTTGAATAATTTAAGAGCTTATTCAAAAATCAAGATTAAAGTATTTATTTGTTCAATTGAATTTTTGTAGAAAAATAATGTAGTAATTACAATTCTATATTTTATTTGAGTTTTAGAATTAATTTACTTAATCCTAAAACTCAAAAAATTAATTAGTATGCAAGTCCCATACTACGAGTTGTTTCTGAACCAAGGTATACGCGTACACTTAAGAAATCTGTTGGGCATGCTGCTTCACAACGCTTACATCCTACACAATCTTCTGTTCGTGGTGCTGATGCGATTTGTCCAGCTTTACAGCCATCCCAAGGTACCATTTCAAGTACATCTGTTGGACAAGCACGTACACATTGTGTACACCCGATACATGTATCGTAAATTTTTACTGCGTGAGACATAGTAAATATAATTAATAGTTAATAAAAATTAAGGGCTCTATTGTACGATGACAAATAATAGAGAATAATAGTACTATTCTCTATTTTTAGTATAGCATATTTCAATAAAAAATTGGGTCAGGTGGGACTCGAACCCACGGCTAATCGGTTAAAAGCCGAATACTCTACCACTGAGTTACTGACCCCTAGTTATATCTGTATAATAACCAGTTTGTAGGCATATTACAATTTTATTTTTTGTTGGGTTGGTTTACCCAACCCAACAAATTTCTATCTCACTTTAACTTTTTAAAGTGGTCCTGAAATTCCTTGCTTACGAATCATAAGGAAGTGCATAAGCATAAATACTGCTGCAAGAAGTGGGAGTACAAATGTGTGTAAACTGTAGAAACGAGTAAGTGTTGGTTGCCCTACACCTACACTTCCACGAAGAAGTTCAACTACAAAACCACCAATCACTGGAATTGCATCTGGTACTCCAGTTACAATCTTAACTGCCCAGTAACCAACTTGGTCCCATGGGAGTGAGTATCCAGTTACTCCAAATGATACTGTAATTACTGAAAGAATAACTCCCGTTACCCATGTAAGCTCACGCGGCTTTTTGAATCCACCTGTAAGATATACACGGAATACGTGAAGGATCATCATTAATACCATCATACTTGCAGACCAACGGTGTACTGAACGGATAAGCCATCCAAAGTTTACGTCAGTCATAATGTATTGTACTGATGCAAATGCTTCTGTTACTGTTGGTCGGTAGTAGAATGTCATTGCGAAACCAGTTGCTACTTGAACAAGGAAACATGTAAGTGTAATTCCACCTAAACAGTAAAAAATGTTTACGTGTGGTGGTACATATTTACTCGTTACATCATCTGCAATTGATTGAATTTCAAGACGCTCGTTAAACCAGTTATATACTTTACTCATATTAAAGGTTTGGTTGATAATGGATATTTCTCATCCATTGTTTTTATGTTAATGTGATCTGCATTAATACACAATTGGGCGATTTTTTCAAAACAAAATTTTTCTGGGCAATTTTTTGCCCAGAAGAGAAGAAACTGAAATCTCTAATTAAAGAGAAGATCCAAGTCCTACGTAAGAACCATAAAAGAAGATAGCTAAAAGACCAAGCGCTGCGAGTCCTGCTACCACACCTACGAACCATAATGGGATTCGTCCTGTTGTTGTGTTAGACATAAAAGTGCTCCCGACAAATCAGATTAGTTAAAAATGTAGCTTGAAAAAAGAACTGCAAGTACGAAAATGAGAAGTAACCCCCAGTAAAGACTAGTACGGTTTAACTCAACAGTTTGCTTGTTAGGGTTTGGGTTTGTCATACAATTTTCTCCTGAATTAACGCTGAATGAATTGCATTGCTGTGATTGACCCAAGGAAAAACACAGTTGGAACAGCTAACGCATGAACTGCAAGCCAACGGAATGTAAAAATTGGATATGTTTTAACTGACATAAAAAAAAAGGGTGAAATCAGTTGTACCAATATTTGGTACATGCTTGTTTAATGAACTAAGTAACCTTAAGCTCATTAACTAAAGATAAATTTTAGTTTGGTACGAACTCGTCAAGTTGAGCGAGTACACCATAACGGTCTGAAATTAAAGGAAGCTCTTGACGCTCTTCCGTAAAATATTCGTTTGGACGTGGTGTTCCAAATACGTCGTATGCTAAACCAGTACTTACGAAAAGCCATCCTGCAATAAAGAGTGATGGAATTGTAACACTGTGAATTACCCAGTAACGAATACTAGTAACGATGTCACTAAAAGGACGTTCTCCTGTAGAACCTGACATATGAAATCCTCAACATTTCTTTCAAAGCTCTCGTCTAATAATTTAAAAATTATTATCCACGATGCTCATTTATATTATATCTTTCTCCGCATATATCGCAAAAAAATATATGCATTAAATAAAAAAATTTCCTTAAAGTTACATTTTTAATTGTAACTCTAAAAATTCACGGCTTGATTGATTGATTGGCCCAGTTGTCGGGCGCTGTAAACGCGTTTGGAATCCACGTGTTCCATATGTCCCGCGAATCGTTCCAAAAATTGCATATTCAGTTCGGTATTGGTTAGTTGATTCTCGGAGACGGGCGTTAATTTTGTTTTTAAAATACTGGGTTGAACTTTTTTGAGTTAATTGGGCTTGACGGTTATACCCAAATTGATCCACTTGAATACGTTTTGGTTTTGTTACTTCACAAAACATTCGTTGTTTATACCATTTTCTTAATAAAACTGTTCGTTCATAAAGTGTACGAAGATTTGCTTTTTCAACATTTTGCCAGTTTGTACCATTCATTGCAGTATATACTGTTTTAATACGTGGTTGGGTTTGTCGCTCAAGGTTATAAAATTTAAAACCAGCAACAAAGGTTTTGTTTAATGTCTGTGAAAGGTGTTCACAATATGACGTATTAGTTACAAAACTAGTATCTGGACTGCAACGTCGGAGTTGGTAGATGAACGCACATTCTGACATGAAATCTACTAATTCACTGATAAGTTTTTGTGAATACTGTGTTGGTTCTGTTTGAATCGTTAACCCAAAATTTTTCATTGTTAAAACGGTTGATCCATTTGGCGCCGTTGTTGAATTCCAAGTTTTTACCATTTGGAGTAAATGTGTACATTTTGTTCGGAATGGACGAACAGTGTCTAATTGTTCGTAGTTTACATTTGCCGCGTTATTAATATAGTTGCGGTGTAACGTTGTAAAAAAACTATAATCTTTGATTCTTGCAACTGTATTATTTCGTTGTAAATTAAAAATATTTCGGAAGGATTCATTTAATGATTCATTTGTATGAATAAAGGTTTCATTTCGAATTGCCATTAATGTAGAATTATTAATGATTGAAATAACTTCGGCATTTGTGAACCCTTCGGTCATAAGTCCAAAATAATTCCATGCAATATTGGCTTCAATTTGCATGTTACTTGCTGCTGCCTTCTTTTCTAATAAGAATTGGCGTTCACCAAGAATTGGATTACGTAAGTTTACAATCCACTCAAATCGACCCGAACGTAAACAAGCTGGGTCCATACGACTTAAATCTGAAACTGATCCAAGTGTAAAAATTTTTCGCTGTGTTGGACGAGTTTCGGAACCAATATAATATCCATCAAAACAAATTAAAAATTGTGTCGTTAATTGGATAAGTTCAGGGCTGTTTGTACGTTCACGGTCAACTGTAATTAAGTCAATATCACGAATATATAAAATTCCTGGTGCTTCATTACGTACACGGCGGAAAAGAGACATGAGACGGATTACCCCAAACTTCGGATCAATAAAACGGTTACTTTCTGTTTTGAAAAACGGAAGTCGTGTTTCACTTGCTAAAGCACGGGCAAGAAAACTACGCCCATTTCCCGGATCCCCAACTAATAGCATACCCTTCGGTAATGTATTTAATCCATAACGACCAGGTTTAATTGCAGCAATAATTGGTGCATTCGATAATTCAGTTTCCAATAAATATAATGTCTTGAAACCAAGTTTTACAAGTGCTTTAATGTTTAAATATTTTGTGATAGAGCTTAAATATTTAAAATTTTTTAATTTGGATTGTTGCTCACTAATTTGTTGTTCTTTTTTGTAAAGTTCAATTGAATTTTTGTCTTCTAATGTTTTTAATTTTGCTGTTTCATTTTTAATTGCATTTTTTAAAAAATTAAAACGTGGGTCAAATCCAAGTTTAGTATCATGAAAAGTGAGTAACTTCTCACCTAAGTTTGGCTCACGATTCGCAAATTCAATTTTTGCTTCACTTGACTTTTGGAACTTATTGCGTTGATTTAATACCCAATTATCAACATTCCCAGGAACGAGTTGGCTTAAACTGGTTTCCCACATTGTATGTAATACCGTTGGAATATAAATTCCAAGCCCACGGGCACGTTGGAGCGCAGCGAATAATTTTTCAATAGTTTCACCACTACCGTCCACGCCCATTACTTCATTTAAATGTACTTTTCCAGGTAATCGGCCTAAATGGTCATAACGGGTAAAAAGTACTGGTGCTGGTTTTTTACGAACATCGTAGATGAAATGTAAACGGAATCGATATAAATTGTAAGCGGTATACCATGCAAATAATCCGGGAAGTAACGAGCCAATTAATTCAAGATCTTTAAATTGGCGAGTTACTTCACTATCAACTAATTTATTGGAACCGATATAAATTTCGTCTCCTGGATTTTCAATTAAGTCTTCTAAATCTACTTCTCCATTTGGTTCAAGCTCAGGGTCATTTTTATAAAATTCAATTTCTGTATTACTTTGTAATGCAGATAAATATTTTCCAATTACATTTGGTTTCTTTGTTACTTTTGTATTAGTAATTTGTGCCTCAATTTTATCTGTTCCGTAAGTTGGGTCTGTGAGTTTAATTAATTCTGGTGCTTCTACATTTTTTGCCGTAAGGGTTGGTAACGTAGTATTCCAATGTTCAAGAGCCCCTAAATGAATCCCGTCTTGTGAGAAATTTTGGATATCCCCATTTTTAAAGAATTTTGAAAGCGATGATTTTTTTGAAATGGGATTTGGACGATTTCCTTGTTCTGCAATTTCTTGTGTTACTACTTTTGCATTGATTAAATTTTTCCATTTATAGGTTTTTAATGCTTCAAGTGCAAATTTAATTCCTTCAATTTCATCATTGCTTGTTGAAATAAAAGTTTCATAACTTGGGTAAGTTGGATGAATAAAAGGTTTATCTGTTTTTGTTTTAATCCCAATAAACGGATATTTCTCGCTAGTAGAAGAATTTTTTGTTCGTACTTGGAGATCCATTAATTCTGATGGCGAAAATTGTTCAATAATTGGCTTATCCGTAATTTGGTCTACTGTTTTACCAAAAAACGATTTAATTAATAAACGTTGCTCGGCCGCTGATTTAGGCCCAATAGTCAAATCTGCGTTGGTCATTACATACGTTGATTTATTTTTCATTAACCCTTGGATGTAATTAAAACGACTAAAGCCGGCACCAACCGTCATACTAAGGATAATTAATTGAAATCCACGACGATAATCTAAATTACGTGAAATATAAACAAAAATGCCTTTAAAACCATAATATTTAATATATTGTGGCCAGTAATTGAGATTCCATTCAACAGTTTCTTTTAAGGTTGTTCCACGTCCGCGGCTTAAAAGTTTAATTGTTTTGTCATATTGACGCCCAAAAACAGCTTGAACAAGTGAAACGCGATAGATTGATTTGAAAAAAAAGAGTTGAATTTGTTTGATGGTATCAATCGTTTTATATTGAATAATTCCTAATTGTGTCGTTTTTTGTGATTTTTCGTGTGGAGCATATTGTACCCAATTTTTAACACGTTCTTCTAATTGTTGGGGTGTTTCTAAATTGTGTCCACTATTTTGTTCCCATTCTTCGGGAGTTACTAAAATGGTAAGAATTTCGTCATTTGGGTCCATTGTTTTGACTTTATTCTGAATAAATTTATCAAATTGAATTGGTTTGTTATTTGATTTGTTTGTTTGGTTAGGTTCTTGATTCATATTGTAAAGATATAAATTATCGGTTAAAACAAACTTTGTTTTGTTTGGCGAAAAATTGTTAACTTTTCAAATTTCTGCTGATTGGAGAAAGATTAAATTTTAGTTAGTTTCGAAATTATCTAAAATTATAATTTTCTATAGTAGGATTTACTTTATTTAGTTGTAGTTATTATAACACAATAATATTTTTGGTTTTTTTTATTTTTTACTCCCCAGATAGGATTTGAACCTATGACCAATCGGTTAACAGCCGATTGCTCTACCACTGAGCTACTGAGGAATTATTGATGATTATTACCATTCTTATAGTATCAGAATGTAATTTTTCCGTCTAGAGTACTTTGGTTAAAAAACTACTTGAATGTTTTTCTACGATTGCTTATACTAAAAATAATTGTGCCTCCTTAGCTCAGTGGCTAGAGCATCGTATTTGTAATGCGAGGGTCGTCGGTTCAAATCCGACAGGAGGCTTCGTATTATTTTTTTAGTATGTCCCGGTGGCCTAATGGATAGGGCAGTAACCTTCTAAGTTATTTCGTGTAGGTTCGAATCCTACTCGGGACGTTTTGTGGTATTTGGGAATCAATTAAAATTGATTCCCAATTCATTAAGATAGTTAAACCTTAAGCATTAAAGCCCTGTACTAGAAAGCCAGTTTACACCAACATTATCAAGAATTAATGACTTGTTGTAAATCTCAAGAAGAATTACAAGGAATACTGCGAATAATCCAATAAATACAGACATTAATACAGTTGTTCCCCAACCCGGTGCTACTTTACCGTACTCTGAGTTAAGTGGACGTAATGCAGTTCCTAAAGCTGTTACTTTTCCAGTTCCTGCAAGTTTTGAATCTTTTGCTGCCATAATATAACTATGTAATCTATTTGTATTTTTTTACTTTCTCTTTTAAAATATAACTAAATTTATAAAAATTTTATTAACATTTATGGATACTCCAGCATTTTTTTATGGTGTTTTTCTTTGGTGTTTATTAATCAGTGTTACTGGCTACTCTATTTACATTGGTTTTGGACCCCCTTCAAAAGAATTACGCGACCCTTTCGAAGAACACGAAGATTAATTTTTTAACTTAGGTAAGTTTTTACCTAAGTTAAACCAAACATAAATGAAAATCGATTTCTATTTATTATTATATCATAATTAGGGATATAGATCTGAATATCTATATCCTTAATTATTGTAAGGTTAGTTATTATTTACGTGAGTAGTACTCAATAATTAATAACTCATTAATTGTTAATGCAATTTGTGAACGTGTTACAGTACGCTCAATTTTTCCAACTGCATTATTTTTATCAACTGATACATGGGATGGGATTTCACCACCAAATGTTTTTACATGCTCAAGAATTGGTGCAGATGTACTTTTAATGATTTCACCTGTTGTACAATGGTAACTTGGAATTGTTACACGTTGACCATTTACAGTGATGAGTCCATGTGATACATATTGACGGGCTGCACGAATGGTTGGTGCAAATCCAAGACGGTAAACAATACAATCAAGACGCATTTCAAGCATTTGGAGTAATAATTCTCCAGTTGGCCCTTTCATGCGGCGTGCACGACGTACATAACTAAGAAGTTGTTTTTCGCTAACTCCATAGTTATAACGTAATTTTTGTTTTTCTTGTAAACGCACACGGTATTGTGACATTTTTGCCATACCAGCGGATGGACCGTGTTGTCCTGCTGGGTAGTTACGGTTCGGAATTTTTGACGTTAATCCTGGTAATTCTCCAAGACGACGCACAATTTTTACTCGTGGTCCACGGTATCGAGCCATTTTAGTTTCCTCAAAGTTATGTATATTTTAAATTCTTATAGTATACTAATACTAAAGTAAACAAATTTTACCAGCCTAATAAAAAAGAAGCAAAACAAGTTGGTTTTCATAATTTTTTGTTAGTTTAGGTTATTATTTTTTATTGTTTTATTTCGTTAAATTTTTACTCATTTATGCCACGTTCTCAAAAAAATGATAACTTTATCGATAAAACCTTTACTGTAGTTGCTGATATTTTATTAAAAGTTTTACCAACAACACGTAATGAAAAAGAAGCTTTTGTGTATTACCGTGATGGTATGTCTGCACAAGCTGAAGGAGAGTATGCGGAAGCTTTACAAAACTATGCGCAAGCAATGCGTTTAGAAGTGGATCCATATGACCGTAGTTTTATTTTTTATAATATTGGGTTGATCCATACAAGTAATGGAGAACACACCAAAGCTCTTGAATATTATTATCAAGCACTTGATCGTAACCCATCTTTACCACAGGCGTTAAATAATATTGCTGTTATTTATCATTATCGTGGTGAACAAGCATTAGCTGCTGGAAATATTCCCGATTCTGAAACTTTATTTGAAAAAGCTGCTGAATATTGGAAGGAAGCAATTCGTTTAGCGCCTTTAAATTATAGTGAAGCACAAAACTGGTTACAGACTACGGGTCGTTAACATCATATATTTATGTGCCTTAATGGTGGAATGGTAGACACACTAGTCTTAGGAACTAGTGCCAAATGGCGTGGAGGTTCGAGTCCTCTTTAAGGCATATTCATATATAAAATTTAATCTTAATATTTCTTTTCTAAAAAACTATTGACAGGTCTTATTTTGCCATTTTATACTGTTAGTGAACTCTATTTTTGCCCCCATCGTCTAGAGGCCTAGGACATTTCCCTTTCACGGAAGTAACAGGGATTCGAATTCCCTTGGGGGTATTAAACTCTCTTAAAATAATAAAATTGATTTTCCTGAATTTTATTCTTAAATCTATCTTGCATTTATTCGCAATTTATGGTTCAATTTATACAAAAAAATCTTCTTAGACTTTAAAAGTTTGGAATTATTCATAGATAGCTTCAAACTTTTTATTTTTTTGACTTTTAAATTATTTTATATTTTTACCTATGAACTTTACACGTCAACGCACGTCACCAATTCATGCGGGAGAGATTATTAGTTATAAAAACGTTGATCTTTTACGTCGTTTTATTACGGAACAGGGTAAGATTCTTCCACGCCGTTTAACTGGGGTGACAGCGAAGGAACAACGTCAACTTGCTAAAGCTATTAAACAAGCTCGTATTCTTGGATTCTTACAATTCCTTTACAAAGAATAATTTTTCAAATTATGCCTACGATTCAACAACTTATTCGTTCTCAACGAATTAAATGTGAGACAAAAACGAAGTCTCCAGCTTTAAAATCATGCCCACAACGTCGTGGGATTTGTACACGTGTTTACACAACAACACCGAAAAAACCAAATTCGGCATTACGTAAAGTAGCACGTGTACGTTTAACAACTGGAATTGAAGTTACTGCTTATATTCCAGGAATTGGACATAACTTACAAGAACACTCTGTTGTTTTAGTACGTGGGGGTCGTGTTAAAGACCTTCCGGGTGTACGTTACCATATTGTACGCGGATCCCTCGATACGGCAGGTGTGAAAGACCGTAACCAGAGTCGTTCAAAGTATGGAGTAAAACGTCCAAAGAGTTAAATTTGACCCATTAAAATAGGGTTTTATCAACTTATTTATTATTTTTCTTTATGTCACGTCGAAGTGTAGCAAAAAAGCGTCCGGTAGCACCGGATCCAGTATATCAAAGCCGTCTTGTAAGCTTACTAGTAAGCCACCTTTTAAAGAAAGGAAAGAAGAGCATTGCGTATAGTATTTTTTATTCTGCAATGCAAAACATTGCAGAAACAACATCACAAGACCCACTTGAAGTATTACGACAAGCTGTTTTAAATATCACTCCAAAAGTTGAAGTGAAATCGCGTCGTGTGGGAGGGGCAACTCTCCAAGTTCCACTTGAAGTAAAAGCAGACCGTGGGACAGCTTTAGCACTCCGTTGGTTATTAATCGCTGCACGTGGGCGCTCAGGTCGTAATATGGTGTCAAAACTTGCTGCAGAAATTATTGATGCATCAAATAACACGGGGGCAGCAATTCGCCGCCGTGAAGAGACTCACCGTATGGCAGAAGCGAACAAAGCATTTGCTCATTTCCGTTTCTAATGTCTCTTTTTGTACTAGTTGTTGTAAAAACAACTAGTACAAAAATTAAAGTAAAAAAATTCTTAATTTTTAATTAAAGCCAAAATCAAAAGTTTTTTACATTTTAAATTTTATGGCACGCGAAAAGTTTGAGCGTACAAAACCGCACGTAAATATTGGAACAATTGGTCACGTAGACCACGGAAAAACAACACTTACTGCAGCAATTACAATGGCGATGGCTGCTAAAGGTGGTGCAAATGGTAAGAAATATGATGAGATTGACTCTTCACCAGAAGAGAAGGCTCGTGGTATTACAATTAACACTGCACACGTAGAATACGAAACTGAAACTCGTCACTACGCACACGTAGATTGTCCAGGACACGCGGACTATGTAAAAAATATGATTACTGGTGCAGCACAAATGGATGGAGCAATTCTTGTAGTATCTGGTGCTGATGGACCAATGCCACAGACAAAAGAGCACATCCTTCTTGCGAAGCAAGTAGGTGTACCAAACATTGTTGTTTTCTTAAACAAAGAAGACCAAGTTGATGATGCTGAGTTACTTGAACTCGTAGATATGGAAATTCGTGAGACTCTTTCAAACTATGATTTCCCTGGTGATGATATCCCAGTAATTGCTGGATCAGCACTTCTTGCATTAGAAGCTCTTACTTCAAACCCGGGTGTTAAGCCAGGTGACGACCAATGGGTAGATAAGATTTTCACATTAATGGAAAATGTAGACTCATACATTCCAACTCCAGCACGTGAAACAGATAAGACTTTCCTTATGGCTGTAGAAGATGTTTTCTCAATTACTGGTCGTGGAACTGTAGCTACTGGGCGTGTAGAGCGTGGAGTTGTTAAAGTTGGTGATAACATTGAAATTATTGGATACGTAGAAACACGTACTGCAACAGTTACTGGATTAGAGATGTTCCAAAAGACTCTTGATGAATCAGTAGCGGGTGATAACGTAGGAGTACTTCTCCGTGGTATGCAAAAAGATGATATTGAGCGTGGTATGGTACTTGCAAAGCCAGGAACTATTACGCCTCATACAAAATTTGAAGCACAAGTTTATGTACTTAAGAAAGAAGAAGGTGGACGTCACACTCCATTCTTCCCTGGGTACCGTCCACAATTCTACGTACGAACAACTGACGTAACAGGTAAAATTGAGTCTTTCATTTCTGATGAAGGGGATGAGGCAACTATGGTAATGCCAGGTGACCGTGTAAAAATGGTAGTAGAACTCATTCAACCAATTGCTATCGAGAACGGAATGCGTTTTGCAATTCGTGAAGGTGGACGTACAGTTGGAGCTGGAGTAGTTTCTTCAATTCTTAAATAAGGTATTATTTTAAAAAATTAAGGTTTTTATTGTATTTATTAAAAAAAATCAATAAAAATCTTAATTTTTTAATTTATGACTTGCTTTTTCTTTTATAAGAAATATACTATTTAGTAGTCCTACTTTTGTCGAAAAACATTTTTTGAATCGTGCCAGGACTGAAAAGGAGCAGCACTAATAGATATACTTTCGGACAAAGTAGGCAAAAAAGATAGATAAGTTTAAAGTTTCAATTATTATTATTACGTTTTAAATTTCAAGTACGAGATTTATTTTAGAGTTTAGTTTAATACAAACTCTTTTTCCATAATTAAAGCAAAATATTATAGGCGGTGCCCAGATTCGAACTGGGGGATAAAGGATTTGCAGTCCTCTGCCTTACCACTTGGCTACACCGCCGTTTTACCAGACGTAATGTTAGATTAGCGCATTTTATTGATCTTTTCAATATTAATTTGTTTCGATTGTTTACAAATTACTTTTATTACTAATTAAAGGGGACCCGAATATGACTTTGTTCCGTGAAAATTCTGCTCTCCCTAATTTTTTAGATTCACAACGTGAAAGTTTTCGTTATTTTTTACAAACTGGTATTCGTGAAGAATTAGATTTCTTTTCCCCAATTGTGGGCCAAAGTTTAGGAAGTACAGCAAAACGTCCAACTGACCGTTTTATTTCTGTTTCATTTCACTCACAAGATTTTTATTTTAAAAAACCACGTTATACGCCGCAAGAAGCTGTACAAAAACTTACAACTTATAAAAGTTCATTAATTGTACCCGTTCATGTTTATTCAAAATATTTAAATTTAAACGCCACATTTCCAGTTGCGTTTTGTGATTTACCGTTAATGACTGAACACGGAACTTTTATTTTAAATGGTTCACCCCGTGTTATTGTTCACCAAATTGTTCGTTGTCCTGGAGTTTATTTAAAGCCTCAATTCGATAAACAAGGAAATCGAACACATTTAGTAAGTTTTTTATCAGCTTACGGTTCTTGGTTACGCTTTGAAACTGATAAGAAAGGTGTTGTTTATGCACATATCGATAATTTACGTAAAGTTCCAGTAACTTTATTTTTACAAGCTTTAGGTTTTTCTTTAGAAACGATTTTAAATTCATTACAGCATCCAGATCTTTTAACACCAACGTTAAAAGAAGTTGGTTCTATTCCTACAAGTTCTGAAGCTATTTTATTATTAATGTCTCGCCTGTTTCCAAACCGACCGGCAACAGTCCTTCGTGGGCGTAAATTTTTATTTAACCAATTTTTTAATCCACGACGTTATAGTTTAAGTTCAGTTGGTCGTCAACGTGTAAATCAAAAATTCCGTATGTTGCCAAAATCGCAACATTTAACTTTAACACCTCAAGATACTTTAGCTGCGTTAGATTATCTTTTATTGTCAGAAGGCGGAGATACACAATTTTTAGATGATATTGACCACTTAAAAAATCGTCGTGCACGTTTAGCAGGTGAACTAATTCAAACACAATTTCGTTTAGGTTTAAACCGTTTAGAGCGTGTTATTTATAATCGTATTAGTGACGAACAAATTTTACGCAAAACTCCGGGTGCTCTTGGTTCTTTAAATTCGTTAATCCGTACTCAAGTGTTATCAGCGGTTTTTCAAGAATTTTTTGGTTCCAACCAATTGTCTCAATTTATGGACCAAACAAACCCATTAGCGGAAATTACCCATAAACGACGTTTAAGTTCGTTAGGGCCTGGTGGATTACATCGTGACCGTGCAGGTTTAATTGTTCGTGGTATTCATCCAAGCTATTATGGACGTCTTTGTCCAATTGAGACACCAGAAGGAAAAAATGCTGGTTTAGTTGGTTCACTGGCTACTTTTACTCAAATTAATGCAAATGGATTTCTAGAAAGTCCGTATTATAAATTAGTTAAAGAAACGAATCAACCTGACGTTAATGGATTCTTCTTATTAAATGCTTTCTATGAAGAAGATACAGTTGTGGCCCAAGGCGATGTCGATTTGTCGCAATTCCGTATTCCAACTCGTAATAAAAGTGAATTCACAGAGAGTACATTAAGAGACATTGAATTTTTAGGCATTTGTCCAATTCAATTTATGTCAATTGCAACTTCATTAATTCCATTTTTGGAGCATGATGATGCAAACCGTGCATTAATGGGTTCAAACATGCAACGTCAAGCAGTTTCATTATTAAAGTCTGAACGTCCGTTTGTTGGAACTGGTTTAGAAGCACATGTTACACGTGATATTGGTTCAACAATTGTTGCCAAAAATAATTGTTATATTTCTTACGTAGATGCGCAGCGTATTGATTATTTTACTCCAACAATTGCTGATACTAACTTAATTGATTTCCAAGACATGGATATTAATAAAATTTTTACAAGTAAAAATTTTGAACACCATACAATTTGGCTTACAACTTACCAGCGTTCAAATCAAGACACTTGTTTAAATCATCGTCCCCTTGTTAAAGCAAATTCATGGGTTGCTGCGGGGGACTGTTTAGCTGATAACGCGGCAACTTCAAATGGAGAATTAGCTCTTGGCCGTAATATTCTTATTGGATATATGCCGTGGGAGGGTTATAATTTTGAAGATGCAGTGCTTGTTAGTGAACGTTTAGTTTTTGATGATATTTTTACTTCAATCCACATTAGTAGATATGAAGTGTCCACTGGTCGTTTACGTGAAGGTAATGAATATTTTACTAAACAAGTTGAACGTAATCAGTATTTAGATGAGTTTGGTATTGTTAAAATTGGAACCTGGGTTGAAGGTGGTGATGTATTAGTTGGAAAAATTTCTCCACAACCAGAATCAGAAAATACACCTGAAGGGCGTTTATTACGTGCAATTTTTGGTGGGGTTGCTCGTAACACAAAAAATACTTCATTTTGTTTATCCAATGGGGTAAGTGGTCGAATTCTTGATATTCGTAGTGAATTTCAGCGCCAAAACGTAAACCATGATGAGGAAAGTATTGAATCAACTGGTTCAGTTTATATTTATATTGTAGAAAAACGTCGTCTTCAAGTTGGAGATAAAGTTGCGGGTCGTCATGGAAATAAAGGTATTGTTTCAAATATTTTACCACGTTGTGACATGCCATATTTACAAAATGGACAACCTCTAGATATGGTTTTAAATCCATTAGGGGTGCCATCACGTATGAATGTAGGCCAAATTTTTGAATGTTTACTTGGATTAGCAGCATCAACGTTAAAACAAAATTTTAAAGTATTACCATTTGATGAAATGCACGGTGCAGAAGTTTCGCGTGGTTTTGTTTATCACCATTTATATGAGTCACGTTTATTAACACAACAAAATTGGCTTTTTAAACCAAATTCTCCTGGTAAGAGCATTGTCTTTGATGGCCGAACTGGTCTAGCTTTCGATCAACCAGTAACTGTTGGTTACCCATATATTTTAAAACTTGTGCACTTAGTTGATGATAAAATTCATGCTCGTTCGACTGGGCCATATTCATTAGTAACACAACAGCCTTTAGGTGGTCGATCTAAGAAAGGTGGACAACGTTTAGGAGAAATGGAAGTTTGGGCACTTGAAGGGTTTGGTGCGGCTTATGTACTCCAAGAATTATTAACCCTTAAATCAGACGATATGATTGGTCGAAATCGTGCATTTATGGCTATGATTCGTGGAACGTTATTACCAAAACCAGGAATTCCAGAATCTTTTAAAGTACTTGTTTCTGAATTACGTGGATTATGTCTAGATATGAGTATTGCCCGTATTAATTTTTAATTTTTGAAAACTAACTTTATGAGTATTGAATATGTTCAACTTCAGCTGGCATCTCCAACTGAAATTAAACGTTGGTCACAACGTCTTTTGCCAACCGGAGAAATGGTTGGTGAAGTAAGTAAAGCGGATACCATTAATTACCGAACTTTCAAGCCCGAACGTGGAGGTTTGTTTTGTGAACGTATTTTTGGTTCAACGTCAAACGGTGAATGTTCGTGTGGAAAAACAAAAAGACGTAAATTGATTTCGTCTGCTAATATGGGGCGTTTAACCACTCCGATTAATTCTGGGAAATTCCAACCAAATCATGGGTTAGTTGAAGTTTGTCCTTCTTGTGGGGTAGAACCAACCAATTCCAAAGTTCGACGTTATCGAATGGGTTGTATTTCATTAAAGAAACCCGTTGCACACATGTGGTATTTCCGGAATAATCCAAATGTATTAGCTACATTATTGAATATGCGTGGGCAAGAAATTGATGAAACTATTCATTTTCAAACCTATACAGCATCAAAACCGGGTACTCAAAATTATTGTTTACATGGAGGTGTACAGTGGTTTGTCAACCACTGGGAACCAATGCACCCATATTTTAGTGGTTCACTTGATACAATCCAAGATACAGTTGCCCCGTGGAATACAACTGGTTCACGAATGCCAGATGAAATTAAAACAATTGAAAATTGTGGTGCAGAGGCTTTACAGGAATTACTTAGCCGTTTAGATTTAGTTTTTTTACAACGTATGTTGGCACGTAAATTAAAAAATGAAATTGAGAAAAAGAAATTTGCCTCAAAATATTTACGTAAAGGGCAAAAGCGTCGTAAAAAATCAAAATTACTTGGGCGTAGCGAGCAGAAAAATTATGGTATTTCACCAAATGTAAAAAAATATGCTCGTCGTTTAGAGTTTGTTCGTTCATTATCACGCAAAAATTTACGTCCCGAATGGATGGTTTTATCAATTTTTCCAGTGTTGCCGCCTGATTTACGTCCCATGATTCAAATGTCTAGTGGGCGCTTTGCAACTTCTGATTTAAATGATTTATATCGACGATTAATTTATCGAAAAATTCGTTTTGAAAAGTTTTTAACGCTTTTTGATGAAGAATTTTTACCAGATTTATTAATTCGTCATGATTTATGTTTATTACAAGAAGCAGCTGATTCAATCATTGATAATGGACGATTAGAAAAACCAGCACAGCGTCCCAACCGTAAAGCATTTAAATCTTTAACATCTATTATTGAAGGAAAACATGGGCGTTTTCGTCAAAATTTACTTGGAAAACGTGTTGATTACTCAGGTCGTTCAGTTATTGTAGTTGGACCAAAATTACGCTTACACCAATGTGGTTTACCACGTGAAATGGCATTAGAATTATTCCAACCTTTTGTAATTCGTGCACTTTTGGAGGAGTCCGGGGTAAAAAATATCCGTGCAGCAAAAAATTTATTGCAGCGTCGCCCACAAATGGTCTGGGAAATTTTAGAAAATGTTGTAGCGGGACACCCCGTACTCCTTAACCGTGCTCCTACATTACACCGTTTAGGTATTCAAGCATTTGAACCAATTTTATTATCTGGTCGTGCCATTCAATTACATCCATTAGTATGTCCTGCTTTTAATGCGGATTTTGATGGTGACCAAATGGCTGTGCATGTGCCGTTAGGTTTAGAAGCACAAGCGGAAGCACGTTTATTAATGTTAGCAACTCATAACTGGTTATCACCTGCAACAGGAGAACCCAGTATTTTACCAAGCCAAGATATGATTCTCGGGTTTTATTATTTAACGACGTTAAAACCAAACCCTGCAGAAAAATTGGTTCGTTTACAATCTCATCAAAAAACCCAATTTCAAGGAATTTTTAAGAATTTTCAGAGTGTATTACATGCTTATGAAACGGGTTATGTTGAATTACATGAGATGGTTTGGGTTCGTTGGTCGTCATTTATTCAAACTACAATGCCAAAACCGTTGGAAATTCGTGTAAAACCTACTGGGCACGTAACAACAATTTATGATACTTTCGTTATGGAATCTGGAGTTCAGGTTCAAACGGAAGGCGATTTGGTTTTACGTGAATTTGATAAAAAATTTATGAATACTGTGGCTGCACATTATTCTCATCAAACTTCATTTGATGGTTTTGCATTCTATATCCGTACAACACCGGGACGTATTCTTTTTAACAATTTAATTTATGAAAACCTTCTTTTGTAATAGAACAGTTGATAAGGGGGAAATGAAGCGCTTAATTAAATGGGTTTTATTAAATTATGGTACTGAAAAAACTACACGTTTAATTGACCAATTAAAAACAATGGGCTTTCATTATGCAACCTATGCGGGGATTTCCTTAGGAATTGATGATCTCCGTATTCCTCCGATTAAGTCAACATTTTTAAAAAATGCAGAACAAGACATTTATGAAAATGATTTACGTTTACAACGTGGTCAAATTACTTCAGTTCAACGTCTTGAAAAAGCGCTCGATATTTGGAATACAACGAATGATACCTTAAAAACTGAAGTTGTAAAACATTTCCGTTCAACCGATATTTTTAATCCAGTTTATATGATGGCCTTTTCGGGTGCCCGAGGAAATATTTCTCAGGTACGTCAATTGGTCGGAATGCGTGGTTTAATGGCGGATCCACAGGGTCAAATTTTGGATTTTCCAATCCGTCGAAATTTCCGTGAAGGTTTGACAGTAACTGAATATATGATTTCGTGTTATGGGGCGCGTAAAGGTCTTGTTGATACTGCTTTACGTACAGCAAGCTCAGGTTATTTAACACGTCGTTTAGTTGATGTAGCACAAAGTGTTATTATTCAACAGGTTGATTGTCAAACCAACCAGGGTTTAAAAATTGTGCCCGATCCAAAACAAATTGAGTCCCAATTAATTGGACGTGTACTCTTTGAGAATGTCATTGATGTTGAAACTGGTCGCATTATTGGTTTAAAAAACCAAGATATTTCGCCAGCATTAGCATTAAAATTGGTAAAACAACCCACACTAATTGTCCGTTCTCCATTAACTTGTAAATTTCATGCAGTTTGTCAGCTTTGTTATGGGTGGAATTTAGCACAACAGAAATTAGTTCAATTAGGGGAGGCTGTTGGGGTTTTAGCTGCCCAATCTATTGGAGAACCTGGTACACAATTAACAATGCGTACATTCCATACTGGGGGTGTTTTCGCTGGGGAAGCTACTGAAAAAGTTTATGCTCCACATGAGGGTAAAATTTTTTATAGTCAAAAACCACGCGGCCGCAAAATTTTATCTAAATACGGGGAAACAGCGTTTTTAACATTTGATAGTTTACAAATTAAAATTAGTGGGGTAGAGAAAACTTCAATTTTTACTTTTCCACCATTTACAGTATTGTATTTTGCACCTGGTGATTTTATTTATTATAATCAAGGATTAGCTGAACTTTCACGTCTTGAAAATAAACGCGCAGTACAAGAATTTGATGAAACAGTTGAAAATGTAAAAAAACCATTTTTTTCTAATAAAGAAGGTCAAATTTACTTACCTGAAAGCTATGATGGCAAAAATTATTCTGAAATGTGGGTACTTGGAAGTTCAATTACATCAACTAAAACATTAGTTCCTGGGGATAATATTAAACCTTTCATTTATCCGGTGAAAACAAAATCGACTACTGAGTTTTTAAAATCTAAAAATTCATTGGCGACACAATTTACGTATTTAAACTCTAAATTAGATTTAAAAAATACATTACAATCTAAGGAAGTTGAAACTGTTAAAAATACGACAAAAAATGAAATTTGGGCTTTACCAAAAGATAAACGCGATTTTCTTCGTGTCTATGACTTTGAATTAACAAAACAAAAACTTAAAATTGATCGTTCAAAATCAACAATTGTTGCTATGCCATCAGTCAAAATTAAGTTGAACGTTAAATCCCTTAAGTTTAAGTCCGTTGTAAATACTAATGGTTGTACTGACAATAATTCCGATAACCGAATTCGCTCACGTTTACCGATTGATCGTTGGAATTTAACAAAGGTAGGCTCTGTTGGAACGCCATTAGCTATTAATAGTATTCATTCAAATAGTTTTAATCCTTTAAATAGTCAAATTGTAAATTCTGTATACCGTAATAATATTGTTACGGCAAGTTATTCACATTTATCTGCATTGAAGCCTAATATTTCCAAAATTAATGTTAATGCTAATTTTTTACCACTTCCCACAAATTTAGGTATTCAAAAGTTAGAATCTACATATTCAAATGGAATTTTTGCACCATTTAAAGTAGCGTACCATCATATTGGGGCTATTAAAGTGGGAAATATTGCTGATTTAACACAAACTGACGTATTTGGTGAAGTTCGTGCCTCAAATTCAGTTTTAACGTCAACGCACCAACAAACGTTTAATATTTCTTCAACAGCATTGAAAGTTAAAATTGGAGACTATGCTCGTTTAGAAGATCAATTAACAGATTTATATCGTTTACCCCAATCAGGTCAAATTAATTTTATTAATATTAGTAAAACCATGATTCGTTCAGTTCAACCTTATTTATTAGTTCCGGGGTCTGAATTAGCTGTTGGACAAGGTAGTTTGGTTCAACCTGAAACAGTATTAGGTACATTAGCATCCTCGGAATCAAAAGCTGGTGATATTGTCCAAGGACTTCCAAAAGTTGATGAACTTCTTGAAGCTCGTGAACCACAACATAAACTTTCTACAAGTATTCATGCTAAATTATCAACATTATTTTATCAATACGGTAAAATGTATGGTTTACGTGAAGGTTGTGAATTAAGTTTTCAAAAAATTCGTCAAATTTTAGTACAAGAAGTTCAAGATGTATATCAATCACAGGGTGTTTATATTGGAGATAAACACGTTGAAATTATTGTTCGCCAAATGACCACCCATGTAGTAGTAGTAGATCCAGGTAAGACAGGTTTATTACCAGGGGATATCATTGATATTCGCCGTATTCAGCAGTTAGAAAAAAATGGTTTATTCGCAGGGGTAAAATATCGTCCAATTTTACTTGGTATTACACGTGCTGCATTAATGGCTGAAAGTTTTATTTCTGCAGCAAGTTTCCAAGAAACCAAACGTGTTCTTGCAAATGCTGCTTTAGAAGGGCAAATTGATTGGTTAACTGGTTTAAAAGAGAACGTAATTTTAGGTCGTTTAATTCCTGCTGGTACGGGTTTATATTAAATTTAATCTATGCTATTATGCATATAGAAAATGTGAATGTTTATACAATTTGAAGATATTTATTTAAATAATTATGTTACAATCAATGCTTGAAGCTGGTGTACACTTTGGACACCAATCACGCCGTTGGAACCCAAAAATGGCTCCATATATTTATGAAGAAAAAAATGGGATCCACATTTTAGATGTAGTACAAACAGTGACTGAATTAGAAAAAGCACGTACTGCGTTTAAGTCAGCAAAAAATGTGATCTTTGTGGGAACTCGACCTGCAATTGCACCATTAATTGAAGAAGTAGCAAAAAAATCAAATTCTCACTATGTAAACACACGTTGGGTTGGTGGCCTTTTAACAAACTGGTCAACAATGACAATGTGTCTTGAAAAATTAAGTCGTTTAGATACTCAGCTTGAAACTGCTATGCCTAAAAAAGGGTTTACAAAAAAAGATATTTTAACGTTAACAAAAGAACGTGAACGTCTTGAGAAATTTTTTGGTGGACTTCGTAACTTAAAAGGGTTACCAGATTTAGTTGTTATTGTAGGACAACCAAACGAACGTAATGCAGTTTTAGAATGTGAAAAGTTAAACATTCCAACTATTACATTACTTGATTCAAATTGTGATCCAACATCAGTAGCATACGGGATTCCGGCTAATGATGATTCTGCGCGTTCTGTGGCGTTTATTCTTTCTGCACTTACTAACTAATTTGTGTTTATTGTAATTTTTGGGGGGGGAACTTATATTGTGTAATATAAGTTTCCCCCCTTTTTTTGTTTCTGGGTTCTAAAATGGTTCTTTTTTTGCCTTTGTGCTGTGTGAATTTCTGTTTTGAGAAAGAGGCAGACATCGTGGTGTGTTTTTGTTGGCCTTGTATACTAATACTCAGAAGCATTCGTAAGAATGAGATTCAAAAACACATCATGGAGAGTTTGATCCTGGCTCAGAAGGAACGCTGGCAGCGTGCATAACACATGCAAGTTGAACGGGATTGTTATCTTCGGATAACATGAGAGTAGCGAACGGGTGAGTAACACGTAAGAATCTACCTTTAGGACGGGGATAACTTCTGGAAACGGATGCTAATACCCGATATGCTGTGGAGTGAAAGAATTTTCGCCTAAGGATGAGCTTGCGTCTGATTAGCTAGATAGAGTGGTAATGGCACACTATGGCAACGATCAGTAGCTGGTCTGAGAGGATGGACAGCCACATTGGAACTGAGACACGGTCCAAACTCCTACGGGAGGCAGCAGTGGGGAATTTTCCGCAATGGGCGAAAGCCTGACGGAGCGACGCTGCGTGAAGGATGACGGCCTGCGGGTTGTAAACTTCTTTTCTCGAAGAAGAATCAATGAC
>Ga0209555_10000387_pt1 | contig 37901 bp, 37 predicted proteins | sample SaaInl85LU_5_DNA_FD_184643 | JGI IMG/M metagenome (GOLD analysis project Ga0209555, IMG submission 184643) | Marine microbial communities from expanding oxygen minimum zones in the Saanich Inlet - ESP_85LU_5_DNA (SPAdes) (version 2) | ecosystem: Environmental > Aquatic > Marine > Intertidal... | reverse complement strand
CGTTTTCTAACTTCACACGAAACGTCGCATTCGGCAGCAATTCAACAACCGTTGCGTTAAATTCTAATAATTCTTCTTTAGCCATAAGCCTCTCTCATTAACTTGGCCGGAGAATGACCAGAAACCGTGTAAAAATCAACTGTTATTTCCGACTAGCCGCGCATCTGCAAGACGCTGATCAAAGTGAACAAGCGGCGCGCCGTATCATTGTCAACGCTAGCTTGGCTTGCAAGCCGCGCTTGCAAAATTTCGGCGCTTTCATTATGCAAGGCGCGACGTGCTTGGTCGATGGCCTCAATGCGTTCAGGCGTGGCGGTTCGAATGGCTTCAAAATAGCTCTCGCAAATCATAAAATAGTCGCGAATATTGCGCCGCAACGGAGTCAGCGATAATTCAATTTTGGCCAAGGGCGCACCATCTGTATCGCTCAAGGCAAATAAAATGCCACGGTCGGCGATCGACAGCATCATCCGATAAGGCCCTTCAGGCCCTTCTATTAAAGAAAAATGATTACCCTCAATCAGGTCAAATATCGCGACGCGCCGCTCGTGCTCAATGTCCGGACTGCGCGGCGCCAAGGCCGGATCATCCAAAGATATGTGCACAATGCGGGCTTTGGCGTCGGAATCAGCCATTTTTGGGCGGGTCCTCTGGCGCAATATTGAGACGAATGGCAATCGAGCGACCATGTGCGTGCAGGCCTTCTTCTTCGGCCAAGCGCAAAGCGGCTGGGCCAATTTCACGGAGCGCCGCCGCATCGCAACGTACCAAAGAGCTACGCTTCATAAAATTCAGCACTGAAAGACCTGAGGCATAGCGCGCCGCTCGCGCTGTTGGGAGAACGTGATTGGGCCCAGCGACATAATCGCCGATGGCTTCGGGCGTATAGCGGCCAAGAAAAATAGCGCCAGCATGGCGCACTTTTGCCGCCAAGCGGTCAGGGTCTTCGACAGCCAATTCCAAATGCTCAGGCGCCAGCTGATTGATCAAGGTGGCCGCTTGCTCAAGCAAATCATCGACGATAATTATGGCCCCAAAATTTTCCCAGCTTTTGCGGGCAATTTGTTGGCGCGGCAAGGCCGCCAAAGCGGTTTCCACAGCGTCACTGACCGCCGTCGCAAATGCCGCATCATCGCAAATCAAAATCGACTGCGCGACCTCATCATGCTCGGCCTGGCTGAGTAAATCAGCAGCAATCCATGCCGGATCATTGGCGCTATCAGCGACCACTAAAATTTCTGACGGGCCAGCAATCATATCAATGCCAACTTGGCCAAAGACCTGTTTTTTGGCCGCCGCGACATAGGCATTGCCGGGCCCGACAATCACATTCACCGGCTCAATCGACGACGTGCCATAAGCAAGAGCGGCCACGGCTTGCGCCCCGCCAATACGATAAATTTCGTCAACACCAGCCAATTTGGCGGCCACCAAGACCAAGGGATTTACCGCCCCATCAGGGGTCGGCACCACCATGACGACGCGCTCAACACCGGCGACGCGGGCCGGAATCGCATTCATCAGTACCGATGACGGATAATTGGCCAAGCCACCAGGCACATAAAGCCCGGCCGCATCGACCGGCGTCCACCGGTGGCCAAGCTCAACCCCTTGCGCATCTGTGAAACGCTCATCTGCAGGTTTTTGGCGGACATGAAAATCAGCAATCCGGTCAGCCGCTAATTGCAATGCAGCTTTGGTGTCTTCAGCGCAGGCCGCTTCAGCGGCGGCAATTTCAGCATCGCTTATGCGCAATGTTTCGGCGCTCAAAGTCAGGCGGTCATATTTGGCGGTTAGCTCAATCAAAGCGGCATCACCGCGTTGACGCACGTCATCAACAATCGCCGCGACGGCAGCATTGACGTCGACCGATTGTTCGCGCTTCATATTTTGCAGCGCCCCAAAACGGTCGGCGAAATCCTTATCGCCAATATGGGTCTGTAAAAAACACGCCATCATCAATCCTAATCAATTTCATGGGCCGGACGCGAACGCGCCAACCATGCATCACTTATATCTTCCAATATGGCTTCGCAAGCCTCAACCGCCAAGCGTATTTCGCCCCCAGCCGCGAATATTATCCGCAAATGGCCAGCCAGCCCATCTTCTGGCTCGAATTTGATGGCCAGAATCGACAACACGGCCTCGCCCTGCCCTGTTTTAATATTTTTTACCTGCGATTTTTGCACATTGGCAATTTGCAGGGCAGTGCGCACCCGCATGGCCTGTTGTTCATTTTCCCAACAAAAGCGATTGCCGAGCAAAACAAAGCGCTTCTGGTCGCTGACATGGGCCATATCGGCGACTTGCAGCACCATATCTTGCACATAGGCTGAGATCACCTCAATATCGGCCGCGTCGCGGGCAAATAATTTCAGCCGCATATGTTCTGATGAAGACGTTGTGCTCATGCCCTTACACCGTTTCGCGCCAAATCCGTGCGCCGCAAGCCGATAGTTTTTCTTCCAGCCGTTCATAGCCGCGGTCAAGATGATAAACCCGACTGATGCGCGTTGTGCCTTGCGCCATTAAGCCAGCGATGACCAATGTCATGGAGGCGCGCAAATCGGTTGCCATCACGGGCGCGCCGCGCAATTCATCGACACCGGTCACAATCGCCGTATCACCCTGCAGGGTAATATCAGCGCCGAGCCGCGCCAACTCTTGCACATGCATGAAACGGTTTTCAAAAATCGTCTCACGAATACGGCTGACCCCAGAGGCGCAGCACATCAGCCCCATAAACGGGGCCTGTAAATCTGTTGCAAAACCGGGATAGGGTTCGGTTGTTACCGAGGTTGCCAAAGCCCGCCCCTGCGGCCCACGCACCCGCAATGCTGGGCCGTCAGCGGTGTTTTCCGGTGTCAGTTCAGCGCCAGCCAAACGCATGGCAGGCACCAAAGCCCCGAGCGCAATTTCATCAATACCGGTTAACCGCACATCGCCATGGCTGGCGGCCACGGCAAGGGCAAAGGCACCGGCCTCAATACGGTCGCGGGTCACTATATGGTCGGCGCCGTGCAATTTCTCGACCCCCTGAATGGTCAAAATACGAGTACCAATACCGTCAATCTTAGCGCCCATGGCGACCAAACAATGGGCCACATCGACGACTTCTGGCTCCATGGCGGCATTGGTGATTATGGTTTCGCCCTTGGCCAAAGTCGCCGCCATCATCAACACATGAGTAGCGCCGACGGAAACAAATGGCATATCCAGACGCGCGCCCATCAGTCCGGCGTCTGCCCGCGCATTGACATAGCCGCCTTCGACGTCAATCTCGGCGCCCATGGCAGCCAGCCCTTTCAAGTATAAATCAACCGGTCGTGTGCCAATGGCGCAACCACCGGGCAAGGAGACTTGCGCTTGTCCGGCACGCGCCAATAAAGGGCCCAGCACCCAGAAACTGGCGCGCATTTTCGAGACAAATTCATAGGATGCGGTGGTGCTGGTGAAATGCGGCACATGCACACTCAGCCCCTCGCCCGGGCCGTTGCCAAATTCTTCCACCTCGGCGCCTAATTCGCGCAATACATTGGCCAATGTGCGGGTGTCGGCCAAACGCGGCGTGCCACGCAAGATTAATTTTTCATCGCTGAGCAACCCCGCCACCATCAGCGGCAGCACGGCATTTTTTGACCCTGAAATCGCCAAGTCACCCGACAGCGCCACACCGCCTTCGATAATAATTTCATCCATACTACTGCTCGCTACTTGTTTACTTTATCGTCGGTTTTGCCATGGCCGGCACGACGGGCTTGCTTGCGACGCTTCAAATTCTCGCGCAAAGCCTCGGCCAACCGATCGCGGCGTTTTGAGGCCTTATCCTCAGCTTGTGACTTCTTTTCCATCTCTCTTGTTTGCCGTTGGAAAGCCTTCTGGTCAAGAGGTTTAGCCGCGCTTTATGGCTGCTTTGCGGCAGGCGGTGACGGCGCGGCGCCAGATTGCGGCGGCGCTAATCGGGCAAGATGTCGTGTCGCGACACCACACCGCGCGTCCAGCTTGATTTATGCCAATCGGGGCGAATGAAAATATTGCGGCTATGGCACGTCGAACAGCGGCATTTGCGCCGCAAATCAGACAGGGTGAGGTCGCCGAAACGGGCCAGAAGCGGCGCCGACTCGAGGCTTTTATGGTGGCTACATTGCTCGCACCATAGCCAAACCGCCAATTTTTTCTCGACCAGCCAAGCCAAACGAACCGGCTGAAACGCAACCCCATCTTGAACCACACGACCCTCTTTACACACAAAAGAACAAAAACAGAACAATTATGGTCACTGCAGAGATGCTTTGGCAAGCGGTTTCATTTGATAAAATGATAATGCGGGTGCGGCCACCAATATGACTTGCATCCACCTCGCGGCTGTGGCACTTACAGGGCCTAAATGCTGCCGTAGCTCAGGGGTAGAGCACTCCCTTGGTAAGGGAGAGGCCGAGAGTTCAATTCTCTCCGGCAGCACCATTTTCAAGATGTTTGGACCGCCCTATCACTCAGCGCGCCCGACCGCGTAATTTTTCAAATGTCCGCAAGCCGCCCAAGCCAAGCAGCGCATAGAGAATGGTGGTCAGCACTTCTAGTTGCAAAGCCGGTGGCGGCAGAATATTTTTGCCACTCATCGCCATCGCCCATATTAATAATTCGCGGACGATAAAATTATAAGCCAAAGCGGCGCCGCAGACCCAGCCAATGAACGGCCGCCAGCCGGCAACAAAAACGCTTTTATGCATGGCTTCTATTTTGCCAATTTCGCTTTGCACCAAATGCGGCTGTTCGATAATGCGCGCCAGCACCGCCTGTTTATCAAGGCGTTCTTCGTCTGAGGTGAATAAATTATCCAGCGCATTGCCGATGACAGCCAGAGGCTCATTCGCTGTTTTGCGGAATAAATGAAACATGTGAAAATGATAACAAATCAGCAGCGCAAGGGTGAGTTGGAGATTTTTTGCTTATTTATCAGAGTATTAAAAAAGGGGAGCCAAGGCTCCCCTTAATCTTGATCGTCAAAGGCGCTTAGTCGAAAGCTTGATCCCATGTGCCTTCGGTGGAGGCTTTGGCATATTCTGTCGCCCGCCCCTCGAAGAAATTCATATGTTCAATACCATTGAGCATTTCGTCCATCCACGGCAGTGGGTTTTTCTCAATGTCATATAATGGCTCGAGGTTGAGCTGCGCCAAACGGCGGTTGCCGATAAAGCGAATATAATCTTTCACTTCTTGTGGCTCTAAGCCTTCAACGCCGCCCATTTCAAACGCCAAATCAATAAATGCATCTTCATGGGTGACCACAGTTTCGCAGGCCTTGTACAAATCGCGGCGCAATTCGTCCGTCCAAATTTCTGGGTTCTCATGAATGAAAGTGTTGAACAAACGCACAATTGAATTTGTGTGCAAGGTCTCATCACGTGCCGACCATGTCACGATTTGCCCCATGCCCTTCATTTTATTGAAGCGCGGGAAATTCATCAAAATCGCGAAACTGGCAAATAATTGCAGGCCCTCGGTGAAGGCACCAAATACCGCCAAAGTCTTGGCAACGTCGGCTTTGGTTTCAACGCCCCATTCTTGCATATAGTCGTATTTGTCCTTCATCTCGCCATATTTCATGAAGGCTTCATATTCGATTTCCGGCATGCCAATGGTATCCAGCAAATGCGAATAAGCGGCAATGTGAATGGTTTCCATATTTGAAAACGCCGCCAGCATCATCTGCACTTCGGTTGGCTTAAACACTTGCGAATAATGCTTCATATAGCAATTGTTCACTTCCACATCGGCCTGTACGAAAAACCGGAAAATTTGCGTCAGCAAATTGCGCTCAGCGCCGGTCATTTTCTTGTGCCAATCTTTGACGTCTTCCGCCAAGGGCACTTCTTCAGGCAACCAATGGATACGCTGCTGGGTCAACCAAGCATCATAAGCCCATGGATAAAGGAAAGGTTTGTAGACAATACGCTCTTCAAGCAAAGACATAGATTTTCTCTCTCTTTTCAGCGCTCTCTTCGATGGGCAAAGGAGCTTTCGTTAACGGTTAATTAGTGTCGCCTATTGGCAAGACAAGCATTCTTCATAATCATTGGTTTCGACCGGCGCCTGAACCACTGGCTCTTGAATGGCGGCTGTATTGCCGTTGTCTTTCTCGGCCCGTTGGATCGACAAAGAACGGCAGTAATACAGGCTTTTGACGCCTTTTTTCCAAGCTTGGAAATGCACTTGGTGCAAATCGCGCTTATGAATATTAGCCGGCAAGAATACATTCAGAGATTGCGCCTGATCGACCAGAGGTGAACGGTCACCAGCCAGATCAATCAACCAACGCTGATCAAGCTCAAAGGCTGTTTTGAACACTGATTTTTCATCTTCGCTCAAGAACTCAAGATGCTGAACCGAACCGCCTGAGGTCACAATTGATGACCAGACTTCATCGGTGTTTTGGCCTTTTTCGCTGAGCAATTTATCAAGATGACGATTGCGCACATTGAATGAGCCAGACAGGGTTTTGTGAGTGAAACTATTGGCCGCAATTGGCTCAATACCCGGGCTTGTGCCACCGCAAATGATTGAGATAGAGGCGGTTGGCGCGATCGCGGTTTTATTTGAGAAGCGCTCATTGATTCCGCACTCAGCCGCATCCAAACACGGGCCACGTTCATTGGCCAGTTCAACCGAGGCCGCATCAACGCCTTCTTTAATATGCGTGAAAATGCGCTTGTTCCAAACTTTTGCCATGACTGATTCCCAAGGAATCATATTGCCTTGCAAGAACGAGTGGAAGCCCATCACCCCAAGACCGACACTGCGTTCGCGCTGGGCGGCGTATTTGGCTTTCGCCATTTCGTCCGGCGCGCGCTGGATAAAGTCTTCCAAAACATTGTCGAGGAAGCGCATCACGTCAGTGATAAAGTGTTCTTCCTTGCTCCATTCCATGAATTTTTCAGCATTCAATGACGACAAGCAGCACACAGCTGTCCGGTCTTGACCCAAATGGTCCTGGCCGGTTGGCAGGGTAATTTCAGAACATAAATTCGATGTTTTGATTTCCAGATTGAGCAATTTTTGTTGCTCAGGGCGCATATTATTCACCGTATCTTTGAACACCATATAGGGCTCGCCGGTTTCAATACGTGCCGTCAGCATACGCACCCACAAATCACGAGCTTGCACAGTCGCCTGAACAGAACCGTCTTTCGGGCTGCGCAAAGCCCATTCTTCGTCTCGCTCAACCGCCCGCATAAAGGCGTCAGTGATCAGAATACCGTGGTGCAAGTTCAGCGCCTTACGGTTTGGGTCACCGCCTGTTGGGCGACGAATTTCAATGAATTCCTCGACTTCAGGGTGATCAATCGGCAGATAAACCGCCGCCGAACCGCGACGCAAAGAGCCCTGTGAAATCGCCAAAGTCAGGCTATCCATCACCCGAATGAATGGCACAATGCCCGAGGTCTTGCCGTTTTCGCCGACTTTTTCGCCGATCGAACGCAAATTACCCCAATAGCTGCCAATGCCGCCGCCGCGTGAGGCGAGCCAGACATTTTCATTCCACAAATTGACAATATCGCCAAGGCTGTCATTGGCTTCGTTCAAAAAGCAGGAAATTGGCAAGCCACGATCGGTGCCACCATTTGACAGAACTGGCGTCGCTGGCATGAACCAGAGCTTGGAAATATAATCATAAAGACGCTGCGCATGAGCTTCGTCGTCGCCATAATAAGAGGCCACGCGAGCAAATAAATCTTGGAAGGTTTCGCCCGGCATTAAATAGCGGTCAGTCAAAGTGGCTTTGCCAAAAGTCGTCAGCAAAGCGTCGCGTGATGGGTCGGTTTTAACCCGTGGGCGCGACACAAATTGAACGGCCTGATCCTGGCGATCAAAATCCATCCGTGGTTCGCTATTTGTCGGATCGCCCTCAGCGCGACGTTGCGCGCGATTGCTGTCAGAGCCTGATTTCAACAGTTCTTGTTCCAATTTCTCGCCATCTTCTTTTGTTTGAGCCTGCTTTGTATTGCTATCGCTCATATCTGTGTCTCTGAACATACGCTCTTCTCCGCCTTTATTTCCCGTGTCGCGGCCTCCCCAAGATGACCGGTCAATCATTACGGCCCGATAACCGCAAATCTAACGACCTTTCAGCAAAGATAGCTGTCCCGTTGGCGCGTTTAACAGCGCCGTGATTCCGGTAAGAATATCACGGGTTGGTCTTTAGTTTTGCTGCTTTCTGACTAGGCGGTTAAAAGTCCTGTTAACCAAATCAGAAGCACCAGACACAACATATAGTGTATAAACAGCCATCTCACGTCAACAGATAGTTATCAGAAAATTTATTTTTTTTCGCCTGCGACAAAAAATCCAATAATTTCAAGCGCTTTGTTTTGTCTTCACGTGATGGCAAAAAGCGATTTGGCAGGCCATTTCATACAGTGGTTATCCACAGCCTGCAGATTTGCCAAATCAGCTTCTCATGCGTGTCTTAATTAGCCTGATTCAGCCGCGCGAATCGCAAAACAATCCAAGCGGCGCTGACAATATGTCCAAGTGGAAAAATCAACACCGCCCAGGCGGCGGCCACCGGCCATTGTTTTTCATAATGAAAAATAACCGCGCTCATACACACCGCCCCTAAACTGACGTCCAGCAAGGTAACAAGCCCCCACGGTTCGGCCAAAACATTGTCAAAACCGGTCAACCCAACCTGCTGATAGGCATAGCCACACATCACCAAAAACCCAATTGCTGCCAAGCTCACTATTAGTCGCATTTGCTTTCTCCTCTAAACCTCATTAGCGCATAAAAAAACCGCGAAGGCCAACACCTTCGCGGTTTCAATTATCGACGTCAACGTCTTGGCTGGCTTACAGAACTTCGAAAAGACCTGCTGCGCCCATGCCGCCGCCAATACACATGGTCACGACCACGTTTTTAGCGTTCCGACGTTTGCCTTCCATCAGCGCGTGGCCAACGAGGCGTGCGCCCGTCATCCCAAATGGGTGACCAATAGCGATTGAGCCGCCATTGACGTTATATTTGCTTGGATCAATTTCCAAACGGTCACGGCAATAAAGTGTTTGGCTAGCGAAAGCTTCATTCAGCTCCCACAGGTCAATGTCGTCAACTTTCAGACCATGACGCTCTAGCAAACGTGGCACGGCGAAAACCGGGCCAATGCCCATTTCATCAGGCTCACAACCGGCAACGGCAAAACCTTTGAATGCACCCAATGGCTCAAGACCGCGACGTTCGGCTTCTTTGCCTTCCATCACAACAACAGCGGCCGCACCATCAGACAATTGTGAGGCGTTACCAGCCGTTACATATTGGCCTTCGCCGCGCACTGGTTTCAGCGATTGCAGACCTTCCAGTTTCGTGTCTGGACGGTTGCACTCATCGCCGCTCACAACGTAATCGACTATGGTTTCTTCGCCAGTTTCGCGATTAACCTGCTTCATTTTGGTTTCCATTGGCACGATTTCATCAGCAAACAGACCGGCTTCTTGCGCGGCGGCCATGCGTTGCTGGCTGAGCAAGGCGTATTCGTCTTGCGATTCGCGCGATACATTGTAACGCTCTGAAACAATATCAGCGGTTTCAATCATTGGCATCCAAAGCGCTGGATATGTTGCCATTAATTTTTCTTCCGTGATGTTGTTGTAATTGGCGCCTTGCATTTGCACCAAAGAAATACTCTCAACACCTGCGCCAATAGCAATCGGCACATCTTCATTCATCACCCGACCAGCTGCCATGGCAATAGTTTGCAGGCCTGAAGAACAAAAACGGTTGACCGTAACACCTGATGTGGTGACAGGGCAGCCAGCCCAAATGGCGGCCAAACGGCCAACGTTTTGACCTGTCGCGCCTTCTGGTGTGCCGCAACCCATGATCACGTCTTCAACATCGCCTGGTTCAATTCCGGCGCGTTCAATCGCGTGTTTAATGGCGTGACCGCCCATGGCTGCACCATGGGTCATGTTAAATCCGCCGCGGCCTGATTTGGCCAAACCGGTGCGGGCACTTGAAACGATAACTGCTTCTCTGCTCATAATAGTCTCCTTTTTTGACTGGCCGGATAATGCGACATCAGCCCCTATTTTTCAAAACAATTCTTCGTTTTTTTTGGGCCTCAATGCCAGCTGAAAATTTTACGCTATTTTAATATCTTAGGCGGCAAACTGGCGTCGCTGCGACAATAAAAATAAGATAGAAGAAAAACAAGCTAAGCGGCGTTTTCGGCAAAATGGCAAATATTTGCCTTTTTGCCGCCTTATTTTTTTGCCATGTTAAAGCCATGAAAAATAACATGCACACCTCCTACCCACGACTCACTTGGTCGTTCACCCGGCAATTATTTGCAACGCTGGGTCTGGCTGTTTTGCTGACCGCCATGGCGCCAGACTTGCAAGCCCAGGCAAAAGAACCGACCGCTGCCAGCTATCAAAAGCCCGACCGGCAAACCTTAAAACAGCGGTTAACGCCGATTCAATTTGCTGTGACCCAGAAAAATAAAACCGAACGGCCTTATAGCAATCGCTATTGGAATATGAAAAAGCCGGGCATTTATGTCGATGTGGTTTCTGGCGAAGCGCTTTTTTCCTCTATGGATAAATATGACAGCGGAACGGGTTGGCCGTCTTTCACCCGCCCTTTGAAAGCCCAGTCAATTGTTGAACGCGATGATTGGAGCCTGTTTTCTAAACGTATTGAAGTGCGTTCGAAATTGGCCGATAGCCATTTGGGCCATGTTTTTGATGACGGCCCGGCCCCAGACCGCTTGCGCTATTGCATTAATTCGGCCGCTTTGCGCTTTGTGCCCTTGTCAGAAATGCGCGCGCAAGGCTATGGCGCCTATATCGCGCCATTCAAAAAAGCCGGATATAATTTCTAAAAAACCGCCCCGGCGACTTGCCGAGACCGTGTTTTTTCGGCATTTTGCTGGCTCCCTTCGAGTTTCATCATGGAGAGCCGATGACCGACGCAGCGACACAATCTCTTATTGCCAAATTAATGCCCGGCTATCGCGGCGTCGCCCAATCATGGGAATGCGATTTAATGGGCCACTTAAATGTATCGCATTATTTTGGCCGATCGTCAGACCACGCCTCCTTCACACGTTTCAATTTGGGCATGGCGCCGCGCGACATGGTGGCCAATCATCGCGGAACAGTGGCGCTTGAAGAACACGCACGATTCCATAAAGAGGTTCATGCTGGCGGCATGATGGTCGGCCGCAGTGCGCCGGTAGAAATCGGCGAACGCACGATGACTGTCTATCAGGAATTTCGCGATGCAGACGACCAGCTGCTGACTAGTTTCAAAACCTTGATTGGTCATTTTGACACCGCCAATCGCAAATTAGTGCCATGGAGCGACAAAACGCTGCAATTGGCACAGGCTGCGAGAATCGACTTGCCTGACCACGCGGCCCCGCTTCATGTGCCCGCTGGTAGCCGCATAACCCCACCGAGCTTGGCCGAAACACAAGCCGCTGGTTTTGCCCGCATTGGCGGCAATACGGTGAATGCTTGGGAATGTGATCAATTCGGCCATATGAATACAATGTTTTATATTCGCCGCCAAACCGAGGCGGTGCCGCATATGTGGCACAATCTGGGTATTGATTTGAACGATATGCGGGCTCACCAGCGCGGCTTTGTGGTCGGCGAGATTCGCATGAGCTATGTCAATGAAGTGCTCGAGGGCGATATTGTCGAGACATGGACTGGCGTGCGCGAATTGAAAGAGAAAACCATTTTGGCTGAGCACCGATTATATAATACCGAGACCGGTCAATTGTCGGCGACCTCTTTGGTGCGAGCGGTGCATTTTGACCTGGCAACACGGCGCGCTACCCCATGGGCTGATGATGTCTATGCCCGTATTGAAGCAAATATGACAAAAGCGCCGGTCGACAAATAAATCTGTTGAGGCTAAATCAGCCCAGCGCGTTGGCGTATTTCATGGCGCAGGCGGTCGGGAAATTCCATCGGTAAGAAATGTGAACTGCCAGCCACCACGGCAATGGTTTTCGACACTTGCGGTTTGTGAAACGCCGATGCGCCGCGTGTCGTCGAGCCATGCTCGGCCATTAATAAAGTAAAAGGCACGCGCAATTTTTTCACCGACGGCAGGCTGGCCACTTGCGGGCCTTTGAAATTTGCAGCTTCCCAAAGCGGCGCACATGCCAGCGTCACATGATTACCTTGGCCATCATCAATCGGTTTGACGCCGCCGCGCACATAGGCCGCGAGAAACCCTTCTTGCCAAGTGGCAAAGGCGCCGCGTCCCGTATAAGCGGCCTCTAGCGTTGCCGCATCTGGCCAATTGGCCCGCCGCTTAGCCGCCATTTGCATCAGCCTATGGCCGCCAGTATTGCGCAAGCGCGAATAAAGTCCGAACAAATAAGCGCCAAGGCTCGGGACAATCACCGGATCGGCCACTATTAACCCAGCCACTAAATCTGGGCGTTGGGCGGCCGCCATAATACTAGCGCACCCGCCCATAGAATGCCCACCAAGCCAAATCTTATCGCCAGCCTTGTCAGCCAAATGCTCAATCAAGGGAATCAAATCATCTCGGTAAATATCCCAGCCAGTCATTTTTTCTGGCTCGGCCGGCAAATTTGTAAACCCATGGCCCCGCGCATCGGCGGCGTAAATGTCAAACTCATCGGCCAAGGGGGCCAATAGGGGGTCATAGGTCTCGCCATTGAAACCATTGGCATGGGCCCAATGCAAAACCGGCTTATCGGCGGCGCCAGATGACCAATGGCAAACCGACGTCGTGCCTGACGCTTGCGGGAAATCAAATCTCTGCATTTTGACCTTCAAATTTACGCCTGAGGCGAGGGTGAGTCTTGTGACAGGAATATGCACCGCTATCGAAAAAAGGCAAGCCAACAAGCTGGCGCGCGTTCAGCACCAACGCCATCATGCTGGCCATTAGAGCGATAATGTGTTACGCATCGGCCAAATCTAGTCATGCTGCGACAGCGGTTTGACACGGGGGCCCATATGCAAATTTACCTGCCAATCGCAGAGATGAGTGTCAATATTTTGACGCTGATTGGCATGGGCGGTTTGGTCGGTTTTATGTCTGGCATGTTTGGCGTCGGTGGCGGCTTTTTAATGACCCCCTTGCTGATTTTTGTGGGCATTCCTCCAGCTGTTGCCGTGGCCACTGAGGCCAATCAAATTGTCGCCTCATCGGTGTCTGGCGGGCTGGCCTATTGGCAACGCCGCGCGGTTGATGTGCGCATGGGTATCATCTTAATGACTGGCGGCATTGCTGGTTCTTATGCTGGCGTTCAATTATTCAAATTATTGCGCGAATTGGGGCAAGTCGATTTGCTGATTTCGCTCAGCTATGTGCTGTTTTTAAGTGTGATCGGCGGGCTCATGTTGCGCGAAAGCCTAAATGCCATTGCTGCCACACGGCGCGGTCAGCCTTTGCGAGCCCGACGCCCCGGCGCCCATAGCTGGATTTTGCGCCTGCCCTTGCGCATGCGATTTCGCCAATCAAAGCTTTATATCAGCGTCATACCACCGCTGCTGATCGGATTTTTTGTTGGCACCATGTCGGCGATTATGGGGGTCGGTGGCGGCTTTATTATGGTGCCCGCGATGATTTATCTGCTGCGCATGCCAACCAATGTGGTGATTGGCACCTCGCTGTTTCAAATTATTTTTGTTACCGCATCGGTGACGATTTTGCATTCGGTGGAAAACCAAACTGTCGACGTTTTGCTGGCCTTTTTGCTAATGGTCGGCGGGGTGATTGGCGCGCAATTTGGCGCGATTATTGGCCAGCGTTTGCGCGGCGAACAATTGCGCGCCCTGTTGGCCCTGATCGTCTTAGGTGTCGGCCTCAAATTATTCATTGATCTGATCAGCCAGCCGGATGAGTTATTTTCCGTTACCCGTATGGGGTTTGGCGGATGAGAAATAGCAGCAAAATCATTCTAACCGCCATGGTGCTGAGCTTTGCTCTGGCGCCGATGATGGCGCGGGCCAATACGATTATTGCCGATTTATCGAAAGACCATATTTCCATTAAATCGAATTTCGCTGGCGAAAAACTGCTGCTTTTCGGCGCTGTTGAGGCCACGGTCGATGGTCCAATTAGCGATATTATTGTTATTCTGCGCGGCCCGGGGGAGAATTTCACCCTGCGCAAAAAACAAAAAAAGCTCGGCGTTTGGGTTAATGGCGCAGCCTATGACATTGGCCCGCTGCCCGGATTTTATGCCGTGGCCAGCACCCGCAAATTGAGCCAAATGGTGCCACCGAATGTTTTGCGCGAACATAGTATTGGCGCTGATGCCATGAACATTAATTTTCTGTCATCCGATATTGAGCCAAGCGAACGAGCCGAGGCGATTGCTGGTTTCATTCGCTTGAAACAGGCACGCGCGCTTTATGCCGAGGCGGAAAACGGCGTGCAGATTATTGGCGGCCGGCTGTTCCGAGCAGAAATTAATCTGCCGCCGGGCATGCCAGTTGGCACTTATGTGACCGAATTTTTCGCCTTTCAAAATGGTCGCCTTGTCGGTTATCAAACCGGCGAACTGCCGGTCGATATTGTCGGCACTGGGCATATTTTGCACCAAGCGGCTTATGAAATGCCGCTGGTCTATGGCATTGGCGGTGTTGTGATGGCATGTTTTATGGGATGGGGTGTTGCCACCCTATTTAGGCGGCGCTAATGGACGGTTTTCTGGCTTCCGCTTTTGCCGCCTTTGCGGGCGGTGCGTTGAGTTTTCTCTCGCCCTGCGTTTTGCCGCTAGTGCCCGGCTATATATGTTTCGCCGCTGGCCTGCAATTTAGCGAATTGGCGGAAATCGAAGAAAAAAACCAAGCAGCGCGGCGTATTTTGCCTGGCGCCTTGGCCTTTGTAGCCGGATTTTCGGCGGTCTTTATCGCCCTTGGCGCTGGCGCGGCAGCGGTTAATCCGCTGCTGATTGCCAATCAAGAAATCCTCGCGCAAGTGGCTGGCGGATTTATTATCCTGCTCGGCCTGCATATGGCGCAAATTATTCGCCTGCCATATTTGGGTCGCGAAGCGCGGCTGTTATCAAGCGGGCCGCGAAAGCCCTCCAATGCGCCATTGTTCACCGCCTTTGCCATGGGATTGGCCTTTGCCTTTGGCTGGACGCCCTGCATTGGGCCGATTTTAGCAACCATTCTGGCGCTGGCGGCAGCCCGCGACAGCCTCGGCGAGGGCATTTCCCTATTGGCGATATATGCGCTGGGTTTGGGCATACCATTTATTCTAGCTGCCCTCGGCATTGGCCGCTTCATGGCCGCCAGCCGCCGCATCAAACAAAATATGGTGTGGGTAGAGCGCGGCGCCGGTGGCCTGCTGATAATAACCGGCGCCTTGATTATGTTTGGCACATTACAAGCCATCGCCAGCTATTTGCTGGACTGGTTCCCAGCCCTTTCAACTTTAGGATGATGAGTTTGTTGACTGCGTTAAAAACCGCGCCGCCCATGGCGCTTGTTCTTGGCCTGTTAGGTCTGGTGCCATTCGTCGCTGGCGGTCTTGGTGTGTGGCTGAATGGGCTTGGTGATTTACGCTATGCCTTGCCAATGCTGGTGCTGATTTATGGCGCCTTGATTGCCAGTTTTCTCGGCGGTGTACGCTGGGGCGCGGCCATGCAAAATGGTGTCACGGCCGAGCAGCCGCGCTATTTAGTGATGAGTATTATTCCCAGCCTATTGGCTTTTGTTGCCCTCACCTTGCCGATTAACTCCGGGCTTGTGCTGCTGATTATCATTTTTTTGTCGCAGGCACTGACCGATGTTCTGGCCGTCAAAGCTGGCCAGCTCAAATCTTGGTTCGCCCCATTGCGCATGGTTTTAAGCACAGGTGTTTGCCTGTCTTTGGCGTCAATTTTGGCCGAAATGCTACTGCGCTAATTAGATAATTTTCGCCAAATCACGAGCCAGCGTAATGCCCGCCTTTTCGGCATTTTTCGACACATTACCCAAAGACAAATAGCTGTGTGACAAGCTGTTGAAACAATAATGCGTTACCTGATTGCCCGCTGCTTTCAACCGATCGGCATAGTCATTGCCTTGGTCACGAATCGGATCAAAGCCAGCCGTGCCGATAATCGCTGGCGGCAAATTGGCGAGATTGTCATTATGCAATGGATTGGCAAATGGGTGGTCAATATGTTTGCCCTCTGGGAAAACTGTTGCATTGAAAAATTCCATCGTGCTGGAAGTCAGTGGGAAACATTCAGCACAGCTCACAGCTGAACCGGTTTCCGCCAATTGTGTTGACACCCATGGATAAGCCAAAAGCTGAGCCGCTGGTTGCACACCACCAGCGTCGCGAACTTGCTGGCAAATGACCGATGAAATCAGACCACCGGCGCTATCACCGGCGACGGCGACACGGGCGCCATCAATCCCCAAAGCGGCGGCATTGGCTTGCACATAGTCCCACAGGGCCATGGCATCATCGATGGGCGCTGGGAAATTATGCTCAGGACACAAGCGATAATCCAAGGAGATCACTTTCGCCTTACATTCATCGGCCAAAATGGTGCAGAACGCATCATCTGTGTCCAAATCCATCACCACTAATCCACCTTGGTGGAAGAATAAAACCGCTGGTGCATTATCGGGCAAATTTGCCGGTTCATAAATCCGCGCCAACATGTCGCCTGCCGGTCCGGGAATATGGGCTTCGCGCGACTTCACAGAAGCCCTGCGTTTGCCATCAAGATTGGTAAAATTGGCATGAATATCGGCCCGCATTTTATTGATATCGGTCTCAGCCTCGGGTGTGCCGGCCATTTTTGCCAGCAATTGAATATTCGCATCCAGCCGATTGCCGTCGATTTCAACAGCTGGCCCCGCGAGACGTTGGACAATAAAATTTGGTAAATTTTTCAAAATTCCCAAAATGACGCGATCTTTACTCATTTACTTCTCCCCAAGATTAATTGCTGATTATTTCTCATCATCACCCATGCCAGAAAGCCCTGACAAAAACAGACGCGTGGCAAAGCGCGCCGCGCCATCCGGATCAAGCGGATTGCGGGCCATCATTTCATCGCGCACGGAAAATGCCACCCCGCCCATAGAGACGGTCACATAACCAGCATCTACCTGCGGTATGACCCCATCAGCCATCGCCTTTTCCATATCGCGGCGCATTTCTTTCAACCCATTTTGAGCCTGCTGGCCACTGAGAGATGAGGGAAAGGCATCCAATGTTCGATTGGCGCGCACTAAATTATATATTTGCGGCTTTTCGGCGTAATAGCGGAAATAGGTGAAAAAACTATTCTCAACAAATTCTTCGAAATTCTTAGCCTTGGCCCGCGCCGCGCTCAATTTGGCACGCAGCTCATTGCCAATCTCATCCGTCAAAGCCTGATAGACCGCTTCTTTGCTCTCAAAATAATTATAAAATGTGCCCGACGCCAAATCAGTGCGGCGGATGATGTCGCGCACCGTCGTAGCGCCATGGCCGAGCTCGGCAAACACCACACGCGCCGCTTCCAAAATCGCATCGCGATTATTTTCGCGATTGGTCTCGCGACGCGTACGGCCTGCGGCTTGTTGTTGTAAGCTCATCTCATCCCCTATCGTTCTTCTATGAAACACAATTTATTGTTTCATATCAATTAGTTTTGCTTACAAAACCTCTTGAATACGCTGTGGGGGACGACAAATCACAGCTTTTTTTCCATTACTGACCACCGGGCGCTCAAACAAAATCGGATGCGCGGCCATGGCGGCCAGAAGCGCCGCCTCATCTGACTCATCGGCCAGCGATAATTGTTTATAAATTTCTTCACCGCGACGCATCATTTCGCGCGCCTCAATGGCCATTAATTTTTGCAGCGCCGCCAGCTCATCAATAGACAGTGGCGTTTTCAAATATTGAACAATGGTAAAATCTGCCGCCGCCTCTTGTAACAGCGCCAAAGTTTGCCGCGATTTAGAACAACGCGGATTATGGTAAATCGTCAGCCCCATAGTGTTCTCCTATTTATAGTCGGCGCCAATGGCATTGCGGATATTGGCAAACCCATTGGCCCGCAGAATTTCGGCCAACTCGCGCTTAATGCGGCCCGCCAAAAATGGCCCATGATAAATCATCGCCGTATACAGCTGCACCAAGCTGGCACCGGCACAAATTTTCTCAAAAGCCTGCCGGCCATTGGATACCCCACCGACACCAATAAGCGTTAGCCCGCCTTGGCTGGCTTGATAAACCTGGCCGAGCATGCGGGTCGACATGTCAAACACCGGTTGCCCCGACACGCCCCCATCTTCGGCAACATATTTGCTGTCAGCCACACCATCTCGCGACAGTGTAGTATTAGAAATAATCAGCCCGTCTATTTTAAATCTTACGGCCAATGCAGCAATTTCCTGCGCCTGCTCAATGGCCAAATCTGGCGCAATTTTTACCAATATCGGACAATCGGGCGCCGCCGCACGGACCCGCTGCATGATTTCGCTCACGGCTGAACTGGCTTGTAAGTCGCGCAGGCCCGGCGTATTTGGCGAGGAAATATTCACCGTCAGATAATCAGCTAAGCTGGCAAAGCGCGCGGCGCCGGTTTCGTAATCGCCAATCCGATCTTCCGACTCTTTATTGGCGCCAATATTCACCCCAATAATTGGGCCGGTTTTACTATCCGGTTTGGCCCGATAGACCGACAGACGATGCAAGGCTTCAACTTGCCCTTGATTGTTGAAGCCAAGCCGATTGATCAGCGCTTGTTGCTTCGTCAGACGAAACACCCGCGGTTGCGGATTGCCGGGCTGCGGCAGTGGCGTCAGCGTGCCAACCTCAGTAAACCCAAAACCAACCCTGCCGACACCGGCCATGGCTTCGGCATCTTTATCAAAACCGGCTGCCATGCCGAGCGGGTTTGAGAAATCATGGCCCAAAACCTGTTGCGATAAAATATAGTCGTCCTTGTCGTGCGCTGGCAGTAGACCAGCCAGTCGCAGACTATGAATGGTCAAGCGATGCGCCCGCTCCGGCGGCAAGGTGAATAAAGCGGGACGCAGGAATTTATAAAGACCCATTAGCCTGTCTCCTCTGGCGGCCAATTTGCTGGCAAGAAATTATCCCCCTTACAATGCGGCAAAGCAAGCGTCTGGGCGACATTTTGGTGGCGCAAAGAGGCATATAAATGTGGGAAATAATCGCCGCCTCGTGACACTTCCCACCGCAAAGCCTCACCAAGGGAAGCGGCGTCAAAGCGCAACAGCATTAAATCTTTTTGCCCGCCAAAATGTTTGGCCAAGGTTTCCGCCACTTGCTCACCAGACGACAAATGCACAAAGCCATCCCTGGCATCAATGCCTTGCGGGGTAAGCACGCCATCGACTTGCATTTGTTGCCAGTCGGCGGCGGGTACAATTTTATAAACCCATTGAGTCATCGCATCTCGCTTTGACGTTTATATTACAGCAATTCGCCATTCAGTCCGGCGGTGATCAGCGCGCAGGTCTTTTCCAAGCCATACAGCGCTGCAAAGGAACCAAAACGCGGCCCCTGACTTTGGCCCAGCAAGATTTCGTAAAGCGCTTGGAACCAGCCGCGCAAATCTTCCTCAAAATATTGCTTACCAACGGCGTAAATCTCCGTCTGAATGGTCTCGCCATCGCTATCATTTGGCAGCGCTTGCAATTGCGCCAAAAGGGTTTGCAAAGCTGAACGCTCAGCTTCCGAGGCGGCGCGATAAGATTTCTGCGGCGCGACAAAATCGCGATAATAAGTCAGCGCATAATCAGTGAGTTGATCGAGCAGTGGATGGCTGGCCGCTGTGGTGCCAGGCGCATAGCTATCAATAAAGCCCCACAGCACCTGCTTGTTCTCGGCATTGCTGGCGCTGACCAAATTCAACAAAAGCGCAAAGGTCACGGGGGCTGCTTGGCTTGGTGGCTGGCCATTGTGAATGTGAAACACCGGGCTGGTCAGTTTTTGCGCATCGTCCATCGCCGCGTATTTGTCGACAAAGGTCAAATATTCATCGACCGCTTTGGGAATAATGTCGAAATATAAACGTTTGGCCTTGCGCGGGCTTTGGAACATATAAAGCGATAAGCTCTCCGGCGGCGCATAGGTCAGCCATTGTTCAATGGTCAGCCCATTGCCGCGTGATTTGGAAATTTTTTCACCATTTTCGTCGAGGAATAATTCATAGCTAAACCCCTCCGGCGCCACACCGCCCAAAGCTTGAGTGATGCGCGACGATAATTTCACCGATTCTGATAAATCCTTACCAGCCATTTCATAGTCGACTCTCAGCGCGGTCCAGCGCATGGCCCAATCGGCTTTCCATTGCAATTTGCAAGCCCCGCCAGTGACCAAGGTTTCAATGGTCTCACCGGTTTCTGGATGACGATAGCTAATCGTGCCGGCTTCGACATCGACCGGCGTAATCGGCACCATTAGCACCCGTCCTGAATCGGGGCATAAGGGCAGAAATGGTGAATAGGTCTGGCGGCGTTCTTCGCCCAAAGTCGGCAAAATAATGTCGAGAACTTTCTGATAATTAGCCAATACTTTCAATAGCGTAGCGTCGAAAGCACCGGAGCGATACATGTCGGTGGCGCTGACAAATTCATAGTCGAAACCAAAATTATCGAGGAAAGCTTGCAGCCGCGCATTATTATGCGCGCCAAAACTATCATGCGTGCCAAATGGATCCGGCACGCTGGTCAGCGGTTGTTCCAAATAGGCCGCCAATTGCTCACCATTGGGAATATTGTCCGGCACTTTGCGCAGGCCATCCATATCATCTGAAAAACAAATCAACCGGGTTTTAATATCTGGCGCCAGCAGTTGAAACGCCTGCCGCACCATAGTGGTACGCGCCACTTCGCCAAAAGTGCCAATATGCGGCAAGCCGCTGGGCCCGTAACCGGTTTCAAAAATCGCTTCTGTGCGGCCTAATTTGCGCACCCGTGCAAGCGCTTTGCGAGCCTCTTCAAAAGGCCAAGCCTTGCTGGTTTCGGCCAATGCTTGCAAAGATGTGGGAACGGACATTCAAAACCTCAAACTGATATATCTGGCGGCAAACTACCAGCCTAACCATTAAAGTCAATCGGGACAAATCAGCTGGCTCAGCAAATCTATTGCCAAGTGGCAAGCATCGCGGCATATATTTGTCATGGCTGTCGCATCACTCTCAATGATATCGCTAAGCCCGCGTGAAGCGGGGCTCAGCTGCCTATATATCGCCGCCCGCGTCGATGGGCCAATGAGCGACACTGACCTCCAGCTGATGCAAGCGGTCATTGCCAGCACCCCGGCCCTGAGCGGCGGCGACAGCGACGTCGACCAAAGCCATTTTCGGCGTCTGCAAGATTTGTTGGATGCGGATGAGGGGCTGGAAACAGTTTTAGAGCTAATCGAAGCCGCACCGGCCAATGGCGAGGTTTTATATGCCTTGACGGTTGAGTTTATCGTCCGCCGCGGCCGTATAAGCGCGGCTGAAATGCGGCTATTAGATATTCTGGCCGGCCGTTTCAATCTGGCGCCCCTGACCCGCGCGGCAATTGACACAGCAACCCGCATTCGCATGAAAGCGCTAGATTAATGGCTGGGTTTTTCGACCATTTAGTGACCCATCACGCGAGCTGGCGCAGCGGCATATTTGTTTCCGCGCTAATGGCTTTGGCGGTGCTGGAAATCATTCGGCCACGACGGGTGATTACCAACCGTCCTCAGCGCTGGTTCAATCATTTATTTCTCGGGGCGGCGAATATTATTTTATTGCGCATCGTGCTGCCCGGCGGCTTGATGGCGGTGGCTATTTTTGGCCATGGCGACGGCTTAATCGGCTGGTTGGGCATCAGCGGCTGGGCAGCTTTTTTCATCAGTCTCATTGCCTTGGATTTCGTGGTTTATGCGCAACATGTCGGCTTGCATAAAGTGCCCTTTTTATGGCCGCTGCACGCGCCGCATCATGGTGATCGGGCACTCGATGTCAGCTCTGGTTTGCGCTTTCACCCGGGTGAAGCGCTGGTCAGTGCAGCTATTAAAGCGGCCGCGATACTGGCCCTTGGCGCGCCCTTAGCGGCGGTCATTGCTTTTGAAATTATCCTCAGCGCCGCGTCTTTATTTACCCACGCCAATTGGGCTTTGGGGCGAGTCGATGGCTGGTTGCGTTGGGCCATCGTCACCCCGGACATGCACCGTATTCATCATTCGCGGGTGGCCCATGAAAGCCATCGCAATTTTGGGTTTTTCATCTCACTCTGGGATCGACTGTTCAACACATGGCAGGCTCAGCCAGAAAACGGCCATCAAAATATGGCCATTGGTCTCGATGACATGCCAGATGATGGGCTGACCGCCACATTGAACCGCCCATGGCGGCAATGGGTGCAAAAGCCCTAATCCAATTGGTTGAACCCCCATACAGACTGCAACCATGAGCCAGTTTTCTCAATTCATCAAAAATGAGATTTTGGTGGATGAACCTAGACGACCCATTTTCGACCGCACCACAGAAAACGCGGGCTGACGGCTTTAGCGACGTGACGCAAGCCGGTAAGTTCACGCAAGACCATATTGACGCAGCACGATATTTGAACGATTCCGGCTCACAAAAAGCTGCTCTGCGCGCCACCCTCTATACGCTCGCGGCTCTCACCCTCTTCACCCTTTGGTTGGGTGTTGATTTAGCCTATGTCTATTTTTCTCTGACCGTCTTTGTGGTGGCCGGCAATTTTCCAATTTTCTTTTGCCTGTTCAAACCTAAATTGCGAAACCCGTCGCCACCCTTCGCGCTTCTGCCGCCGAACGATTGTGATGCCCAAGAACTGCCATTTTATTCAATTTTAGTGCCAGTACTTGATGAGCCCGGCATGATGCAACAAATCGCCACTAGCCTTGCGCACATCAACTATCCGTATCAGCGATTGGAAATACTGATTTTGCTAGAGACGCGTGACCAAGCGACCATGGCCAGCGCAATGAATATTAACTGGGGCGCGCATATTCATTTGGTCGCGGTACCGTCGGGGAAGCCGAACACCAAGGCGCGCGCGTGCAATTATGGGCTGAGTATTGCGCGTGGCGAATTTGTTGTGATTTTCGATGCTGAAGACAAACCGCATAGCGACCAATTGCGCACCGCTGCCGCCATCTTCGCGACGCGTGATGCCTCACTAGTGTGTTTGCAAGCCCCGCTACAAATCCATTTAGCGCATAATAAATGGCTGCAAAACCAATTCGCCCTTGAATATAAAATATTGTTTTCATTGGCTTTACAGGTGTTGAGCAATCTCAACATGGTGATGCCGCTGGGCGGCAGTTCCAATCATTTTCATACTGAGAGCCTGCGTAAAGTTGGTGGCTGGGATGCGTTTAATTTGACTGAGGATGCTGAATTATCTATGCGGCTGGCGAAAAACGGTTTTCGCACGCAAATGCTCTCACCACCGACAATCGAAAATGCGCCGCATAGTCTATCGGTCTGGTTTAACCAGCGCACACGATGGCTCACCGGCCATATTCAAACATGGTGTATCCACATGCGCCATCCACGCGATACGCTGAACTTAATTGGCTGGCGGAACTTTCTAGCCTTTAACGCGATTATTCTTGGCCGCCTATTTTCTGGTCTGCTGCACGCCAGCTATCTGATTTATCTTTTGGTCGCCCTGCCCGATTTGGTTGGCTCACAGGCCACCTTCACCATTTATTTGGCAACCCCCATTCCCATCATATTGTTCAGCGTCGGGATTATTTATTCACCGGCTGATTCATGGCCGCATAAAATCTGGCTGAGTTTGACCCAGCCGTTTTACTGGGCGCTCACTTCTCTGGCTTTGCTCAATGCCTGCTGGCGAATTTTAACCAGCCGTCTCGATTGGTTGAAAACCTCGCATCGGCCCTATTGATGAGATGGAGCGGGTGAAGAGAATCGAACTCTCGTCTTAAGCTTGGGAAGCTTCTGCTCTACCATTGAGCTACACCCGCGTGGGCTTAAGATAGGCTGAAAACCATCGGTAAAACAAGGCTTGTTAAAACCCCATTTAACCCCATGGAAAGGCCAGCGAAACTGCCCATTAGCGCCGATTGGCGTATCGCTTCAGCCGTGCCAATTCCATGTGCCGCCACGCCATAAGCCAGACCTTGCGCGCGGATGTCAGAAATACCCGTAAGGGCAAATAATTTTGGCCCAATGAGCACGGCAAAATTACCGGTGATTATCACCACCCCCATGGCCAAGGCCGGAAGACCGCCAATTTCATTCGACACGCCAAAGGCCAGAGGTGAGGTAATCGACTTGGTCGCTAGCGTCGCAAATATCAACGTATCAAGCTGCAAAAAATAAGCCATGACAAGCGCCGTGCCGACGGCACTGACCGAGCCGAGCAACATGGCCACAAAAAACGCCCCCGCCGCCCGCCGAATAATCGGCAGATTATCATAAATCGGCACGCCAATAGACACCGTCGACAGGCCCAATATGACAACTAGCCAATTGCCGCCCAATTGATAGCGGCTCAGCGATATGTCACCGATCAGCAGCGCCGCCATTAATAGCGCCGACACCCATAATAAAGGTTGCAGCAAGCCGCTATCATTGAAATGGCGCCGCAAGCGCAGAAAAATCGCATAAAGCACCAAAGTGGTGGCCAGCCAAAATAACCCTTCCCATCCGGGGAGGTCGGGCAGTGACAACAGGCTCATTGTCGGCCCTCATCATCAAGCCCCGGGGCGAGGCGATCAAAAATGAAAGCGGTTAGCCATAGGGGGACGACGGTGCTGACAATAATGATCAGCAAAAGCGGCCAGATGTTTTCTTGCAACACATCCAAAAGGCCGACCATGGCGACCAAGGCGGGAATGAAAAACAACGCCATATGGCGCAGTAAAACCGCACTGACCCGACGCAAACCAGTTGGCACAGCGCCGCGCATGAGCAAAATGATGACCAGAAGGACAATCGCCAAAACCGGCGCAGGCACCGCCAAGCTGGCGCTTATTTTGAGCCATTCGCTGAGCGCCAAAATAGCCGCCAAAAGCAAGATACCGGCTACAAGCTGCATATTAGCTCGACTTAAAATGTTTGGATAATTTGAGACCTTGGGCCTGATAATTCGAGTTTAATCCAGCCCCATAGAGGGTTTCGGGCACATCGGTGAGGCGCTCATAAACCAGACGACCAATTACTTGCCCGTGCTCGAGAATAAATGGCACTTCGCGCGAGCGGACTTCCAAAACGGCGCGGGCTCCTTTGCCACCGGCCTCGCCACAGCCAAAGCCGGGGTCAAAAAACCCTGCATAGTGAACCCGAAACTCGCCGACCAATGGATTGAACGGCATCATTTCAGCCGCATGGGTCGGCGGAATGGTGACCGCCTCACGCGAGGCCAGAATGTAAAACTCATCGGGGTCGAGGATAATCTCATTTTGGTCACCGTGATAAAGCGGCTCCCAATATTGGCTAATGGCCAGCTCACCGGGCTTGTCGACATCAATCAGACCGGCGTGGCGTTTGCCGCGATAGCCAATGAGGCCGGTTTTAGAGTCGCCCCTCAAATCAATCGACAAACCCAGCCCGCCCGAAATATTGGCCGGACCATCAACCAGACCTTGTTCTTGGTGTAGCCGTTTCAACTCACTATCCGAGTGATTGGCCGCCCCACGGCGGAAACGAATTTGCGAAAGCCGCGAGCCTGAGCGCACCAAAACCGGAAACGTTCGGGGGCTTACCTCAAGATATAAATGCCCCTTATAACCGGCGGGCACTTTATCAAATTCGACGCCAAAATCAGTAATCAAACGGGTGAACACGTCAATTCGACCGGTCGATGATTTCGGATTGGCAAATCCGGCCGTGCGCTCCGGCAGGGCCAGAGCTTCCATCAGCGGCACTAAATAAACGCAACCGGTTTCCAGCACCGCGCCTTGGCTCAAATCAATTTTGTGATAGGCCAGCCGATTAATTTTATCCATCACCTGCCCATTTTCACCGGGCAGAAAGCTGGCGCGAATGCGATAGGCGGTGTCGCCAAGGCGCAAATCTAAACTGGCAGGCTGAATTTGATCATCCAACACGCCGCCCGACGCCCAAATCTGTTTTTCGCGCACCATATTGACAATGCCATGCGCTGGCAGCACGCCAACCGCATGGGTCTGGCCCGGTGACAGCACCGGTTGCTGGCTCTCATTATCGTCAAATAATGAACTAGTATTTGTGTCATCCGAGGATGTGACGCGGCTCATACGAATCTCCTAATTGCCGCTATCTTATGCGCGACAGAGCAAGATGTCTTGACGTTTAGCGCATTTTTAAACATATTCTCACCAATGTGGTGATTTGAGCCGGCTGGCTTGCGGCCACAATAAAAAAACAGCTAAATAGGCCGGGTGGAAACCGGCCAAAATGGGTCGGTTTTTTATTAACCGACTGTTGGAGAAACAAGATGGTTAAAAAACATTGGAAGCAACAAACGCGGTTGGTTCACGAAGGTCAAAACAGGTCGCCGTATGGCGAGACCGCAGAGGCCATGTATCTTACCTCAGGTTATGTTTATGACAGCGCCGAGCAAGCCGAAGCGCGTTTTCGCGAGGAAGACGACGGGTTTATTTACTCGCGTTTCGGCAATCCAACAGTGCGCGCTTTTGAAGAACGCATGATTGCCCTTGAAGGCACGCAAGATGCGCGCGCCACCGCCACCGGCATGGCCGCCGTCACCGCCACTATGATGAGCCAATTGCAAACCGGTGATCATATTGTTGCCGCGCGGGCTTTATTTGGCTCGTGCCGCTATGTGGTGGAAACACTGATGCCGAAATTCGGCGTCGCTTGCACCTTAGTTGATGGCCGCGACATTGACGCATGGAAGGCGGCTATCCGGCCCGAGACCAAAGTCTTGTTTTTGGAAACCCCGTCTAATCCGCTGCTCGAGATTGTCGATATGCAAGCGGTTGCCGATTTAGCGCATGAAAATGGCGCCCGGCTGGTGGTTGACAATGTGTTCGCCACACCAATTTTGCAGCGGCCGACTGATTTCGGCGCCGATATTGTCGTCTATAGCGCCACCAAACATATTGATGGCCAAGGGCGGTGCCTCGGCGGGGTGATTTTGGGCGACCAGAGCTTCATCCAAGATGAGCTGGCCAATTTCTTGCGCCAAACCGGCCCGTCACTCAGCCCATTTAATGCTTGGGTAATGCTCAAAGCGCTGGAAACGCTGGCTTTACGGGTCGATGCACATTGCCATAATGCTGAAAAACTAACTGAATTCTTGGTCAATCACGCGCAGATTGAGCGTGTCTATTACCCAAGCCACGCCAGCCACCCGCAGCATAATTTGGCCATGAAACAAATGAGCCGAGGTGGCAATCTCATCGCTTTTGACGTCAAAGGCGGCAAAGCCAATGCTTTCAAATTCGCAAATGCGCTGCAAATTGCCTTGATTTCAAATAATCTCGGCGATGCCAAAACCTTGATCACCCATCCGGCAACAACCACGCATTTCAAACTCGACGAGGCGGCAAAAACCGAATTGGGGATTACTGGCGGCAGCATGCGCGTATCAATCGGGCTTGAAGATGGCGATGATTTAGTTCACGATTTCGATCAAGCATTGGCGCAACTGGCCTAAAGGCATGAGCTGAGATGGTAACCGCAACCACACGCGATATTTCTGTATCTGTTGAAACCAGTTATTTGGAAAAACAGTCGGATCCGGACGAGCAATATTTTGTTTGGGCCTATCGTATTACCATTGCCAATCATAGCGACCAGACTGTGCAATTATTGACCCGCCATTGGAAAATCAGCGACGGCCAAGGCCGCGTGCAAGAAGTGCGCGGCGACGGCGTAATTGGTGAACAGCCTATTTTAGAGCCCGGCGCCAGCTATACATATTCGTCCGGCACGCCGCTACAGACGCCTTCCGGCTTTATGCATGGCAGCTATCAAATGCAAAGCGATGATGGCGAACGCTTTGACGTCGATATTCCGGCTTTTTCTCTGGATAGTCCGCATGACTCTCCGCAGCTGCATTAGGCTGGCCCGATGAATGACCATCGCACCATATTCTTTTTGATTGGCAATCTGCTGGCCGCTTTGGCGCTTGGCATGCTGGTACCAGCCATGGTCGATTATCTCAGCGGCGAAAGCGATTGGTTGGTGTTTGTCGCCAGCGCCTTGGTCACCGGCTTTATTGCTGGCGCCTTGATTTTGACCAATCGCGGTTCCCTGCCGCCATTATCGGTCAAACAGGCGTTTTTGCTGACCAGTTTCTCCTGGCTGGCTTTGACCGGCTTTGCGGCGCTACCACTGGCCTTTAGCGAGCTTGGATTGAGCTATACTGACGCTTTTTTTGAGGCCATGTCAGGGCTGACGACGACTGGCGCGACGATTATTGTTGGTCTTGATGACGCGCCGGTTGGTATTTTATTATGGCGCGCCCTGCTGCAATGGTTTGGCGGCATTGGTATTATTGTGATGGCGATTTCAGTTCTCCCCATGCTCAATGTCGGCGGCATGCAGCTTTTCCGTCTGGAGAGCTCTGACACATCGGAAAAAATTCTGCCGCGTACGGCGCAAATCGCTGGCTCCATCACGCAACTCTATTTCGCCATTTCAGTGGCCTGCATGCTGGCCTATTGGGTTGCCGGCATGGGGTTTTTCGACGCCATGGCGCACGCCATGACAACCATTGCCACTGGCGGTTTTTCAACCCATGACGCCAGTATTGGCGCTTTTCAAAACCCCGGCATTGAGATGGTCGGCACATTTTTTATGATTGCCGCCTCCTTGCCATTTGTCGCCTATCTGCAAGCTGCAAATGGTAAGTTCTCGGTCATTTGGGGCGATGCACAAGTGCGTATGTTTGCCACTCTACTGGCCTTGGCCACGGTTTCTATGTGGCTTTATCAAATTAATTATCACGCAACCGATGGCGGCACGGCATTTTTACAAGCCGCTTTCAACACCACCTCAATTTTGACCGGCACCGGCTATGCCACCACGGATTATGGCCTGTGGGGGCCATTCGCGATTAGTGTGTTTTTCATTCTGACCTTCATTGGCGGCTGTGCGGGCTCAACCTCTTGCGGATTGAAAATCTTCCGGCTTCAGGTTTTGATCAAAACCGGCTGGCGTTATGTACGCCAAATGACCTTGCCGCACGGTATTTTTGTCATTCGCTATAATGGTCGCCCGCTGGCCAATGATGTGGCCAATTCAATCGTTGCCTTTGTGCTTATTTTTCTTTTGTCTTTTGCCCTAATCGGCACCGGACTGACCCTTATGGGCCTCGACACGCTGACCGCTTTATCGGCATCAGCCGCTGCCTTGGCCAATGTTGGGCCCGGTCTGGGGCCAATCATTGGGCCGTCGGGCACTTATGCCAGCTTGCCCGATGGCGCCAAATGGATTTTATGTTTCGGCATGTTACTGGGTCGGCTTGAGTTTCTCGCCGTCCTTGTCATGTTCTCACCAAGTTTCTGGCGCCGCTAATTATTCGGCCGCTTCCGGTGCCGCTTCGACTTCTGACTTGCCGCGCAAGCGATTGATGTAGGCGCGGAAATCTTCTTGCACGCCGAGCACAGACGGCACCAGCAGCAAAACGATAAAGGTGGCAAAGGCCAAGCCCCAAGCAATGGTAATCACCATTGGCAGCAGGAATTGCGCTTGCACGCTGGTTTCAAACAATAGCGGGGCCAAACCCAAAACCGTGGTCATAGAGGTCAACATCACAGCCCGGAAACGGTCGCAAATACCGTTGATGACCGCTTCGCGTAAGCCTTCACCCTCTAGGCGCCGCTCTTCAATGCGGCTGATCAAGATAATCGAATTATTGACCAAAATCCCTGACAGACCCAAAAGACCGACAAGGCTCAAAAAGGTCAAATCAAAGCCTTGTACATAATGGCCAAGCACGGTGCCCACCAGCCCGAAAGGAATGACCGACATGATGATCACTGGTCGCGAATAGCTAGCGAAAACAAAAGCCAGAATAACGTAAATCAAGCCTAGGCCAATCAGGGCACCGGCTGCCAAATCTCTCGACGTGTCGGCTTGCTCTTGCGACCGCCCGCCAAGGCTGTAGGTAATGCCGTATTTTTGCAAAATATCCGGAATGGTTTGTTTTTCCAGCGCCTCAATCACCTCATTTGGATTGCCGGCATTATCATCATAATCAGCAATCACAGAGACTGATACTTTACCATCCGTGCGGCGAATGGTTGAAAAGCCCGGTTGGGTTTTAATATCAACAATGGTGCTCAGCGGCACATAACGAACCGGCATGGTGCCCGGCACAGGCAGGGAAATATCTTCCAATTGTTTCGGCCGCTCACCAGTGCGCGGTTGTAAAACCCGAATGGTGACTTCCTCATCATCGCGGGCAAAGCGTTTGGCAATCACCCCTTGCAAACTGCCGCGGGTTAAATTGCCGACAAGCTGATTGGTGAAGCCCAAAGTGGCGCCGCGGTCATTAACATCCAGAATCAGCTCTTGCTTATTATAATTCAGGTCATCGCGGGCCCGCGAAATGCCGCCAAATTGTTCCAGCGCCAAGCGCAATTCAATGGCGGCTTTTTTCAGCACTTCGGGTTCCGCGTCTTCGAGGCGAATATCAATATCGCGCCCCGGCGGGCCGCCGCGTTGTTCACGCACAAAGACATAGCGCAAGCCAGCTATTTCCGGAATTTCTTCTTCCCATTGTTTGGTGATTTGCCGCGTGCGTATCTCACGATCTTCACTGGCGCTCAGTTCGGCATAAACCAAACCGCGTTCATCACCATAGGAGGTTTCCGTGCGGCCGATTTGGGTGAAAACCGTTTTCACCAAAGCCGTGTCATCGACCTGCAATTTTTCGGCTGCGCGATAGAGGGCCTTTTCAATCGTCCGCACACCATCTTGGGTTTCAGCCCGTGTGGTGCCCGGCTGGAAGAAAACATAGGCTTTAATCACCTCGCCTTCCGGTGACGGGAAAAACCGGAACGGCACGCGCCCACCGGCCAATAGGCCAATGCAAATAATCAATATCGCCAGACCGACCGAAAATGTCGTATAGCGGCGGTCATAGGCGACGGTCACAAAGCGGCGGAACCGCCCTTCGCGGAAAGCTTCAAATTCTTCCAAAAAGCGTTTTTTGAAACCGCTCGGTGGTTTTGACTTAACTTTCAGCGCATGGCTCAAATGACCCGGCAAAATCAGGAAACATTCGACCAAACTGGCGACCAATACGCAAAACAAAACCAGCGGAATTGGCCGCACAATTTGGCCAATCGTGTCGCCGATGAGCAGCATGGGAATAAACGCTGCCAATGTTGTCAACGCTGCCGCAATAATCGGCGTGGTCATGCGAATCGCACCGCCCTCGGCCGCTGCCTCCGCACTATAACCCTCGCTGACCAAAGTCGCTGAATGTTCACCAACAACAATCGCATCATCGACGATAATACCGACCGTCATAATCAGCGCGAACATGGACAGCATATTAATGCTCAAATCAACCGCCCACATAACGCCAAACGTCGCCATCATTGATGCCGGAATACCCGCCGCCACCCAAATGGCAATGCGACCATTGAGGAATAGAAACAAAATCGCCAGCACGAGGACCATGCCCGTCAGGCCGTTATAGAGCAGCACATTAATCCGCTGGACGATTTTATTGGCATAGACATCGAATAATTCGACATGCAGCGTCGGTGGCAGTGTTGGGCGAATTTCTTCGAGATATTTGCGCGCAATCGCTGTCGCCTCAAGGGCGTCGGCGTTTTTGGTGCGCTGTACGGTCAATCGAATGGCGTGTTCTTCGCCGCTCCATCCGGTTTCGGCATTGGCGTCAAAAGTTTCATAAACATTGGCCACATCACCAACCCGCACTTGCGTGCCATCATTGGCGGTGCGCAGGCTGATTTCCTCAACATCGCGCGCCGTCAAAGCCAGACCAACCGAGCGCACTTGCCGCTCCACATTGCCGCGCAAAACCCCGCCCGGCACGTCAAGCGAGCTCGACGCCACCTTATTGGCAATATCTGACGTGGTCATATCATATCGGCGCAATTGGCTCGGTTTGACCTCTACCCAAATCTCTTCATCGCGAAACCCCGATAGGGTGATTTTATCAATACCGGCATTCAGCAGGCCATCGCGAATGTGTTTGGCATAGCTACGCAAAGAGCGCTCATCCAAGTCACCGGCTAGCAAAATAGAGGCGACGGGCTCATAAAAAGTCGCTTGAGAGATAATCGGCCGTTCGGCATCCTTCGGCAGGGTGGTGATACTATTGACCGCCGCCTCAACATCCCCCAAAGCGCGTTGCATATCAGCGTCGGGATAAAACTCAACCGTCATTGAGGCAAAGCCAATACGCGATTGCGCGTTAAATTCTTTCACGCCGTCAAGAAACCGCACTTCTGGCTGAATGGTGCCGACAATGTTCTTATCAATGTCTTGCGCCGACGCGCCCGGCCACTGAATTTGAATATTGATTATTTTGACTTCCACAGTCGGGAAAAATTGCGTGTTCAATTGGGCAAGACCAAATACGCCGAGCATAATCATGCTGAAAAACAGAAGATTAGCGGCGTTTTTATGCCGCGAGAAAAGTTCGATTGCGCCTCTAAAGCCCATTATTGTGCCTCGAAACTAGATACGGCAACACCAGCTGCCGCTTCGTTAAATTGCGTGAGCAAAATTTCTTGGCCCTGACGCAGCCCCGATCGCACCAAGAGTTTATCACCAATATCGACGTAATCGGCCAATCGCAAGGGCGCCAAACGACCGTCTTCAATGACGTAAATCAAGTCGCTGCCATAAAGTGCGTCTTTAGGAATCGCCACCACATCGGTTTCCGGCTGTGAGGTCATGACAATGCTAACGAAAGCGCCAGCGCGCAAATTAGACGGCAATTTGCCGGTAATTATTGCATATACATCAACCCCGCGCGTGGCTTGGCTGATTTGCGCGCCAACGTGGCGGATGCGGGCCTGCATGCTTATGCGCTCGCCGCCGACATCCCAAAATACTTGCAGCGGACGACCAATGATTTCCGTATTGCGGGTCAGAAACCGACCATATTGATCGTCGGATAAATTAAACACCACTTCAAAATCATCGGCGCTGGTCAAGGTCGCGACGCGGTCATTGAGACCGACCACGCGTCCCGCCCGTGCCATAATATTGCCGACATGGGCATCAAATGGAGCAATGATTTTGGTGTTTTTCAAATCCCGCTGCATCCGTGATAAGCGCACTTTTTCGCGCTCAATCAGAGCCGCTTGCTGGTCAAGGCGGGCTTTGCGAATGGCATATTCGACGTTTTTGTCATCAAGGGTTTTTTTCGACACTGTGCCTTTTTCAAACAATGTTTCGGCCCGCTCTTTTTCGAGCTTGGCTAGCTCAGCCGAGGCTTTGCGTTCCATTTGAACCGCTATCGCGCCCTGCAATTGGGCTTTGGCGTCATCGACGGCGGATTGATATTGAAAGGGATCAATCTCAGCCAAAACATCGCCCTTGGCGACGCGGGCGCCATTTTCAAAATTTTCGCTCGTGGCGATAATTTCGCCGCCCACCAAGGCGCGCAATTCAACCAGACGGCTGGCGCGCAATTCGCCAAAGGCAAATGTCTCAGGAATAATCGTGCCATAATCGGCTTTCATCGTGCGCACAGCCCAGACCCGCTCAAGGTTTTCAACTGGCAAGATTTCAGGCTTGGTTTTGACAAGGGTGAAATAGCCGATGAACCCGACCAATAAGACAATCAATGGCAGCGGCAGTTTTTTCAACATGCGGCGCAATTTCCCTTGTTCAGCAGCAGCCTCTGAGCGACCCCACAAGACTGATTTAACTTTCTCGAACACGCTTACTCACCCCTTTTACAGCCCCTCTGGATATAACGTTAATTTGCTGTTTTACCAGTCGGCCATGTTAAATTTTATTTACGCGCCTGATGCCGAAAACGCCTCGGTTGGCGAGAAAAGATAGAGCTCATTACAAAACTCACAGCGCACTTCAATGGTTTCTTGCTCTTGCATTTCATCTTGGTCAGTTTCTGACAAGCCAGAGAGCATATTTTTTACTCGGTCGCGCGAACACGGACAGTCAAAATGCAAAGGTCGGGCGTCGAAAACCCTGACGCCATCCTCATTGAACAATCGATAAGCCAGCGTCTCGGCCTCAAGCTCAGCGTCCAGCAGCTCACTGTCTTCTGTTGTCTGCAATAAAATGGTCAATCTTTGCCAATCATCGCTTTCGACACGCAATTCACGATCCGGCGGGCTGTCAGTGCCGCCGTCCTTGGCGGCTTGCTGCAATAAAATACCGCCGGCACGCCATTCGGTTTTGCCGCCGGGCAAAATCATCGGCGCAGCGGCCAGCCGCAAGCTGGTAGCGATTTGCTCAGAGCGGTGGAAATATTCCAAGGCCGCTTGCGCCAAATTCTCACCCTCAAGCGGCACAATGCCTTGATAGCGTTCCATATCAGCGCCTTGGTCGACGGTAAAAGCCATGTGACCATTGGCGCCCAAAAGCGCTAAACCGCTATCGCCATTGGCCAATGCCGCATCGAGCTTTTCTTGGTCAAATTGCGCAAACCCACGCAAAGCACCGCCTTGCGCATAGTCACCCATCAACATGGATATCGGCCCCTTGCCCTGTAATTGCAGGATAAACCGTCCGTCAAATTTCAAAACTGTGCCAAGCATAGCGGCCAGAACCAGAGCCTCGCCTAGCAGGCGGCCGACTTCTTCGGGATAATTATGGCGCGAGAGCACGTCGCTAGCCAATTGATTGAGTTTCACAATCCGGCCATTAACATTTTGCCCTTCAATGCGAAATGGGAGGGCGAAATCTGCGCTATCGGTCATATTATTGTCCTGCTGTGTTCAAACAAAAAGTCAAAATGGCTTTTTGTGCATGGCACCGGTTTTCTGCTTCATCGAAAATAACCGATTGCGGCCCATCAATGACCTCCGCCGTTACCTCGCTCTCGCGATAGGCTGGCAGACAATGCATGAAAATTGCAGCATCGCCCAAATCCATTAATTTTTGCGTCACCTGATAGGGGGCAAAGGCTTTCGCTCGTTTTTGCGCCGTTGCCGGATCATCGCTCATCGACACCCAACAATCGGTAACCACACATGCGGCACCTGTGACCGCCGCCTCTGGGGTCGCACAAACCACAATACGGGCGCCACTGGCCAGCGCCTCATCGAGGACCGCTTGCGGCGGCATGAAATCGGGCGGACAAGCAATCGCCAGCTCAAAATCAAACAGGGCGGCGGCATGAATGAACGACACCAAAACATTATTACCATCGCCAAGCCATGCAATACGCTGACCGTTCAACCGACCTTTATGTTCTTCGAAAGTCATTAAATCAGCCAGAATTTGGCACGGATGGCTTAAGGCTGTTAGCCCGTTAATCACCGGAATACTGCCATGTTTGGCAAATTCAGTCAGCTTTTCATGCGGCCCTGTGCGTACCATAGCAATATCAGCAAAACGCGAAATCACCTGCGCCGTATCGGACATGCTCTCGCCACGACCGAGTTGGGTTTCGGCCTGATTAATAATCATTGTCTCGCCGCCGAGCTGACGCATGCCCAAGTCGAAAGACAAGCGCGTGCGCGTCGATGGCTTATCGAAAACCATGGCCAGCGCATAGCCACGCAAAGGTGCATCGGGATCGACCGTGCCTTTTGGCAGACCAGCGCGCGCCGCTTTGCGCTGGTGCGCGTCATCCAATAGCTGACGCGCCTGCGCCTTGGTCAAATCATTCAAATCAATAAAATTTTGATAGCTCATTATTCCTAAGCCTCTTTTTTCGCGGCACGCAAATCAACACATGCGGCTTGAAGCGCGGCAATCGCCACGGCAATTTCTTCGCGCGTGACATTTAGCGGCGGCAACAGCCGCAGCGTGTTTTCACCAGCCCCGACACTAAGCACATGATGGTGCCGCAAGGCGGCCACGACATCGCTGTTCAACGGCGTGCATTTGAGGCCAATCAGCAGGCCAAGACCTCGCAGTTCAGTGAAAATATCGCTGTTTTCATCAATCACTTGCGCCAATTGCTGACGGAAAAACCCCGACACATCTTGCACATGTTCGAGAAACGCCGGTTGGCTGACGGTTTCCAACACGGCCGCGCCAACCGCTGTCGCCAGCGGATTGCCGCCATAGGTTGAGCCATGCGTGCCCGGCTGCATGGCAGCGCCAAGTTTTTCGCTGGTCAAAAACGCTCCCAGCGGAAAACCGCCGCCAATGCCCTTGGCAATGGCCATCGCATCAGGTGTTACCTCAGCCCATTCATGGGCGAATAATTTACCAGTACGGCCAATGCCGCATTGCACTTCGTCAAAGCCGAGCAAAATATCGTGCTTGTCGCACAGCTTACGCAAATCCCGCAAAAACGCCGTGCCAGTATCACGCACGCCGCCCTCGCCCTGCACGGGCTCAATCAAAACGCCGGCGGTCGTGTCATCAATCAGCGCTTCTAGTTTGCCAATATCAAAGGCTGGACATTGCACAAAACCGGCCGGAGCTGGGCCAAAACCCTCAAGATAGGCCTGATTGCCAGCCGCCGCCAAAGCCGCCAATGTGCGGCCATGAAAAGCGCCTGCAAAAGAGATGAGCGTCACTTTTTCTGGATGGCCGTTAACCGCGTGATATTTGCGCATGACTTTAATCATGCCTTCGGCCGCCTCAGCCCCCGAATTGCAAAAGAAAACCCGCTCGGCAAAACTATGCGCGCATAGCGCATCGGCCAACGCCTCTTGCTCGGGAATGGTATAGAGATTTGACACGTGCCAGAGTTTTTCGGCCTGCGCCTGTAAAGTCGCCACTAATTTCGGATGCGCATGACCGAGAACATTGACCGCCACGCCAGAGCCAAAGTCGAGATACCGGTCGCCGTCATCGGTGATTAACCACGCGCCCTCACCGCGCTCAAAGCGCAGCGCTGCCCGATTATAGGTCGTCATCACATGACTTTGTTTCGACTCATTCATCCCTTTATTCCTGCAACAGAAAAAGCCGCCCTTAGGCGGCCCTTACGATGACTTCCTTTATAGCAAAACCGGCAATAACCGCAAATTATTTAACTTTTGAGGCGATAGCCACGGGTCAGGACAATCTGGCAAATAATGCCCAGAATCACTGTCAGGCCGATTAGCAGGCTGGCGCCGAACAATAGTGAGCCCTCAGCCTGTCCGGTCACGGCGAAGCGGAAACCGTCAATCATGTAAAAGAACGGATTATATTGCGTCACCTCATAGGCAAAGCTTGGCAATTGATTAACCGAGTAAAACGTGCCCGATAAAAACGACAAAGGCGTGATGACAAAATTGGTCACGGTCGCCAAATGGTCGAATTTTTCAGCCCAAATACCGCCCAATAAGCCAATTTGCGCCATTAATGCTGAAGCGATACAGGCATAAAATAATGCGGCAAAGAAACTATAAATGCTCAAATCAATAAATATGCTCATGCCCAGGAAGGTGCCGGTTCCGACAAATAGGCCACGCGTCAGCCCGCCCAGTGAAATGCCAAGGTTCAACTCAGCTGGCGATAATGGCGGCATCAGAAAATCGACGACATTCCCCTGCACTTTTGCGACCAACAAAGAAGACGAGGCATTGGCGAAGGCATTTTGCACAATGGCCATCATAATCAGGCCGGGGGCTAGAAATTCGACAAACGGCACGCCATTAATATCTGGCCGCAAGCCGCCAAGCGCCAGAGAGAAGATCGCCAAGAATAAAAGCGTGGTGATAATCGGCGCCATCAGCGTCTGCATCCAGACTTTCAAAAAGCGCTGGACTTCTTTGCGATAGAGCGTCCACAGGCCGAGACTATTAAAGCGACCAAATTGGCGCACGCCCAAATCTGGATAGGCTTCGGGAGCGGCGGCTTTGGCGGTGTCGTGGGT